>ENA-UPTF01000411-UPTF01000411.1-marine-metagenome-genome-assembly--contig:-NODE-411-length-30510-cov-2.986791_pt1 | contig 30510 bp, 21 predicted proteins | sample MGYA00238166_ERZ767019 | MGnify/ENA primary metagenome ERZ767019 (study PRJEB28930, sample SAMN06266391) | marine metagenome | isolation source: Sea water from 250 m depth | place: Atlantic Ocean | study... | reverse complement strand
GTCAGGAGCAGATATCATTGTCGAGTACAGTGAGGGTACGGGCGATAACCAGGGTACCGCCACTGGCGGCGGTGTGGACTATACCCTGGAAGCGGACGATCCAGTGATCGGTGTGAAAACGGTCACGATCCCTGCATCCACTTCATCTGGTCAAAATTTGACAGCCTCTATCCCGATAACGCTCCATGATGATGAGTCCGTTGAGGGTCCAGAGACGATCAATTTTCATATTGATGGATGGCGCGATACTGGCTACGATGGTGAGGTTAGCAGTGACGGTGATGATAACGAGTACAGTTCATCCGGTCAGTGGCTGAACTATACTATTATTGATAATGATAATCCCCCTGCAGATTTTACCGTGGGCACGGTGGTCACTACCGCTACCACAACAGATCTTTCCCTGGACCCTGTGGTGGAGGATCATTGGGACCCTGTAACAGAGAACTACTGGAACTCCTATAACGATGGTATGATCGTGACAGTGCCACTGGACCCTGCGGACAATGATGCTGATGGTGTGATAGATCTGGTTGATGGACAGGTCAAGATCGTGGCCAAGATAGATGGTGGTGATTATGCGGATCTAACAGGGTTAACGACCATTACATCGGACCTCTATGACAGTGGAGATAATATTATCGAGATCTCGGTCACCAAGGATGAGTTCACTGGACTGGGTGATGCGATATATGCCAATGATAGTACTGTTATCATCTCTGCGGTTATCTATGACAAGAACGGTAACTCCACTACCGGGACACAAAGTGTGAACACCATAACCATAGATACTGAGCCACCTGTCTTGGGCGACCATACTGTGGTAGAGGTCATTGCCAATGGTGGTACAGTGGTACCGACCTATTGGAACGGTACCAATAACAGGTTGACCGTCGATATATCATTAGGTGATACGGACGGGACCATGGCCGGTGGATCCTCCCTGCTCTTAGCTGGGATGGGATCCGATAATACGCTCGCAGCATATGAATTCCTTGGAGACCCCACGCCGATCTTCTCAAGCTCGCTCGGGGGACTTATAAACCATTCGCCTATGAAAACTGAGATAGAGGCCATGACCGAGTACGGGGATGACCAGATCATCAATATAAAGGCGGAGCTCGTTGACGCGGCCGGGAACAAGACCACGATCGCTGTGAGCGATATCCAGACCCTGATCGATGTGTCCAAACCTTCCATCACCAGTGTCACATCAACGACCAATGGTCTGCAGGGTGTTGGGGATGTTGTCGATATTACGATCAACTTCTCCGAATCGATATCACTCACGGAGGATGTAGTGAATGTCAATTTGGATGTGGTATTCTCGCCGGCCCTTTCAACGACCGATATAGATGGTGTTACCGATGTGACATTCGATTATACCGTTGTAGAGGACGATGTGAGTGATGACCTGACATTTATCGGTCTCACACTTGGTACAGGGGACCTTAGAGATGTTGCTGGTAATAATATGGGTGAAGATGACATGGATACGTTAACGGTGCCCGAGGGGTCCAACCTGAGTGATTATGCGGATATATCAGTGGACGGTGTTTACCCGATCGATTTCAATGTGGACTCAGTGTTGACCCTTGGTGGGACCGTGAACCATGACTATTGGAACTCTACGAACACGGGACTGATCATTATGATCGGGAATGAAGCATCTGATAGTGATGCGAGCCTTGTTGGCGGGAGCGTACAACTTAGGGGTAGTATCGATGGGGGTGACTGGCAGAATATTGGCACAGCGGTCAATCTTGTTGCGAGCATAGGTGATGGTGGCGGTACAGAGCCAGATGGTTTCCATGACACACCATTGACATATGATGAGTTCCCGGGTGATACTCTTGCGTTCGAGCTTACCGAGAGTGATCTCGAGTCAATGACCGGTTTTCCAGATCCAGATGCTGGCGTGCCTGAGTATAATATTCCTATTGAACTATCTGCGATCATCACTGACCTCGCTGGTAACTCCACGACGGGAACTTCCCTCGTCAGTGCGGGCCTCATTGTGGATGAGGTCTTGCCAGTACAGAATCTAAGTGTTGATATTTATGTTGAACTTATGCCAGCTGATGGGAACGTCTTTGGTGGATATCTCAATAGTACGAACACTGGACTGGATTTTGTTGCCCATATCATCAATACTGATCTTTCTCTGGTGGGAGGAAATGTACAGGTGCAGACCACCTCCAATCCTACGCCGGTCGAGACGGACTGGGAATCTATTGGGGCTTCCGTGGCAATTATTGGTGAGGATGTTACCGCCGGGAGTGTGAGCATAAGTGTTGACACATCCTCTATCATTGCAGCAGCGGATTATGGTGATGGACAGACACTCTATTTCCGTAACCTCATACAGGATGTTGCAGGAAACATCCTGTATCAGGAGGGGGTAAGTGATTCTACCATTCTGGTTGATACAACACCACATGCATCCGTGGAGCTGAGCTATTCCAGGGAATATGCAAATGGTGATGTTGACGTTGATATAACCGCTACCTTCAGTGAGCCTGTGTACATGCCATCTGATTACCCGGTGGTCTCTGTTCCACATATCTGGATCGATTTTCAGGGTGAGGCTACAGAGGATATAGATTCCTTGGACATGGAGGAAATGACCGCTCAGGGCGTGTCGACACAGGTGTTCACCTACCCGGCGGATCTTCCTGGTACCGCCAATGTACCGACCTATGATGGAACCGCGAGTGTTCTATTATATGCTACGGATATAGCCGGTAATCCGATAGATACCAGTACGGTAACGAACAAGGACCTCCTTGTTGTGGACAATACGTACCCGGTCATTGGTTTCACCTATGAGAATCTGACCAATGCTGCAGCCTGGGCGGACTCTGCCAGGGGTGAGGACCTTGTAAGAATAACTGCTTTCTCGAGCGAACCTATTTATGGTTCACCCGATGAGGACAATGTTCTTGATGCACCGACCCTGAAGATAGAGACCTGGGAATTCTCTGGCGAGGAAGAGATCCTGATCGATGAGCTGGCTACCATTTCAGATGGTTCGATCCTTGATACCTTTTCCTTCGAGTTCGAGATGCCTGCCATTGTAGGAACCAATACTGAGTTTACAAATTATTTGACCATGACCCTTCATGGGTCTGATTGGGCTGGTAACATATCAGACTCAACAGATGTCTCACTGTATGAAAGCAGTGCCGGGTCCTTCACCCTGGACAATAGGGCACCAGAGTTCACCGCTTTTTCCTATGATGACAGTGTGTTCATCAATAGTGTTCAATTAGGCTGGAGAAATATCGAACAGTTGGATGAAGGTTGGGTCACGTTCGATCCTGTGTCTGCACCAGGAACCGGTACACCGATAACACTGGAAGGTAATGAGCTGGGCCGTGTTCCTATTCCAGCGGGTGACCTTACGAACCAGGACTCGTTGGCCTTAGCTCTGGATGATAGTAATACATACAATATTGTTTTTTCAGGCTATGACGGTGTCGGTAATCTGGGGTCAGATACGATCCACTATGTTGCTGTTGATTCGCTATTACCATCAACTCAGGTACAATTCAGTCATGATTTCATTACGGGTTTGGACATGGAAATGATCGACACCATCAGAGTAACATTCAATGAGATCCAGCGGTCCGTTTCTCCGGCCCCAACGATAGACATATTCTTTGGTGAATCAGATCCTATAGCGAATGATAGTGTTGCCCAGGGTGACTATGACAGGATGGGACAGGCACTGGTGGACTCGTTGTTCCCAGAGGATCCTTCAAACCCATTGAATGATGATGCCAGAGTGTGGTACTACATCCTTGATGATATTCCGGTCAGTACGGATATAGAAGGATATGTTCAGGTCGCTGTTCACTCAAGCGATCTGGCCGGGAATGCGTTCGAACAAGATTCATTGACCTATGTTAACTCGTCCTTTCTTGATAATACGATACCCACATCGACCTTCAGCTATGATAATCTTACTAACCCATCCTTGACCACTTTTGGTATCGCGGGAGATTCCATTAAGATCACTGTGAATATGAATGAAGAGGTACAGCGACTCTATCCGGCTCCCTATATCAAAGGTAAATATGATTTTGATCCGGAATCGACCACTGAGGGTGACAGTCTTGGTGTGGTCTTTCCGGATAGTACAGGATTTTTGATCATGGATGGTGATACCACTATCGATAGCTCACTCTGGTATTTCTCGATCGAGCTGTTGGATGGTATGAGTAATGATGGAAAATTATGGATCGATTTTATTGCCTATGATCGATCTGGTACGTACGTGAATAAATCGGTAGATAGCAGTTTATTCATCGTAGATAATATTCATCCGTGGGATACTGAGAACCTGTTCAGTACACCACTGGATTCTACCAGTTTCCCGACGGATACCATGTTCACTGATGGATACCGGGTCGTAGAAGGCTGGATCAATGGGAACACAGATTCCATCCTGATCACGGTTCCTGTGCAGAGCTCAGAGATCGACCCCAGTATGTATGGTGGGGGTACCGGCGATGTTCAGGTAAAGAATGTCACCCGCATACCTGAGGGTGAGACCGAGCTTGTCTGGAGAACAATGGGAGAACCTGATTCGCTTGTGGCTTCTCCATCGGAGTACAGGACCTTTGCAAGGTCAATGGCCGATCTTGATAGCGCACTATCCACCAATGATCTGCAGCTTGGGGATAGGATGATCTTTCGTGGTATCCTAACTGATAAATATGGGAACATGACCTGGGGCCAGCCAAGCGGTATGTATACTTTAGGTACGGATGATCTGTGGGACCCTGATCCATCGAACGCTGATACTACCGGCTATGATAAGGTCCGCCCGGTGAGCGGGGTGATCAATGGAGGAGATTTTGAAACGGCTGACACACTCTATTCTACTGATACGTTGACCATTAGCTGGACCGAGTTCACTGACCCTGGCGAGTTCGGGTCAGGGTTCGAACAGTATGAGGTAGAGATCTTTGTCCATGATTCATCGGCGCCATATATAGCTATCGATTCCTTGTTCGGCGAAGACACTGATGATGATGATATCGATGACGTCTGGCATATCATACCCGCGAGCCAGTTACCGACCCCAGGTGACCCCTTCGTTCATGATACCACCATGTTAATGCATAAGTATCATTACTCGTTCGAGATACGTGGGTTCGATGTTGCCGGTAACGTATCCGATACACTCATTTCCGATACACTGGTAAGGTATAATACTCCACCGGTGATCACACAGATCGATGAACAAGTGTTATATGAGGATATTGCATGGGATGGGTATGAAACGGTACAGGTAAGTGACCTTGACCTGTCCACACTGCAGGGTGATTCATTCGTTTACAGTGTCACGACCACAAGGCTCATTGGTCAACCGGCCACGGCAAATGTTGTCACGGTCGATACTGCCGGCGTACTGGCCTGGATACCGACCCAGGATGATACAGGTTCATATGATATTCAGGTTGTGGTCGATGATGCTTTCTTATTCTCTGATACTATCACGTTCGGTGCCACCGTGGTTGCGATAAATGATACACCAACTGTTGCGATCCTTCCACCGGATAACATGGTAAGCTGGGTTGAGGATAAACTAGTATCGGACACGGTTATGGTGAACCTTACCAGCTATGTGGATGATGTTGACAACCAGGATACGACAGAAATGAGCTGGCAGGTCGTGATCATGGATACGTCCGAATTGGATGAGGAATATCCTCTCGGACAGATCATTATCGGACCAGGTACCACAAAAGAAAAACAGGTGCACCTGATGAAGGAATTCATAGGGTTCGATCCCAAGCGTGGTGTGGATCTTCCCGTTATCGCAGCACGGAACAACAGAGAAAGCGTTAGCCTGATATCGGTAGCGGACCCACTGATCTCAGTTGACCTGGATTCAGTAAACGGGGAACTGTACGCATTCTTTAACAGTGATTCGAACTACTATGGTTCGAACCATCGTGTCATTTTCATTGTGTCAGACCCATTCGGTGCCGAAGACCGGGATACGATCATGGTGACCGTGGTCCCTGAGAATGATCCTCCGGTCATTGCAGAGATCGATTCCTTTTTTGTGAACGAGAATGATTCTATACTGATAGATTTTTCAGATTATACAACCGACGTTGATGATTCGACATTGACCTTCACAGTATCGGCACTTACAAATCCTGATAATATGTCTATCAGTCCAGGCGTCTTTAGCTCCCATGACCCGGGAGATTCAGTCGTGTTCGTTCCAGAGCAGGAGTGGTCCATTGAGTCCCTGATCCAGGTGATCGCTGCGGACGAGGCAGCAGCAGACACAGCCGTGTTCATTCTTGATGTCATTAGGATGCCTCGACCCAAGATATCCATGTCTGTGGTGCAGAATAATGCCTTTGCAAACTACCTGCAGATCATTCTTGTGGATACTGTGGAGAAAACGACATGGGTAAGCCTTGAGATCCAGAATGAAAGGATCGATCTGGACACCGTTGCTGCCTATACATGGACCGGAGATTTCAATTTTGGTGTTGCCGGTAACTATTCTTTCGATGTACTGGCCATTGGCGAGGTAGGGGACACAGTGGTCAGTAATCAGTTCTCTCTTTCCGCGGCACGCACTGCGAACCGTTGGTATGGGTCCAGCAATGATGGCCGATTCTCTATTATGGGTGAACCTGGCAGTGTGGTGTCGGACCAAACATTCCTGATCGTTGATTCTACACTTTTCGGTAGCCATTTTATGGACCAGGCATCCTATGTCCTGGGGGATGAGTCCTACCAGTTCCGTAAGCCTATTGAAGTGAACATTGGAAGCCTGAGAAATGACATGGCTATCTATCAGCGGGAGAATGGTGTGACCTGGAAAGAGCTTCCGTCATTGACCAAGAATGGTCAGGTCCTTACTTTCACTGATCAGACCGGATACTTCCGTCTGGGACCGAAAACGATCATTGTACCGGAGCAGACCGATCTGCACCAGAATTATCCGAACCCGTTCAACCCTGTTACCACTATTAGGTACGATATTGGGCTATTGGATGGATTAGAGCAGAGAGTTAACATCAATGTATACAATCTGATGGGTCAGCATGTGTCGACCTTGGTTAATAATAAGGACCAGATCGGACAATTCACCATTCAATGGGATGGTAGGGACAAGTTCGGTGGGCCAATGGCCTCCGGGATCTATTTTGTCCAGTTAACAACGAATACAGGGATCATAAAGAATAATAAAATGATGCTATTAAAATAATGTACAATTCGAAAAAGAGATATCTTTCACTGCTTACTATATGTTCAATGCTCTTGGTAATGAACTGCCGTGCACCGGTCAAACCAACGGAAGAGGATCTTGCTGATTATGGCTGGGTCATCTATGAAGATGGGGACTATGAAGAGGCTCGTGAATGGTTCAGGGATGCCTTAAAGAAGGATCCCATATATGCTGATGGTTATAATGGACTGGGCTGGTGTTTTGGTAAGTTGCATCAGGCCGATTCTGCTGTTCATTATTTTGCCATCGCTGATAGTTTGGAGTATGATCCTTTTATAACTCCTGATCTGACCCTCGATGTCTATGCTGGATTCACGTTTGCGTATAATGCTCTTACGCAAGATACACTGGTCAGGGAATATGCGGGTTATTTTTTCGGCAACCAGAATGTGGCCGAAGAGGGTAATTGGACCTTCAGCCATGAACCCAAGATCAATCATTTGGATGTCCTGATCATTCGGGCACTTGCTGAGTTTTCCATGGGTTATTTTCAGTTATCTATCGAGTCTTTGGAAGAGATCTATCGCGACATGGGGGTACCCAAGGACGTGGACGTAGATTATAATACTGTGGTAGGTCGTTCAGAATTGGCTGCCGAGCTGGAGTATATCCAGAATGTCCTAAAAAATCAGTAATACATTTTCATAGAATATGAGTGATCTGCTTGTATCCAGGAAGGAACATTCGTTCTGGATGAGAGAAGCACTGCACCTTGCCGAAACAGCCCGTGATGATGGTGAAGTGCCGGTAGGAGCAATTATCACTTGCCATGATCGTATCATAGGCAAGGGTTATAACCAGCGTGAGACAATGAATGACCCCACCGCACATGCGGAGATCATCGCCATTACAGCAGCAGCAAATACCCTGGAGAATTGGCGGCTTAATGAGTGTACCATATACGTGACCAAGGAACCTTGTCCTATGTGCGCCGGTGCCATCATCAACGCTCGAATAGAGATGCTGGTGTTTGGTGCTTATGATGAGAAAAAAGGTGCCTGTGGATCATTATACCAGCTTTGCGCTGATCGTCGGCTGGATTCCAAGACCGCAGTAAAGGGGGGGGTCATGCAGGAAGATTGTGCTAATATGATTCAGGACTTCTTTATTGACCAACGAAAAAAGTAATTTCCGGTCCAATTTTTCGAACGATTTTATCTAAACCATATATTTTGAGGATACAATGATCAAACAATTTATGATATACCTGACCGTTCTAACATTGATCTTTGGAAAGAGTGACCCATTGGATGTGGAGGTCTATACTCTGGAGAATGGTCTGACCGTTCTTCTAAATGAGGACCATAATGAGACCAGCGTGTTTGGTGCTGTACTGGTGAAAGGTGGGGGCAAGCGAGACCCGCAGGACGCTACCGGGATCGCTCACTATCTTGAGCACATGCTTTTCAAGGGTACTTCGGATATTGGAACGATCGACCATGATACTGAGAAGATATATCTGGATAGTATTGATGTACTCTACGATCAACTGGCAAACACGACCGCTGAGCAAGAGCGACTGAATATTCAAAGAGCGATCAACCGGATCAGTATCAAGGCAGCTGACTATGCGATCCCAAATGAGTTCGATAAACTTATCGAAGGAATAGGAGGCACTGGCCTAAATGCGGGAACTAATAGTGATGGGATCTTTTATTTCAATCAGTTCCCTGGGAATCAGATAGATAAATGGCTCGAGATCTATAGCCACAGGTTCATTAACCCTGTCTTTCGTCTTTTTCAATCTGAGCTTGAAACGGTCTATGAAGAAAAGAACCGGGCCATGGATAATCCTTTCAGGAAATTCATTGAGACCTTTAACTATCATTTTTTCAAGAAACATCCATACGGACAGCAGACCGTGATAGGTTCCGTAGAGCATCTGAAGAATCCATCCCTTACGAAAATGATGGAATACTATGAGAGATACTATATAGCAAATAATATGTACCTGATCCTATCAGGTGATATCTACCCGGATGAGATAAAGGCCACCATCGCTGAAAAGTTCGGTCGCTTGGAACGTGGCGATGAGATCGAACCAATCGATATTAAAGAAGATCCTTTTGATGGCAGAGAAATGGTCAGCCTGAGAATGACACCTATGAGGTTCGGTATAATCGGATACAGGACAGTATCTCCGAACCACACTGACCGTGTAGTATTGGATGTGATACGAAACTTGTTCAATAATTCGTCCAGCACAGGTTTCCTGGATAGATTAAGCGTTGAGAACAAGATCCTCAGTGCGGGCGCTTTTCCTATTGGAGGTATCGATCATGGGGGTATGGGTTTCCAGTTCCTTCCTAAGCTACTCTTTCAAACATTTCGATCGGCCGAGGATCTGGTCATAGGTGAGATAAAAAAGGTGCGGAATGGTGAGTTTGATGAGGATATGTTAGAGTCCATCAAGCTGAATATGATACAGGCCCATGAATCCAGCCTGGAGAGCATGCAGAAAAGACTGTGGCTTATCTTATCGACCATTATGGATAACAGATCATGGGAAGATACCAGGTCCTATCCCGACAGGATAGGCTCCGTCGATAAGGATCAGGTCCTGAAGGTCGCTCAGAAATATTTTACTGATGATTACCTGGTCGTACGGTCAAAAATAGGTTTTCCGAAGAAGACCAAGCTTGAGAAACCACCGTTCGATCCGGTGATCCCAAAGAACACGGAGGCCCGCTCTGTCTATGCCCAGGACCTTGAGAAGATAAAAACAAAGGAGGTTGTACCAAGATTCGTTGAGTTCGGTGAAGATGTTGTGATGGATGACATAGGGAAGAATCTGCACTTTTATTATACCAAGAATCCGATCAACAGTATCTTCACTATGAAAATTCAGTTCGGTGTTGGAACCATTGAGAATCCGGCACTGGCACAGGCTGCCCAGTATCTGAACCTGATCGGTACGAAGAACATGTCCTTCAATGAATACAAGGAAGTACTACAAAGTATTGGCACCAAGGTGAATGTCTATTCCAACAGCAATTACTTTGGGTTCAATATTACTGGGTTCGATAGATATCTGGATCGATCCTTGGAAATAACGAATGAGTTCATCACTACGATGCATGCCGATGAGAAAGATAAGAAAAAGACCAAGAAACTGGTCCAGAGCAGCAAGCTGAATAGAAAGACACAGAAAAAGGACCCTACCACGGTTGGAAGGGCTCTCAGGGATTATGCTTACTGGGACCAACGATCCACCTATCTAAGACGGTCCACAGTGGCGGAGGTAAAGAAGATGGATCATGGATATCTTATCAAGCAGGCGAAGGATGCCATGAGATATGAGACCGATATATTTTATACGGGTAACCTTGAAAAAGATGAGGTCGTTCGATCTATTGGTCAGAATCTTAGCTTCGATAAGGACCCTATCGATTCGAACTCGCCTGTGCACCTGGATTATAAGACCTATACAAAAAATACAGTATACCTACTGCATGATAAAAAAGCCGTCCAGAGTCAGATATACCTTTTAGCACAAGGGTCTGTTCTGGATATGGATCAGCGTATCACCTCGAACGCCTTCGGTAAATATTTTGGCCGAGGAATGGCAAGCCTTGTTTTTCAGGAGATACGGGAATTTCGTTCCCTTGCCTATTCGTCCTCTGGCTACTATATAAACCGGCCTCATTTGGATAAAAGAGGATATTTCCAGGGATTTATGGGTACTCAGGCAGATAAGTCTATCGAAGCTATCAATACATTCTTGGACCTGTTCAATGATATGCCGGAAAAAGAGAACCGGATCCATGGTATCCGGTCAGGTCTTGTGCAATCCATCAACTCCAGTAAACCGGGTTTCAGGGCCAGAGGACAGGCTGTCAGCAATTGGGTCAAACAGGGTTACTCTGAGGATCCGAACAGGTCATACTATGAAAAATATAAGGTCCTAAGTTTTGATGATATCTTGTCCTTCTACAGCTCGAGCATCAAAAAAGAACCGATCGTGATCACCATTGTCACTGATAAGAGAAAGATAGATATTGAAGAACTATCACGATTCGGAAAGGTAATTGATGTTACCAAAAAGGATATATTCAACTGACCACCAAATTTTCAGAACTTTATTTAATCATATTCGATATCACACAGATATCCTATTGATCACTGTTCCGTATATAGTATATACCTTAACCACATTTTGAAAGTGGACCTTATTACCGTAAAAAGCATCAGATCGATCTACTCTATAATGGTCACTGACCTATCCCGTCCTATATTTTATTATTATTTATACAATATATAAAAATTATACATAATAGTAAAATATTTCTCTAATAATACTTAATATATATTGTAATATTTAAATATTATTTTATAAAGTAAAAGTATAATTCATCTTATTTGATATTGAAAGTCGATAATACAGACCGAAAGATCCTGGAGCTTCTACAATCGGACGGCCGCATGCCTTTGAGTCATATTGCGGATGAACTAAGTATTTCCGTACCGACCGTGACCGAGAGAATAAAAAAATTGCAGGAATCAGGGGTGATACAGGGTATACATGCTGTGTTGGACCCAAAAACACTGGGGCTGGATGTTGCGGCACTGATAACTCTTGTATCCGAATCTTCAGTACACTATAAGGATGTTACCAATGCTGCAAATAAAACTTCTGAAGTGGTTCAGTGTTTTAGCACAACAGGAAAAGGTTCACACACCTTACTGATCGTGACCAGGAACTCTCGAACGCTTGAAGAGTTATTGCGAAAGATACAGAACTGGCCTGGAGTGATACGTACCGAAACGCAGGTCATTCTCTCTTCATATAAATTAGTTCAGAATATTTCGTTGATACCATAAACCTAACTCATACAATAAAGGAGGAACATAAGTGGGTAAAGTAAAAGCTGAATACATTTGGATCGATGGTTACACACCAACCGCAAATCTTAGGTCAAAAACGAAGATAGTTGATGGACCTGTCAGCGGACTGAGTGATCTGCCAGAATGGGGATTCGATGGCTCTAGCACAGAGCAGGCGAGCGGAGATGATAGTGATTGCGCATTAAGACCAAGTTACTATGTACCGGACCCGATCCGTGGTGGAAAGGATCTGTTGGTCATGTGTGAGGTATTGAACGCTGATATGTCCGTGCATGTCAGTAACACACGAGCAGCCTGTGTAGAGGTCGAGAATAAACATAATGATCAGGAACCATGGTTCGGTATCGAGCAGGAATACACATTTTATAATGGTACATATCCCTTGGGCTTCCCGGATGAGGGTTACCCTGCTCCGCAGGGAGAATATTATTGCGGGGTGGGTGCAAATAACATATTCGGCCGTGACATAGTAGAAGAGCATTTAGAACTTTGCCTCAATGCGGGATTAGAGTTATCAGGGATCAATGCTGAGGTAATGCCTGGACAATGGGAGTTCCAGGTGGGTCCCCTGGGCGCGGTAGAGGTCAGTGACCAGTTGTGGATCGCTCGCTGGTTATTACACCGTGTCGCTGAAGATTATGGGGTAGTGGTAACACTTGAGCCAAAACCTGTCAAGGGTGACTGGAACGGTGCCGGGGCCCATACCAATTTTAGTACGAAAGCAATGCGAGAGGACGGTGGGTATGTTGTTGTTGTAGAAGCTTGTGAAAAGCTCGGAAAGAATATTGATAGACATATCAGTGTTTATGGAGATAAGAATGATGAACGTCTTACCGGGTTGCACGAGACGGCCAAGATCACCGACTTCTTTTACGGTGTAAGCGATCGAGGGGCATCGATCAGGATCCCAATGGGCACTGCTAACGAAGGTAAAGGATATCTTGAGGACCGTCGTCCTGCAGCGAATATGGATCCGTACCAGGTTTGTGCTGCACTATTAGAAACGACCTGTAGTTGAATTTGCACGCCAACCAAGAAAGGAAGCCGCTGTTCGACGTCTTGCTCTTTGGATCATATGATCAGATCATGAATATAACTCATTCCTGTCTTGAAAAAGGATATACCGGTTCAAACAGAGAATGTTCAAATAACATCATCATAGGAATCGTCTATCCATAGGCCTGTCAATATTGCCATCTTTGGGTTCGGTCGGATCGGACGTAACCTATTTCGTTTGGGTCACAAGGACCCCCGCCTGAACTTTGTGGCCATCAGTGACATGGGTCATGCGGATGCCCTGCACTATCTATTGGTACGGGATTCGGTTCACGGCAGCCTGGAGGATCAGGTCAGGCTCGATGGTAACTATTTTATCACTGATCGGCAGAATGTTCGTGTTCTGTCTGGCGGTAAGCCCGGCACCATCCCCTGGGACACGTTCGAGGTTGATGTGGTCATTGATGCAACAGGTCACTATCTGAAGCGTGAAGAATTGGAAAAACACCTTGAAGCGGGTGCCAAACGCGTTTTTGTGACCAGAACCCCAGATGACGAAATCGATCGAGTGGTAATCCCCGGCATTAATGAAGATATAATCCAAGAATCTGACCAGATCATTTCTGCTACATCTTCCACGACCCAGGTATTGGCACTAATGCTTAAAATATTGAACCAGCACTATACCGTACGGCGGGCCATGATGACCACAGTACATGCGTACACGGCTGATCAGCCTTTGGCAGATGCAGTGGGCCTGGACCTTCGCCGGAGCCGTTCAGCGGTTGAGAATATCATTCCCAATACCACCGGTGCTCCGGAGATCATTGAGCAAATACTACCTGAGTTCAAAGGCAAACTGGATGGGATCGCTTTCAATGTTCCTGTTCCGAACGGGTCCTGTGTGGATCTCACAACAGACCTGGTAAAAATGCCTACTGTGGACGAAATGAATGACATGATGCGCTCTGAAGCTGAGAATGGCTATGCTGGGCTGATAGGTTACACAAAAGATCCGATCGTATCCAGCGATGTGAATGGTAGAGAAGAGTCAATGATCTTTGATTCAAAGGCAACCATGATTGCTTCTGAAACTCTATTGAAAACAATTTGCTGGTATGATAACGGATGGGGATTCTCCAAGCGTATTCTGGACATGATTATCCTTTATGCTGGACTGGGGAAGTCCTGATGAGGGTGGCGATTAACGGATTTGGTCGTATCGGAAGGTCCGTGTTCCGTATCCTGAATACCCGTGATGATGTTGATGTGGTGGCCATCAATGATATTTTCGATAAGGAAGCTCTTGTGTATCTACTGAAATATGATACGGTCATGGGTCGTTTTCCGGATAATGTGAACCTGGATGGTGACATCTTGATGACAAGCCAGCAAAAGGTAAAACTGATCGGTGAGCGTGTACCCGCTGATCTGCCCTGGGATAGTATGGGTGTAGATGTTGTGATCGAATCGACAGGTATCTTTCGGACGAGAGAACAGTTGGAAGATCACATTAGTGCCGGTGCAAAAAGGGTTGTGCTCACGGTCCCAGCCAAGGATGAGATCGATTATACTGTTGTACTGGGTGTTAACCATGATGGCCTGAAGCCTGAGCACCGGATCGTGTCCAATGCCAGTTGCACCACTAACTGTTTAGCACCCATGGCTAAAGTGCTACATGAAGCTTTTGGCATTGAGCTGGGGGTCATCAATACGGTTCACGCCTATACCAATGACCAGCGACTAGCTGATGTTCCCCATTCAGATTGGCGCCGAAGCAGGGCCGCTGCCGAGAATGTGATACCCACTACCACTGGTGCAGCGCGAGCTGTTGGTAAGGTCCTTCCGGAGCTTGATGGTAAGTTGGATGGAATTGCTATGCGCGTTCCGGTGCCTGATGGGTCAGTAGTGGATCTAAATGTACTGTTGGAGCAGAGTGTGAGCGTTGACCAGGTCAATGATGCGGTTTACTCCGCAGCGGAATCAGGGCCTATTGCAGATGTTCTTGATTATTCAACTCTGCCGATCGTTTCTACAGATATTATAGGGAACAAGCATTCATCCATTTTTGATGCTCCATTTACCCGGGTCATTGACAACAATTTTGTCAAGACCCTAAACTGGTATGATAATGAGTGGGGATATTCTAACAGGGTAGTCGACCTGTTAATACTGTTGGGGAGTTTTGATTAGATAAATATTAAATATTGCTCATTGGATTGATTTAATTAATTCCGTAGAATTTTCTATGAAGGCTCAAGATAAAATCAAAAAACTTCGAAAAAATATTGATACAATTGATTATAAAATAATTGATCTTTTAGACTGTCGGTTTTCTATTTCTAAAGAAATTGGTGAAATTAAAACATCCAGTGGAATTGAAATCTCTGACACAAATCGTGAAAAGGAGATTATAGAAGGTCTCACCAAGAAACTGGCTGGAAAGCTTGATAAAGATGATATTGCTTCCATTTTTAAGCCTGTTTATAAAATTTCAAAAAAATAAATATTTTTCTATCCGGTATAGAGAAGGTATACTGTTAAAATAGTATAAGAAATTAATAAACAGTGAAAAAGGGCATTATCGACCTTTTTTAATTTTAATTCCTGCGTTCCGAGCCGGAGCGCCTGTTGGCTATACGCTGGTAGTTTTTTCTCTGATCGAGTTTTTTCCGATTTTCATCATCTACGTCATTTTGTACCTTTCTACGATGCTTTGTTCTTCTGTGCTCATCTCTTCGATCATTATGACGTCTTGAAGCACCTTTTTCTCTATGTTCTTCCATAAGTAAAACTCCTATGTAACTAAACGACAACCCCGATGGTTAGAGTCGGGGTTATCATGAAGTTATAGTAACAGTGCTTAAAATGTGGGATCGACGAAAAGAGTAGAATCCGTTTTGACAAGGTTCACCTTATCTGTCATATCCAATGTGCTCACGGCCTGTTCAATCATAGCCATTTCATTATCATGAATGAAATCATCAGCCCGCGCGATGTAGGCTAGATTTTTTACTACCTTGTAACGATCATCATCCGATGTGAACATGTCCTTAAGAGCTTCTAAGGATGCACCATATTGGTTGGTCCGGGCTGCTTCATCACCAAGATCAATGAATTTATCAATTACTTCGGCTTCCATTACGTTGTAAGCATCATCAGATACATCCGGCAACATCACTTTGACATTGCCACGCATGGCTTCTTTTTCAGATTCATCTACTTCGCCATCTGCCAGGAATGACACACAGACAAAAGCATAGACTAAATCGTGATGTTGACTCCAGTTTGCCATAAAATCCCCTTATATTGTTAGTTTTGGGTATTGGTTATTTTCTCTTCTCTAGCTGTCGACTGCAAACGCGTCTTATAAAACGGCTAGAAAACCTGAAAAATTATAATGAGTAACCTCTAAGGTCAAGATATCTCAAAAATAACATTATCTTTTTTTTTTACATGGATTATTGTTTCAATACCATCTCCATTGTAGTTTTTCTTTTCTATTCTACCCATAGATTTGACCTCCATGAGCCAAATATCAATCAAGTTATATTTTAGCGGACAACTATAGCATTCCGATAAATTGCTAAAAAACCTGTAATGAAAAAACTTTATTCAACACTTGTTAAGCTCAACAGCCTGCAATTTAAATATCGTACGATTATCTCCTTTGTTATGGTTCTTATAGTGATGATCCTATCGGATATCTTCTTTTACATTAGTTTTCAACCAATTTCAGATTTCTTCAATAACAAATTCAATATTGACCTTGCCGACCCTGGAAGTATTGATTTGACTTTTGCACCAGAAATATGGGGCGGTGTATTGGCCATGGTGCTTGGGACACTGATCATTGTGATTGCCATAGCAGCAGAATCATCTCCAAAACTTATGGATCTGTTTGTCAAGGACTGGTTAAGCCTTATTTATGTATGGTTTTTAATCATTGCTTCTCTTCACGCAGTGCTGATTATGTTTTATGTGGAGCCCTTGGGTCGTGTTTCCAGTTCAGTCCTCAATACTTATATATATCTATTTTTAGCATCTATTTTTACACTACCTTACATTTTTTACATATTATTGTATTCTAAAACTAGTAACGTGGTATCAACCATCTCTTCAATCATCCAAAATTTTATTTATAAAATGGAAAAACCAATGATCAATTCAGCTATGAGTGACAGCATTGACGTAGTTGAAGAATATCAAAAAGAGATTATGGGATCGCTTGATCAACTGGATGATCTGTTGGCATTTACGCAGTTCAAGGAGACACAAACTGATATCATACGAGAGATCAGTAAAATAATCCAGCTCTATATCAATGAAAAACCCAGATTTAATGATGATTTTTTTAAATTGACACCTACGATTCGAGCGAATGCAACATTCAGGACATATACCGATGTACAATACCAGGATATGGCGGACACACAAACATTTTATGAGACTAAAGTATTCCGCCTATTAGGAAATTCATATATAAAAATGATCGAAAATGATCGGTTTGATATTGCATCACTCATCCCTGCTGAATTGGTTGATATAGGGATAACCTGCTTGGAGATGGAAGATGACACCATTTTAGAAAATGTGAACATTCGATTTAATACACTTTTCAGATTCGCAATGAAACATGCTTATAAGAACAATGAACCACGCAATTTGTATAATCTTTCATTTCATTATTCAAATATGATCCAGGAATACGTAAAAGCGGATCGCGTGGATATGGCAAAGTATTGTTATGACAAATTTAAATTTTATGCTAACGATATCTACAAGAACGCCATGGGAAACCCATCGCTTTATTTCATTGTGGATACCCTCACATTTGAATTGAGGAAATGCCAGGTTCTCATTCATGAAAGGGAATGGAGTGATGAAGACCAAATGGATTTACTCAAAATGATTCTTCAGCTGGATAAGCCCCCAGGCTATTCCAAGGATGAAGTAGATAAAGGAATTCTTGGCGGTAATAATGGTACCCGAAGAATTCAAATTGGTCTGGCTCTTTTTTATTTATCTGTTAAAAAGACGGAATTTGCTGCAGCCATAGCTGAAGATTATCTGGATGATCTTGCTTATTTTGATGAGAAAACATTTAAGGCGAATGCGAACACCCAATGTTTCTTACTCTCCATATTCGGGCCAACATTCTGGGAAGATACGGACAGGGGAAACCTGAATATTTATTTTGCACCTGAAAAAGATCAGCTAGAGCCCTTTAAGGAACTGTTATTCAGCCTGATGGATAAACGGCTGGAAGCTCTTGAACGTGATGTGAAATTCCTTTCTCTTGAAGTTGATAAACTCATGCAAAAACGAAAACGTCAGGATGGCTACTTGAATGATGCTGATAAGGAACGTATGGAAGAACTGCAACGTAAAATCTCAGCCAGAGAGAAAACTGAAGAAGAAAAACCAACTGAGTGGACGATCCATCATGATATTCTTTATTCCCTGCTCTGTATTTCATTTTTTGCTGACCAGGAGATAGATGAATCTGAAAAAAGTGCTATTTTTGATAGTTATAGAAAGTTTGTACCCAACGTCACCAATGAAAGTTTTAATACTGATTTTGGGATGGCAACAGATAAGTTTATTGAATTAAAAAGTGAAGAATCAAGACAGAAACAGTTTGACGATTCACTCATCAATATCAAAGATACAGAAGGGTTTGAGACAGATCAGTTAATGGAGCTGATCCTTTCATATATTGTCATTGCCAATGCTGATGATTTTATCCATGAAAATGAAGTGATATTGATCCAGCATGCCATAACTATTTGGGAATTAGATATTATAGTTGAAAAGCCTAAATCCGGGGAAAAACTTAAGATCCAGGAATAATCAATTATCGTGTAAGCGCAAAAAAGAAAGCCTGTGTAAGGTTTGAAATATCGCCGCTGGCAGTTGCTAGATTATTTACGGCTGATTTTGCAACTTCAAAATAGACTGAACCACCAATCTCCGGATTTTGCTTTACAATATTTGTAAAATCATCTAGGCTTAAAATTCCATATTGTACTGGCGTAGTGGAATGAACATGGGCTGTACGTATTGCATTATCCAAAACTAGTGAGAATTCTCCAATTCCAAATGCTGGTGCTTCTACTACGAACACAGTGGATTCTGTTTCTGGTTCTGCTGCTGGAGGAGGATCAGTTGTTTCTAAACGAATGATAGGTTTCCTTGACGTTGCAATACCACTGGCAGTTTTTACCATCATATTTTTAGATACTTCTACCTGACCCTGAAAAACAAGTACCATGGTATCACCTGTATCCCCTTCAGTGAGTAGCTGCTCTTTGGGACCACACTCCTGTATTTCTACCACGCTGGCAATCTTGGCACACATATCTATATGTACCTTGCTGAAATGATTGATCTTTTGAATTTGTTCTGCTGATGGATTCATACTCTACCTCAATACCAGTGCACTGTGTTTTTCATCAATCTTGTAATCATCCGGAGGATTAATTTCAACAATAACATGCTCATCGCTGGTCAGGTTTATTCCCGCACCATCCAGCTGTTCTTTAATCATATTCCGGATAAGCGGGCTGCCACTTTCTCCCATTTGTTCATCCAGGCTAAACCCTGCTTTACGGATTGCATATCCAACCAGTAACCAGCCATATTTGAATTTATAAAAAGCAGATATCTTATTATGGGTTTGCCCATTTAATGTCCTGGGGATTTTTACCTCCTGAAGACCTTTATCATCTTCTTCCTTCAAAATAAGATTATCAAAAAATTGTGGTACGCCCGGATCTGTAACATGTTTTGCCAGCAGATGAGGCACGTGTTCATCCGGAATAACAATCTCATTTGCATTGGCGCGTTGAAGGTGAGATACATTTTCTACATCTAGAACATGTGCAACAACATTGCAAGATTCTGAAATTGCCTTTGCAGTGAGACAGGTTAAAACAGTTTTATCTTCATCGGGCTCTTCATGAGGCAGTAATCCGGAATTATCCGGAAGAATCATGAATGTTTTTGCTTTTTCCAAAAACGCTTTTCTTAAAACAGACTCGTGAGTGAAGTTTTCTGATATATGGGTAATATCCAATCTTTCATAGCCCGTCATAGCCCGTTGTATAATATCTCGATCTGTTTCATTCACCAAGATTACCACATCTGTGGAATCTTCATTTGCATCGATAAGTTTCAAAATGGAAGGAACCGTTGGGTTCCATCCTGCGATGACCAGATGGCCACTAAATTTGCTCTCGTCCAAGGTATCATCTCCTTTTAATCGTTCAGCAACCAATACGGATGCTACAGCCCCGCCAAGTAAAGTGACGACGCCAAAATTTAATAACATGATTATTATTGTGAGAAATTTCCCAAGGTGAGTTATAGGGCTTACATCACCATATCCCACGGTAGTAAATGTTACGACTGACCACCAGAATGTATGAAAAAAAGTGTCCAGCCAGTTAGGCTCTGTGTTACCAAATATAAAACTTCCATCCACATCTGTAACCACATCATTATAGAACATATCATACTCAAGGATTGTCAGTGCAGTAGTAGATATCAGGATTAGTACCATGGCCCATGCCGCATATCTGACCAAATCATTCCCCGTGTAAAAAGATTTTATTTTATGTACAACATCCAAGAATGGGTGAGTTTCATTACTATCTTTGCTTTTCTCATCATCTTCATCTAATACAGTGCCCAAGGCTTCAATCTCAGGGATCTTATTTAGTTTATCAAAGAGATCCTTGTTTGCACCAATGACTTCATCCAATTCTGAAGTGGAAACTTCTGGTTCTTGTATCTGGTCTAGTGGCAGGTCATTATTCATTATTATTATTTCTCTCGTTCTAAATTGAACAGATGATAATAAAAATACTATCGAATTATTTTAGAATAAGCAAACATGAAGTTTAGGTATGATATTCCTGTATAGATTGTACCTGTATTGGTTCCGCCGATAAACGAATAGCCCTTACAGCTGCGTTTGCCCCTGATAATGTAGTAATCGCCACAATTCCTTTTTGGATACAGGCACGGCCTATTGATTCTTCATCGTATCTCGCCTGGGCTCCCATTGGCGTATTGATTACTAGATTTATTTTACCATTTTTAATTCCATCCACAACATTGGGGCGACCCTCTCCAACTTTAAACACAGAAGTGACTTGTAGGCCGTTCCTTTTCAGCTCTCTTGCCGTTCCCGAAGTCGCTACCAGTTTAAATCCAATTTCAATCATATCCCTGGCAATGGGAATCACATCCAGTTTATCTGCATTGTTGACCGAAATAAATACCATACCTCTACTGGGAATAATATTACCTGCACTTATGGATGCTCGTCGAAACGACTCTCCTAATGTTTTAGAAATGCCCATGACTTCTCCGGTGGATTTCATTTCTGGACTCAAAAAGATTGACTCTTCAGGAAATTTATTAAACGGCAATACGGCTTCTTTTACGGCCACATAGGGGTTTCTATCCCAGGGTTTTAGATTAAAATTAGATAGGGTGGCTCCAGTTGCCAATTGTGCCGCAATCCGGGCTAAGGGCGTATTCGTTGTTTTACTTACAAAGGGTATTGTCCGACTGGCTCTCGGGTTTACTTCCAAGACGTAGACCTGACCATCCTTATATGCGAATTGCAGATTAATTAAACCAATAACACTTAATTTTATAGCCAGAGCTTCTGTAATCCGCATTATTTCTTCCAATGCCTCTGTCGTGATTCGATATGGAGGTAAAACACAGGCCGAATCGCCAGAATGAATCCCTGCTTCCTCAATATGCTGCATAACAGCACCAATATGAACTGATTTTCCATCACATAACGCATCAACATCAAACTCAAAAGCATCTTCTAAGAATTCATCAATCAAGATTGGATGACCTTCTGTAACGTCTGCAGAGCGAGCGATATAATCAATTAATTGTTGCTTGGAATACACAATTTCCATAGCACGCCCGCCCAGAACATAACTTGGACGAGCCAAAACAGGGTATCCTATTTTTTCTGCAACAGAAATAACCTCATCCAGAGTGCGCCCCGTCCCATATCTAGGACAGACAACATCTAACTTCTGAAGAATTGTTCCAAACTTTTCACGATCTTCTGCAAGGTCAATATTTTCAGGAGATGTGCCAATGATTGGGACTCCTGAATTCTTTAGCGCATTTGCTATTTTAAGTGGTGTTTGTCCACCAAATTGAACTAACACACCATCAGGATTTTCAAATTCAACAATATTTAATACATCTTCGAATGTCACTGGCTCAAAATAAAGCCTGTCTACCAAATCAAAATCGGTGCTTACTGTTTCTGGATTGCAATTGACCATAATGGTTTTAAAGTTCTGATCTTTCAAGCCAAATACAGCCTGAACACAACAATAATCAAATTCAATGCCCTGACCAATGCGATTAGGCCCGCTGCCAAGAATGATCACTTTTTTACCTTCCAGCGGTTCAATTTCATTCTCTTTATCATAAGTGGAATAACAATAAGGTGTTTGTGCAACAAATTCTGCTGCACAGGTATCCACAACTTTATATGCAGGAAAAACAGCTGTTCTTTTTCGCATCTCTCGAATTTCAAGTTCTGTCTTATCCATCATGCGTCCTATCTGACAGTCAGAGAATCCATTATGTTTTAATTCATAGAATGAATTCTGATCTGTGATTTCAGTTAGGTGTTTGATCTGATATAAAAACCAGGGATCAATCTTTGTTATGTGAAAAACATCTTCTACTGTCTGCCCTTCCAGAAAAGCCTGCCGTATTTTTAACAATCTGAAACTGGTGGCATATCGAAGTGTAGACATATCCAGGGACCTTGAGCGGCTCAAATCCGGATCATTTTCAGCGACCGGTTTTGATTCCAGACCATCTAAACCAACTTCCAGGGAGCGGAATGCTTTTTGAAGAGATTCTCTGAAAGTTCTTCCTATGGACATGACTTCCCCCACGCTCTGCATTTGTACACCCAGGTGCCCAGAAGCAGAAGGAAATTTTTCAAAATCAAATCTGGGTACTTTTGTTACGATGTAATCAATGGTAGGTTCAAATGCAGCCAGTGTTTTTCCTGTAATATCATTGGGGAGTTCATCCAAGGTATAACCGACTGCAAGTTTGGCAGCCACTTTAGCAATAGGAAATCCAGTCGCTTTGGATGCCAATGCAGAAGATCTGCTCACCCGGGGATTCATCTCAATAATGATACATCTTCCATTTTCAGGATTGACTGCAAATTGTACGTTAGATCCTCCTGTTTCAACACCGATCGTCCGCAGACACTGGATTGCCTTATTTCTCATATGTTGAAATTCTTTATCCGATAGGGTCATGGCCGGGGCAACGGTTACTGAGTCACCCGTATGGATGCCCATGGGGTCAATATTTTCAATAGAACAAATAATAATTGCATTGTCCGCACTATCCCGGATTACTTCAAGCTCAAATTCTTTCCAGCCCAATAAGGATTCTTCAATCAAAACTTCTGTAATTGGGCTAGCATGAAGTCCGGTTTCTACTAAATCCTGAAATTCTTCATAATTATAGGCAACAGATCCACCCGTTCCTCCCAGCGTGAAAGAGGGCCTGATAATTATTGGAAACTGAATTTCATCTAAAAGAGCTCTGGCTTCTGCCCAGGAATGGATAAACCCTCCTTGGGCTGTATCAATACCAACCAGATCCATAGCTTCCTTGAACTGTTCCCTGTCCTCGGCTTTCTCAATCGCCTCTACTTGAGCACCAATCAGTTTTATATTATAGGTGTTCAATATGCCCCTTTTATGGAGTTCCATAGCGAGATTCAACCCTGTTTGCCCTCCCACTGTGGGCAGAATCGCATCCGGCTTTTCTTTTTGAATGATGGCGTCAATATATTCTGGAGTAAGGGGTTCAATATACGTTGCATCCGCCAGATTGGGGTCCGTCATGATGGTTGCTGGGTTGGAATTCACTAGGATTACACGATACCCTTCTTCTTTTAATGCCCGGGTTGCCTGTGTACCGGAATAATCAAATTCGCAGGCCTGACCGATCACTATAGGACCTGCACCTATAATTAGGATAGAATTGATGTCAGTTCGTTTTGGCATCTTCCATCAGCTTTTGAAAATCCTTAAAAAGATATCTACTATCTTGGGGTCCAGGGCTTGATTCAGGATGATATTGCACTGAAAAAGCTGGCACATCCTTACACCTGATTCCTTCAGATGTATTATCATTTAGATTTATATGAGTATGTAGGACATTGCTGGGTAGGGAATCCAAATCTACTGCAAAACCATGGTTCTGGCTGGTGATCTCAATAGTCCCCTTTTCAATGTTCTTTACTGGATGATTGATCCCACGATGCCCAAACTTCATCTTAAACGTTTTTGCGCCAAGGGCTAGGGCCAGAATCTGGTGACCCAAGCAGATTCCAAATATTGGTTTCTTGCCTAATAGGGTTTTCACCATTTCAATTCCATAGGTTACCGCAGCGGGGTCACCGGGGCCGTTGGAAAGGAATACACCATCGGGGTTAAAACCCATCAGTTCACTCTCAGACACATTTGCCGGGAATACGGTTATATTGCACCCGTGATATTTCAGTAAACGGAGAATGCTGTGCTTAATTCCAAAATCGATGGCTGCAACTTTAAACTCCCCTTTCCCATTTGGTGACCATGGATATGAATTTTCACAGCTTACTTCTTTTGCTAAATCCAAACCTGACATATGAGGAACTTGATCCAAGGTGTGTTTAAGTGAATCCACATCAGTATTGGCTGTGGAAATAATACCGTTCATGGCACCCTTATCGCGGATATGGCGTGTCAGCGCACGAGTGTCCAAGCCCTGGATCCCAACAATATTTTGGATCCTTAAATAATCACCAATTGTTTGAGTGGCCCTCCAATTGGATGGAACAGATGTTTCTTCTTTTATAACAAACCCTGATACCTGGATCTGATCAGATTCAATGTCTTCAGAATTCACGCCATAATTACCAATATGAGGTGATGTCATAGTTACAATTTGACGGCAATAGGATGGATCAGTAAGAATTTCCTGGTATCCGGTCATTCCTGTATTGAAACATACTTCACCCACGGTTTCACCCTCAGCTCCGAAGACCTTGCCTTCAAACAACCTTCCATCAGCAAGAAGTAAACGTGCCCTACTCATTTATTGAAAAAAGAATTAAGTATATCCATTGATAAAAAACATTTAAAAAAAAGGTCATCCTTTTTACAAGAATGACCTTTCCAGGAAAAAATTCATACCTGAATTTCATAAGGGGTTTATTAAATACAAACGATGTTCAGGCAATTTTTAGTATTTATTTAAGGAGGACAAGAACCTTACAATTAGTCAGAACTCCAAACTTCTTTTCAGCATCTCTAATTCGCTCTGCATCCAGATTAGAAATTGTCAGATTTACAGTATCATCGCTACTGACTGCTTCAACCAATAGTGGGCTATTCCCTACCCTGCGAGGGACATTTCCATCTTCCATCGTATGGGCATAGCCCATAGGGCCGCGATTGATAGAACGAGATCGTGTATAATGCCTTGGGCCATAGATAAGTTTATCATCTTCATTAAACACTTTTGGTACCATAGCCGGAATATGATAAATATTCCTCGCATCGATTACAATCCCAGATGTACGTTCACTTTTGGGACTGGAACTGCGAGTCATAAGAAAAGTGGATTGGGCCACACTTTCATTCATATAGCCACTGGCATCAACCAGTATCTCAGCAAGGCCTGACATCTTTACAGCTAAGGCAATTGCGACCTCTTTCCGTTCCAGATATTCTATCTCGCCCTGCTGATAAGCACTCCCAACAAAAGATTCCACCCTGCTTTCCGTCAACTGGTCACTAATCATCATTTCACCAACAGTTCTGCCGTCAAAGTTGACAAGCTTTATGAGATCTAGAAGATTTTCTCTGGCACGTGCCCGGGCTTCACCTTTTGATAGTTTTAAGTTTTTCTCAATAATCTGAAGATCGCCTTCTGATGTTTCTCGTTCCATTATAGTTGCAGTACCCCGGGATACAATGACACGATTTGCATAGTCAATAAAGCCATAATCCGTACGGATTACAGACGATCTTGGAGAATCGATTGCGAGAAGGTTACAAAAGATAATTAGATATGTGGATAGATATTTGACCATAGCACCTTGTCTAGGTATAAGCAAAGGTACCAATTTTGTATATCGTAGTGCAACTCTCCAAAAGACAAATTCATTCAGTAATTTCATTCCCATGGCATTGAAAAAAATAATGCTTTACCTGCCTATAATTTTTATGGTGTTTTCATGTGTTGAAAACCGTATTTACATTCATCTCCATCCAGATCAGCAGACCTACTTCAAATTTGAGAGTCGCGGGGATTCTTCAGATGTGTTTGACCAGGATTTTCTACATCCTAAAAATATCCTTGGTTGGAATTCATTATCTAAAATGGTGAAAAAGGGTGCTGAAAACAACTGGTATTTAATAACCGAAGGAATCCTGAAGGATACATCCCGAGTATTTTTTTATATTGACAAGGCACCATTGGGATATTCCTTCAAAAAAAACATTACAAAGTCCTGGATCAGTACAAAATATGATTTCAAGCTAATATTTTCGGGCAGGCGTATTAAAACAGAATATCCCATTCTCCATGAAGCTATCCTATCTGAAAAAATGGATTCTCTTAACTGGCTGCCCGAAGCACTCACAATTCTAATGCATAAAGGATTGGAAGACATTGTTCAGGATTCACTGACACCTGAACAATCATTCAGAAACAAAAGACTGGTGAATCACATGCGAAATTCATTTGCACGTATGACCCGGATAGAAGATCTGGAATATATCCAAAGCAACCGGGAAAAATTTATAACAGATTTATTAAAACCATTTAATGTGAATAAAGACCTGCCGGCTAATCTGGCGCGGCATATGGAAAAGCATGAGCAAATCCTAAAATCAAGTATCGATTTAAATGATGATTCATTTTTAATCAAATTATTGATGCCTGGGCAAACAATATTTACTAATGCCACCAGCACAAAGAAAGATACGCTGATCTGGAACTTCGGACTAGATTCCCTGCTAGCTGATACCTACACGCTTAGGGCCAGATCCATAGTCTATGCTATAGATCGTATGCAAAATATCTTAATTTCAGTTGGAATTTTATTGTTGCTTTTAATAGGTAATTGGTTGATAAAACGTTCGTGATGTATGCATAAACTGATTCTTCATTTAATCTTACTGCAGATAATTATAGGCGATACACCCCGGTTTGGAGATGAACAGATTATTATTATGCTGAAAGAATATTTTAAAGCATCAAAAAGTGCTCCTACCCTAATCGGGCATCATTTTTATTCTAGCCGTGATGAGATGGTCATCCAAATTGAGATTGAGCCAGGTATAAATGATGTGAATAATGCTCTGGTCTTCAGCTTTAAAGCGATGAGCCAGCTGGCAAATATTTCCAAAACCCATTTTACCCATTCTGTTCTTGTAATGCATTTTGGGGATTCCACCTTGCCCATAGTGGCAAAAACAGATCTGGAATGCGCAAAAGGTTTTTTTATTTATGTTAGCGAAAATGAGAGCCAATGGAGAAAAAATTGTTTAACCATCCGAGAACATTAAATGGATAAAACCTTGGGAAAAAATGCTCCATTACATGGGGATTGAGATGAATATTCAAACCTGGAACCATTTATTATTAAAGAGTCACAGTGACAGATTATAGAACCTTATTGAAACTTCTATTTTTCATCCCTTTTATTTTATTAGGCCAAATTGAAAAACAGGTCCGGGATGAGAATCCAGGTCTATTCAAAAATCAGCGTTTATACCATGCACCACCAAAGCCTTTATTTAAGGAGCGCGCCCATAATTTAGATTTTATTACTGATATTCTTGGGGATTCGGTTTTATCAGCTACTCTTTTTTTTAAAACAAATTTCATGGCATATTATCAGGAATTTCCTTTAGAAGGAATCCAAGGATTATACCGTTTTACCTACGACCCAAAAACCTATCCTGGTACTCACTTGCAATATTATTTTGTAATCAAAACAGAAAAGGAGCTCTACGGAACTCCTGTAAATGACCAGGGAGAACTGACTCCTGTCTATAAACTGTTGGTTGACCCTGTCCAGTATTTCAAACAGCAAGCACGTTTGAATCAATGAAACCTGAAATTCGAATTACCGAACTTCGGGGAATTCTAAATGATCATAATTACAGGTACTATGTACTGGATGATCCAATTATATCGGACGGGGAATACGATGTTCTTTTTAAAGAACTGGAATCTTTGGAACAGGCTCATCCCGAATTAATCCATTCTGAATCGCCCACCCAACGGATAGGTGCAAGCCCTGTCACAGAATTTGGTACGATACAGCACCAGATACCCATGCTTTCTCTGGCAAACGCCATGACTATGGATGATTTGGTGGCTTTTAATGAACGGGTAAAAAAAGGATTAGAAACAAATTCTATCACCTATATCGCAGAACCCAAACTGGATGGTCTTGGAGTAGAGTTAGTCTATAAAAATGGTTCCTTCTCACATGGTTCAACTCGGGGTGATGGATTTACAGGAGAAGATATCACACATAATCTAAGAACAATCCGTGCCATACCCCTTAGTCTCCGGACTAAGAATAGTTCTGTTCCATCTTTATTGGAGGTTCGTGGGGAAGTATTTATTGAAAAAGATGGTTTTTCCAGGTTGAATCAAAGACAGGAACTGGATGGTAAACCTGTATTTGCTAATCCTCGAAACGCTGCTGCCGGTAGTCTTCGACAGTTAGATCCATCAGTAACAGCCACCCGACCCCTTTCTATTTATTGTTATGAAGCAGGAGCCATACAGGGTCAGAGTTTTGATGATCATTCATCTTTTTTAAATGCATTAAAAACCTGGGGACTCCCTGTCAATCCATTAATTCAGACTGTTGTTGATGCTACAGGTCTAACAACCTATCATCAGGAACTGGTAAAGCAAAGGAACGCTCTCCCCTATGAAATTGACGGCACGGTGTTCAAATTAAATGACTATGCACAGCGAAACAAATTAGGAACCCGAAGCCGTTCACCGCGCTGGGCCATTGCAGGGAAATTCAAAGCCCAGCAAGCAACTACGGTTATTTATGATATTGATGTTCAGGTTGGTCGTACGGGGGCCTTAACCCCGGTCGCAAAACTTGAATCTGTTTTTGTTGCAGGTGTGACCGTTACAAATGCAACGCTACACAACCAAGATGAGATAGAACGAAAAGATATCCGCATCGGGGATACGGTTCTGATTGAACGGGCAGGAGATGTTATACCAAAAATTGTTAAAGTTGTTAAAGATAAAAGACCGAAGGGGACACACCCATTCCATATTCCTGATACCTGTCCCATATGCAAGCACCAGGTCTATCGCTCTGAAGGTGAGGCCATATGGCGTTGTGGAAATATTTCTTGCCCCAGACAGGTCAAGGGACGAATCCAACATTTTGCATCTAAACTGGCCATGAACATTGATGGTCTGGGAGAAAAGATAGTGGATCAGCTTGTAGATGAAGGATATGTCAATTCCATTGCCAGCATCTATTCTTTAAACCAGGATGAGCTAGCTGGTTTGGAAAGATTAGGTGAAAAATCTGCTAATAATTTGATTCAAGCTATCACTGGATCAAAATCAACAACATTCGCAAGGTTTGTTTTTGCCTTGGGAATACGTAATGTTGGAGAACATGTCGCAAAGTTATTTGAAAATTATTTTTCAGGGGATTTGTCACGGTTCATTCAAGCATCCGTCGATGAATTAGAAGCCCTGGATGGGATTGGGCCTGTAGTCGCAAAAAATGTAGTACAATTCTGGGCTGACCCTTCCAATAAAAAAATAGTGTATACCTGTTTGGACATGGGTGTGACGCTGGCTAAAGTAGAGAAAAATGAACATCAGCCTTTTGCCGGACAGGTATTTGTATTTACAGGAGTATTGGACAAGTTTAAAAGAAAAGATGCCAAGGATATGGTTGATGCCCTTGGCGGAAAAATAACCAGTTCCGTAAGCAAAAATACACAATATCTTGTAGCAGGCCCTGGGGCAGGATCAAAATTAAAAAAAGCAGAAGAACTGGGGATTCCAGTTTTGAGTGAAGCAGAATTCTTAGAATTGATTAATGTTAGCTGAACACCATTCATTGAGATAATTAATGCAGAAAAAAATATTTTTTACATTAATTACATTAGGTGTTTCGTTATGGGCAAAGGACTTGGCCGTTCTTAAAGTGGCAAACGTCCCTGAAAAAGCACTATATATTACTCAACCTGCATTAGAACAGGATCACCTCTTTGTCCTGAATCAGAAAGGGCAGATCCATATAATTAAAAATGGTA
>ENA-UPTF01000410-UPTF01000410.1-marine-metagenome-genome-assembly--contig:-NODE-410-length-30516-cov-4.552482_pt1 | contig 30516 bp, 35 predicted proteins | sample MGYA00238166_ERZ767019 | MGnify/ENA primary metagenome ERZ767019 (study PRJEB28930, sample SAMN06266391) | marine metagenome | isolation source: Sea water from 250 m depth | place: Atlantic Ocean | study... | reverse complement strand
GAAAATGTTTTATCTTCAGAAGTGTGTTCAACTTGTCACGGAGATGTAGCCAATATGGAACAGGTGCATCAAGTTGAACCTCTTAAGATGGGTCAATGTGTTAATTGTCATAGAGAAAATGGAGGGCCAACGGATTGTGCTGCTTGTCATCATTAACAAATCAAAAATATTTGAGGTAATTTTATGAAACTAAACAGGAGAGAATTTTTAACTCTGAGTGGTAAATCAGCAGCTGGGGCTGTATTATTTGCCGCATGTTCAATTCCTGAAAAAGAGCTCATCGTACAAAGCCCAGTGGATATGCCTGAAGATCTCGTAAGAGGTGTAGATGAGTGGTATGCAACTAATTGGAGTGAAGGAGCTCCTGGTGATGGAATTTTAGTAAGGGTACTTGAAGGAAGAATAAAAAAAATAAAAGGTAATCCAGATCATCCAATTACTCGGGAAGGTTCTAGAACTATTTATGATACAGCTCTGCAGGTACATTATAATCCTGACAGATTAAATACATATAAAGTAAGAAGATCAAAAAAAGGCATCCTCACAAATACTTCAGAAGCTGAAGCTAATAAATTAATACTTGAAGCAACTAATAAAAATAATAAAATTGTAATTGTAACTAATCCAACTAAAAGCACATCAGGTTGGGTCTCAAAAAAATTTACTCAATCAAGAGGTGGTAGATATTTAACATATGATCCCTTAGATCAATATAATTTATATGATGCATTAAATGACCTTTTTGGTTCGTATGATTTACCTCTTATTGATATCTCTAATTCAGAAAATGTTTTATCTTTTGGTGCAGACTGGATCGGTGGATGGGTATCTCCAGCTCATTACTCCTCTAGCTATGGAAAATTAAGATCCGGCAACAGAGGCTTCTTTGCACATGTTGAGCCACGACATTCTATTACCTCTGCAGCGGCCGATACATGGCTTTCTCCCTTTCCAGGAACAGAAGCAGAAATTGCCTTAGGTATCGCTAACGTTATTATTAACGAAAAATTAGTCTCTGATCAACAAATTTCTGATTTTTTGAAAATATTTCCTGATGGAAAAATAGAATATGGATACAACCCTTCCGATGTTGAAAAAAGAACGGGAGTCAGTGCTAATAAGATTGTTGAAATTGCGAGAAAAATCTCCAAGGGAAAGTCAGTTGTATTTGCCGGGGGGTCTACTTCAGCTTATACAAATGGTAAATATAACACTTTTGTTATATATGCTCTCAACTTTCTATTGGGCTCTATCGGTAAAGAGGGTGGATTAATATTAAATCCCAAAGTTGAAGTTGATTACATTGATGGATCCAATAAGGGTAATTCTATTAAAGACTGGCAAGAAGAGTTAGCTCAATGGAGAGCAGGTTATGTTGATACAGTCATTATTAAAGGAGTAGATTTAGTGTATTCAATGCCAAATTCTCTAGATGTAAAAGGAGCATTGGCTAATGTTGAAAATGTTATTTCATTTGGAACATCTATGAACGAAACCTTAGAAGAATCTGATATCGTCATCCCTGAAACAACTTTCTTTCAGGATTGGGGTGCAGAAATACCTAATCCTCTACCAGGTTTCAAAACTATTTCATTACAACAACCTGTTGTAACAAAAAATAGCCCAGGAACAAAAAATACTTCAAGTTACGTAGACAAAATAATTGAGTTAGAACCCTCATTGGGAAGTAGTTCCAAATCATTAGTAAAAAAAATATTTGATAATGAATTTACTAATTCAGATAATGGAGGTTCTGTGAAAGCTGGAAATAAGGGAGGATTTCTAAATGGAGTTCAACAAAGAGGTGGCTTTTGGAATATTAAACTAACATCAGATCAAAAAACACCGAGGTTGAAAAATCCTTTTAAAGACACTATCGAAAACTCTTTTTCAACAACTAGTGATTCTAATGAATTCTATCTTATTCCCTTTACTAATAATTTAAATAATGGTAAATTGGCAAATACTCCATTTGCTCAACAAATTCCAGATCCAATAACTTCTGCTGCGTGGCAAACTTGGGTTGAAATAAATTCTCATCAAGCAGAAAAAATGGGTATAAAAGAGGGTGACATCATCTATTTAAAATCTGATGCAGGTGAAATAAAATGTCTGGCATATCCACATCCAGCCGTCCAGCCAAACACTATTTGCGTCCCAACTGGCCAAGGAACTTTACGTGGAGGAAGATATTCAGAAGAAAGAGGATCTAATCTATTAAAAATATTATCTGACAAATTAGACCCAGAGACAGGATCATTAGCATGGGCGTCTACAAAAGTATCAGTAAAAAGAGCTGGAGGCAATAAAAAATTACCAAAATTTGAAGGAACTGTTGAGGCATTCCCTGTTGAACCAGGAATTCCTATTTTAATAGTGGCCCCAGGAGAAACGGCACATGAAGCAGAAAAAAAGAATCATCATAAATATCAAGAGCAATTAAACTTGATTGAGAAGGGTAAAAATAATCACAATGGAAATTCGAGTGAAAAACATTAATTTAAGGGAAAGAATATGGTTATAGAAAACAAAGATAGAAGTTGGGGGATGGTAATAGACACAGACAAATGTACTGGTTGCAATGGATGTGTTATTGCTTGTCAAGTTGAAAATAATGTACCTCTTAATGATCAAAATAAATTTGAAAGAGGAAGAGTTATGTCTTGGATGAGAGTTGAAAGATATTGGGAAGGTGAATTTCCCGATGTTAAGGCAAGATTCATACCAATTCCTTGTCAACACTGTGCTAATGCTCCCTGTGAACCTGTATGTCCCGTATACGCAACTTATCACAATAATGAAGGCATGAATATTCAAGTTTATAACAGATGTGTAGGAACCAGATATTGTGCTAATGGATGTCCTTATATTGTTAGATTTTTTAATTATTGGGAACCAATTTGGCCGGAAGAAATGAGAAACCATTTAAATCCTGATGTAACTGTTCGCAGTAGAGGAATTATGGAGAAATGTAGTTTTTGTGTACAAAGAATTAGAAGAGGAACCCGAAAAGCCAAAGAAGAAAATAGAGAATTGGAAGATGGTGATATAACTACAGCTTGTCAAGATGCATGTCCAACTCAAGCTATAACTTTTGGAGACTTAAATGATCAAGAAAGTAAGGTTTCTAAGTTATCAAAAGATGATAGAAGTTATACATTAATGCCTCAATTTAATACCGATCCTAATGTAATATATTTAGCTTCAATCAAAGAGAACAAAGAAGAATCTCAAGAGGAAAAGGCACATAGTCATGACTAATCAAGAAAAACATTTTTGGCCTCCATCTGATCCTTCAGTAGTTAGAACTGAATTAATAAACAATACTAAAAAGGGCGGTTCAACCTTAAGGACAATAGTGGTTTCTTTAATTCTACTTTCTATATTAATAATAGTAGGAATTATTGGGAAAGTCATAATTGATGGTAATGATCAAACTCAATGGGGTTATGTTGCTGCAATATTAGCTTTTATTTTGAGTGCTACGGGAGGAGCTCCAATGGTAGCAATAGCTCCATTAATTGCTAAAGCAAGCTGGGCAAGACCTATATCAAGAATAGCTCATATCATTGGATCAGTTAGTATAGTTAATGTAATTATAATGATTCCAATTTTAAGGATGCTTCCTCCTCTAATAGTTGATGGTACCAGAAGAAGATCTATATGGTTTGAAGCTCCAAATTATAGCCCACATTTTTGGGATACTTTAGGTCTAATAATGCTTGCAATTACAGGTATAGCATTGTTATATTCTTCTTCAATTCCTGATTTTGCAGTTATGAGAGACAGTTCTGATGGAATAAGAAAAAAAATTGGAAAAATATTATCTAGAGGATTTGTCGGCACTACAGTACAGTGGAGTAAACTCAGAATGAGAATAGGAATTCTGAGTACTTTATATTTCTTTGTTTTAGTTTTTGTGCATTTTATTATTTCTACAGATCTAAGTATGAGTATGGTTCCTGGATGGAGAGATGCAATATATCCAATGTATCACACAATGTCTGGCATTCAGGGAGGGGTCGCTTCTGTGATAATTTTGTGCTGGATTGTGAGGAAATATGGTAAAAATCAAAATTACATAACCATAAACCAATTTTGGGCACTAGGTAGGATTATGTTCGCTACAAGTCTTATGTGGATATATTTTTTTTATTCTGCATTTATAGTTTTCTGGTATGGCCGTTCAGAATCAGATGCAGCATGGCTTGATTTATTAATAAGGGGCCCAATGATGTATGTTTTTATAATTGCAATGCTGTTTAGTTTTGTAATCCCTTGGTGGTGGCTGATATGGAATCGAGTTAGGAACTCGTTCAATGGACCTTTTATAGGTGCCATTATTGTTCTTATTGGATTATTATTAGATAGAATTCGTTTATATGTTCCATCATGGTCAGTCGATCCCAAATTAATACATGACAAATGGTTAACAGAAATTCCAAAAATCTTGTATCCGGACATATGGGATATAATGATTTTCATTGGATCTATAAGTTTAGTATTTTTAATAATAATAGGATTATCAAGAATTTTACCTTTAATTGGTGTTTGGGAAATTCATCAATTAAATTTGTTGTCCAAACCAGGAAAATTTATGAAAGCTCATGGCATTAGGGTAGCAAAACCAGATTAGAAAAAAGTAAGAGGAAAATATGCAACAAAGAAAATCAGTAACTCAGGAATATACAAATTCTGTATTACTAAATGGAACTTTAGAGACTCCTAAATGGTGGCCTTATTTAGTTTCAATTTTGCTATTTTTTGTACTTGTAGGGATTGGACTATTTTTCGTACAAATTTACTTTGGATTAGGTGTGACTGGTTTAAGTAGACCAGTATATTGGGGACTTTATATTACTACTTTCGTTTTTTGGGTAGGAATATCTCATGCAGGAATAATGATTTCTGCGATTTTAAGACTAACTCAGGCTGAATGGAGAAGACCGGTAACAAGAGCGGCAGAAATTCTTACTATTTTTTCTTTACTAACAGCACTAGTTTTTCCTTTAATTCATGCTGGTAGGACATGGAGAATTATTTACTGGCTTCTACCATATGATTTTTCTAGAGGAATTTGGCCAAACATAAGGTCACCTCTTTTTATGGATCCTATAGCAATAGGAACTTATTTAACAGGATCAACATTATTTCTTTTTATCGCACTTATACCAGATTTAGCTGTCCTTAGGGATAGAACAACCGGACTAAGAAAGGGATTTTATACCATTTTGGCCATGGGTTGGAGAGGTAACCCTAGACAATGGAAAATGCAAGTGGTAGGAGGGATATTACTATCAGCATTAATGTTGCCTATTTTCGTTTCAGTGCACTCAATAGTTTCTTGGGACTTTGCAGTTACCATTGGAGTTGAAGGATGGCATTCAACAATTTTCGCTCCATACTTTGTTATAGGAGCTGTACATTCAGGTGTATCAGCTGTGGTTACTATGATGGCTCTTATGAGGTGGGGATGGAAATGGAATGATTTTATAAGACCAGAACACTTTGATGCTCTCGCTCGACTTCTAACGGTAGTTGCAACTGCCTGGTTAGGATTTACATTTTTAGAATTAATTTTTGCATTATATGGATTAGATGCCCCAGAAATAGCCTTAAGAGAAATGCAAATATTCCAATACCCTTGGAATATGTTATTTCTTCTATTTTTATTAACGGGATACATAATACCAGTACCTATGTGGCTATTTAAAAGAGTTAGAACAAACATTGCCTTAATGTTTTGGAGTTCAATTATGGTTAATATTGGAATGTGGTTAGAGAGATTTCTCATCATTGTTCCTGGATTGGCTAGAAAAACACCTTTTGTTTTTACTTGGGAAGCTTACAGTCCTAGTTGGTTTGAATGGTATATTTTATTTTGGTCTTTTTGTTGGGTAACACTATTGATGTTATTATTTTCTAAAGTTTTCCCGTTAGTGCCTTTGTTTGAACAAAAAGAAAGTGAAGTATTTAGTGATTCAGTAAAGATTGGAAGAGCAAATGTTCCAACTATATTTAGAGAAGAGGAGGAATAAAATGAGTAAAAGTATATTAGGATTATTTTTGGATCCAAATTCAGCGGCAGATGCTATGGATGGACTAAAAGAATCGGGATTTGAACAAGGAAGTTTTGATGTTTTAACAGGGACTCCATATCCTGAAGGAGCATTTGGAGAACATGTCCCTCAACATAGATTATTTAGATTCCCAGCTTTTGGTGCTATTATAGGATTTAGTGCATCATTGTTCCTTACAACCGCAACACAACTTGCTTATCCTCTAATAACTGGTGGGAAACCTATTTTATCAATATTTGCCATGTTGATAATTATGTATGAAATGACTATGTTGTCAGCAGTAATATTTAGTGTAATTGGTATCATTTTTGAATCAAGATTGCCTAATATAAATCCAAGTGCTTATGACCCAAGAATCACTGAAGGTTATATTGGTGTGGTGATATCAGTAGAAGATAAGGATTTAAATAAAGCAAAAGCTGTTTTTGAAAAAACAGGCTCAGAAGAAGTTAAAGTAGTTTAGTTTTAAATTTAAAAAAAGGAAAATAATTTTTTATGAAAATAAGAATTCAAATAATAATTGTTTCTTTCAGCTTGTTTATACTTACAAGTTGTTTTCAACAATCAAATACGTACCCTGTAGAGATATTTAGCGAGATGCACTATACTCAGGCCCAAAAATCCCAAGAACCACCTAGAATTTCTGCTCACCCCGATAGTGTACCCTATAACTCAATGGAATATAAACAAACACTGGACTTAACAATAGAATCCCCCATTCCAAATAATGCTCAACATCTATATACAGTGAATTGTTCTTTTTGTCATGGAGATAATGCTGAAGGTAATGGACCTGCATCAGAACAAATAACCAGTAATAATAATTATTGGTATTCAATCACAGGTGAACCTCATAAGGCTCCAGCAAACTTATTACAATCTGAATTAAGTAAGGATAATGCAATCGTTTTCGTAAAAGGTGGCGCTGGATTAATGCCTGCATATAAGAATATGTTATCGGAAGAAGAAATTACTGCTATAGTAAACTATATCTGGGATGATTTACGCTAAATTAAATAAATATCACATTTATTACTTGTTATTCTTATTATTATTTGTGTTGAATTCCTGTATTTATGAACAAAAATCTGATGACGAACTATACTTAAAACTTGAGAAAGAAATCATGTGCCCAGTTTGTCAGGGACAAACCTTAGATCAATCACAATCATTGATAGCAGAGGATATAAAAAAAATAATAAAAATAAAAATATCTGAAGGCTACAATGAAAAAGAAATAAAAAACTACTTTATAGAAAGATACGGGGAATCAATTATAGCTTATCCTCCAATAAGAGGTTTTAATATCATTGCATATTTGGTACCCATATTGGTATTAATTTCTGCATTTATAATTTTTGTGGTTTTTGTAAGAGGTGGAAAATCAAAAAATTAGGGAACTATGAATAATTTTGGTTTTTACATATTAATAATAGGATTAACACTATCAATATATTCAGTTTTAACTTTTCTTTATGGTGAAAAAAGTAAAGATAAAAAAATTATCAACAGCGCGATAAGAAGTTTTTATCTAACAGGTTTGATGATTTTTATAAGTTCGATTACTTTGATAATAAATTTCTTACGAAATGATTTTTCGAATATATATGTGTTTAATCACTCTAGTACCGATATGAATCCTTTTCTAACATTTGTTGCTTTTTATGCTGGGAATGAAGGATCTTTGTTATTCATACTTTTGGTACATATTATTGCATCAATAGCAATGTTCAAATTTGTATCAAAAAAAAATAAAACAAAACTAAATTATCCCTTAGCAACAATAAATGCTATGAGCTCATTTTATTTTTGTGTTTTGATTTTTTTTGCAAATCCATTTGAAGCTATAAATGTCTTCCCGATTGAAGGAAAAGGAATCAATCCACTTCTTAGACACCCCGGAATGTACATACATCCTCCCCTATTAATGTCTGGACTTTCATTGATTACAATACCTTTTGTTCTAAGTCATGGTTCTATATATGACAAAACGAATAATCCTGAATGGAAAAAATATTTGAGAACTTGGGCATTAATTTCTTGGGCAGTATTAGGAGCCGGTTTATTAATAGGTGCCTGGTGGGCATATACAATTTTGGGATGGGGAGGATATTGGGGTTGGGATCCTATAGAAAATGTTGGATTAATGCCCTGGTTAGTATTAACTGCTTTTATACATTCGATAATTGTTGAAGAAAGAAGAGGAATGTTTAGACTTTGGAATATAATATTAATTTCTATTGCTTACATACTCGCACTATTAGGAATATTTATTAACAGAGGAGGTCCAGTTGTTTCTGTACATTCATTTGCCGCTTCGAATTTAGGTTTTTTATTTTTATCTTATTTAATTGTTATGTCTGTATTCGCTTTAATGACAATTATGATTAATTATAGACGTTTAAAAAATGATCAAAATAAAATAAATTCTTATTTATCACGAGAGGTTTCTTTTTTGTTAAATAATATTTTATTGGTTGCGACATCATTGGTTGTTTTATGGGGTGTAATTTTCCCTGTGATTTCGATTTTATTTACCGGTACTGAAATAAGTGTTTCTGCTCCTTACTTTAATAAAACCGCAGGACCACTACTATTATGTGTAGTTTTATTAATGGGTATAGGTCCGGTTTTATCTTGGAATAAAACTTCTTATAAAGTGATATTAAAAAGAATCTCTATCCCTCTAATATTTTCGATGATATCAATCGTTATTTTATTACTTTATAATATAAAGAATTTCTTCCCTTTAATTTCGATTGGATCAATAATATTTGTTTTTTTGATTGTTGTTACAGAATGGTTTAACGGAACTAAGTTGAGGATGAAAAACAACTCTAACCCATTTAAAGCTTTTATAACTATGATAGTTTCAAATAGAGGCAGAAATGGAGGATATATTGTACATATAGCTATATTATCACTTGCATTAGGTATAATTGGAACAAAATTTTATGATCAAAGAATGGATGTATCCATTAATACCTCTGAATCCATAAGCTTTAGAGATTACAGAATACATTTCAAAGAAATTCAAAACAGTTCGATAAACAATAACGAAATCACAAAAGCTATTTTTGAAATATATAGAAAAGAAAAAGATAAACAAAAGTATCTCGGTAATTTAACTGCTACTCATTCTTATTATCCTAACCATAATCAAATTAGTGTTCGATCTGGAATAATAAGTAGTCCCATTGAAGATTTATATATAATACCTAAGGATTTTATAAATAAAAAAAATATGACAATAAGAATAGCCATTAATCCATTAGCTTGGTGGATTTGGGTTTCTGGACCAATTTTCATTTTAGGCACGGTGGTAGCTTTATGGCCAGAAAATTCAAAAGAAAAAAATTAAAATGGAATTATTAGTAACATTGTTGATTTTAATTATTTTTTCAATCTCTACTATTTTTATTTTAAAACCTTTTTTCAGTAAGAAAGAGAAAAAAAAGAAAAATGAAAAATAAGGTTTTAACAATAACAATAATAGCGAATATTTTCTTTTATTTAATTTTCTTTGCTTATGAAGAGCAATATGTGTCATCTCAATCATTAGATCAATTGAATAAAATATCAATTGAAGAATATAATATGTCAATTCTAACAATTGATTCCAATAAAAAATTAATCTCAGTTATTACAGCAATAAAATTAAATAATATGAATGAAGAACCTTTTATCCCAAATTTTGATCTAAGTAAAAATAATAAAATGGATTTTATAAGATTTAGTATTCCAGAAGGTTTTTCAAATTTGTATTTGGAATCTACTTTACCTGAAGGAGGATTTATTGAGATGAACGAAGGTTTTGCATTAACTGCCTCAATTCCTTCTGGAGAACAACATTTAATATTCAACTATGAAATTAAGTATAAATCTAATCAATTAATACTACCTATTCATTTACCACATGGGGCTCAATCAGTAAAAATCATCATTCCAAGTGGTGGAGGAAAAATAAAAGGAGATAACATAAATTTTTCTGGAGAGGTAAATATTTCCGATAAAATTTTTCATGAATATTTTGGTGAAAATTATAAAAATGGTGAATATTTAAACATAAAAATATATAACCTTCCATCAAATTTTTTCCTCGATATATTTAGAAATTTAGACTACAGGATGATTAATTTAGCAATCATAATTTCAATGAGTTCAATAATCTTGATTACAATTACTCTATATATATTTAAAAAATCAAAAAAAGCATGAAAGAATTTATCAAAAGAAATACTTTTCAAATCATAATTGTTCTGGTGTTTTTTTCTGTTTTTATAATATTAATTTTGGGAAGTTTAAATACCTCTACTCCTAAAATCAATATGGGTGTAAATACACAAAGAGGAGAAGTAAGTGTCTCTGCTCCTGAAAATTCTGACTTTATATTAAAAAATATTGATGGTAATGAGCTACAATTATCAAATCATTTAGGAAGACCAGTGGTGTTAGATTTCTGGTCGTCGTGGTGTGGTCCATGCATACAAGAAGCACAGATATTATCTGATGCATATATTGAATGGAGGAGTGAGGGAGTTGAATTTATAGGTATAGCAATTTGGGATAATGAAAAAAATATAAAAGACTTTATAGATAAATATGATATTGAATATAACATAGCTATAGATAATTCTGGTATGACAGCAGTAGATTTTGGAATCGTAGCGGTTCCAGAAAAATTTTTTATTTACAGCGATGGATCTTTTGCTTTCAAGATAAATGGTCCAAATAATAAAGATTCTTTAGATGATTATATTGCTAGACTATTAAACGAAGACAAAAAAAATAAATGAGCATAAATTCTTTCCCTGTTGGGCATAAATTTAATACATACAAATTATCAATTGATGAAAATACTTCTAATTTATTTACTAAAGCAATTTTAAATAGAACAAACGATTTTCATTCACCTTTTTCTGTAGTTTCAGTAGCTTTAGGAATGCTTTTAGAGGAAGTGGAATTAGAAAATGGAGCTATTCACATAAATCAATCTGTATCGTGGAAAAAAAAATTTGATGAGAAAAAAACAATTTTTGCTAATGCTATGGTAATTTCGAAAATGGAACGTAAAAACAATGTCTTTATAAAAATTAAAATTGATTATTTGAGTGATTCATTAAAAATAGCAGAATCTGTAAGTACCATACTAGTAAATGCGAATAATCATGAAAAATAAATTAGAAATAATCATTACTCAAAAAATGATAAATGATTACGCTGAAGCATCTAAAGATTATAATCCAATTCACATTGATGAAGAATTTGCAAAAAAGTCTATATTTAAATCTAGAATTGCACACGGCATGCTTACTTTATCTATTGTTATGGAATTTCTATATAAAAATTTCAATAAAAAATGGTATGAAAATTCAACATTTGAAACAAGGTTTAAAAATCCCGTTTATCCAAATGAAAAACTCATAATAGAATATGAACTAAACAAATTATCTAAAAATAATAAAATTATAGTTAAATGTCATAAAGAAAATGGAGATGAAGTACTTACTACAATATTAGTATTATAATAGAAAATCATTATGACAAATAAATCTACTAAAATAATTGCTTTAGATGCTATGGGTGGAGATTATGGTCCAAAAGCAACTGTTCCAGCAACAATAAAATCCATTACTGAAAATTCTATAAATGTTATTTTAGTAGGGGATGAAACAAAAATAAAACATGAATTTAAAAATTTTCCTAAAGAAATAACAGATAAACTAAAAATAATCCCAGCAGAAGGAGTTGTTCTTGAAGGAGAAAGTCCCGTAAGTGCATATCGTAACAAACCAAACGCTTCTGTGTTTGTTGCTGCAGGATTGGTAAAAAAAGGATTTGCTGATGGATTTGTAAGTATGGGCTCTTCTGGAGCAACAATGGCAGCAGCAACATTACTCTTTGGAACAATTGAAGGAATAGAAAGAGGATCGATAGGTGGCCCTGTCATTGGTTATTCTCCAGAAATGGTGATTATAGATCTTGGTTCAAATGTTGATACAAGACCGAACCAATTGGTTGATTTTGCGGCTATATCAAGTGAAGTTTCAAAAATTATTTTTAATAAAAAGAACCCTAAAATAGGATTATTATCAATTGGTTCTGAAAAAGGTAAAGGTAATTTATTAGTAAAAGAAACTTACGATTTATTATCAAAAAGTTCTTTGAATTTCATCGGAAATATTGAGGCAAATGAACTTTTTAATTCCAAAGTAGATGCGGTAATATGTGATGGATTTGTTGGCAATATTGTTCTAAAACTTACAGAAGGATTGGGGAAAGTGGTATCTGATGAAATATTGGAATTAACTAAAAATAAAAAAATTGCAGATCAAATATATCAAAAAACAAATTTATTAGAATTTTATGGAGGTGGACCTATTTATGGCTTAAATGGAGTTGCAATCATAGGTCATGGTAGTTCAAATGTTTCAACTATAACTAATGCAATAAAAACATCAGATATGATAATAGAAAATAACTGGGTAGAAAGACAGCGAATTGCAATTAAAAAAATAAGGTCAGAAATTAATTGACAAGGATGTATTTATGGAAAATAGAAAAAGAGTTGCTCTAATAACTGGTGCATCAAGAGGTATAGGCAGAGCTATTGCGATCAGGCTAGCAAAAGCTGGTCATAAAATTGCTATAAATTATAATTCTCATAAAAACGATGCAATTGAAGTCCTTAATAATATTAAAAATTGTGGATCAGAAGGAATTATCGTCAAAGCAGATGTTTCAAAAAGAGATGAAGTAGAATTTATGATAAAGAATGTGGAAGAAAATTTAGGTTCAATAGAAATACTTTATAATAACGCAGGGATTATATCTGATTCATTGTTAATGCGTTTGAAAATAGAGGAATTTGACAGAGTGATTGATACAAATTTAAAAGGAACGTTTTATTGTACAAAATTTTGTTTGAATAACATGATTAAAAATCGTTGGGGAAGAATAATAAATATCTCTTCTGTAGTTGGACTTAGAGGAAATGTTGGTCAATCTAATTATTCTGCTTCCAAAGCAGGCATTCATGCTTTTACAAAATCCGTAGCCAAAGAGGTTGCAACAAGAAATATAACTGTTAATGCTGTAGCCCCGGGATATGTATCAACAGCAACAACAGATGTTTTGACGGAAAAACAAAAAACTGCAGTTATGTCTTGGATCCCAATGCAAAGATTTGGGGACCCAGATGAAGTTGCTCCATTAGCAACTTTTCTTTCTACAGAAGAAGCAAGATACATAACTGGAGAGATTATACGTGTAGATGGCGGAATGGCCATATGATTTTTAAGGGTAAAACAGTACTTATTACAGGTGGTTCTAGAGGTATTGGAAAATCGTTATGTTTAGCATTTGCAGAAAATGGATGTAATATCATTTTCACTTACCTAAGAAGTAAAACAGAATCTGAAAAATTAACAAAAAAAATAAAAGACATAGGAGTTAAGGTTGAAGCGATTAAGATTAACCTTAAATCGACAAATGAAATTGAAGAATTATATAACTTTCTAGTTTCAAAAAAAATCAAGGTTAATTTCTTGATTAACAATGCAGCATCAGGGGTAATGAAAAATTCATTGGACACAACTGAAAAACATTGGGATTGGACTTTAGATATAAATGCAAAGGCCCCTTGGATTTTATCAAAAAAAATATCCAAAATAATGCCAAAAAAAAGTAGGATTATAAATATTACTTCTCCTGGATCATCGAAGGTTTTAAAGAATTATTTTTCAATAGGGGTTTCTAAAGCTGCGTTGGAATCTTTAACTAGATACATGGCGGTAGATTTAGCACCAAAGGGCATTAATGTAAACTCTATTTCAGCATCTTTGGTTGAAACGGATGCTTTAAAATATTTCCCCAATCAAGAAGATATAAAAAGTATTTTAGAAAGAAAAAATCCAAAGGGAAAGAAATTAACTCCCGATGACATTGCTGAAGTGGCGGTATTATTGTGTCAGGAAAAGTCTAATATGATAGTTGGGCAAAATATAACTATAGATGGTGGAGATAATTTAGTTTTAAGATAAATAAATAAGTCCATTATTAGCAAAATTATCAAAAGCTCTTTTCTTTATTAAAGAAATACCAAAAAAATTCTCTTCATAACATTCAAAATCTATAATTTTCCCTACCAATTTATTATTTATCTTAATATTTTCATTTTTTCTTACAGGCTTCTCAGATATGAAATATGTTAATTTTCTACTAATTTTTTCATAGTTATGTAATCTAGCAATTACTTCTTGCCCTATATAGCAACCTTTGTCAAAAGAAATATATTCGTATAAACCACATTCAAGTGGATTTATTTTACTGACTCTGTTATCAAAATTTATTTTTTTTGTATAGAGATCTATTAAATTTGTTTCTTTTTTAGAAATCTCTTGTATTTTATTATCTTTTAAAACATATATTGATAATTTTTCAAAATCATTTTCATAAATGAAAAACTCTCTTGAATTTATTAAATTATTATCATATTTAAACGATAGCAAAGATTGTTTCTGTAATTTTTGAATCGTAGAATCATCTAAATTAAAGGTTGAAAGTCTTATAATAGGTTTTTCTAAGATAAAGTTAATATCTTCTAAAATTATAAAATCTTTTAAATGATTTAGAGTTTTTTTTACATTATTTTTCTTTATAACAAAATTGATTTGGCTGTCATTGATTATTGAATAAGACAAAATATCTACAATAGATCCTTTATTATCAGTAATTATTGTTTTTGATGAAATATTTTTTGTTTCTTCAGATATTTTATTTGTTGAAATTCTATCTAAAAAATCAATGGATTGTTCTCCTTCTATACGATACATAATCGTAGTTTTATCAACAGAAAAACTGGGAGTTGGAATTTCTTTTAAAATTTCTTTTATAAAATTCATGAATTATACTGAAAAAGAATCTCCACATCCACAAGATGATTTTGCATTTGGATTTTTAAATTCAAAACCTTTTCCATTAAGTCCGTCAGTATAGTCTAAAAAGGTTCCAGCAAGAAAAACATAAGCTTTCTTTGGAATATATATTTGAAGGCCGTCTTCAGTTATAGTTTTGTCATCCTTATCAGGACCATCAACTATTTCGAGCATATACTGCAACCCCGAACACCCGCCACCTTGTACAGCTACCTTTAACCCATATTTCTCTAGAGAATCTCGTTTTGCAAACTCTTTAACTTTATTAATTGCTTTTTGAGATATTTTTATTGTATTTAGAGGAATATGTTCAGTTTTATTCATAATTTATTTCTAAATAATATAACTAGTATAATTTTATATTTAAGACAATATAATAATTATTATACAAAAAAGAAAAATATAAAATAAAGCTTTGGCTAGAATATATACAAAAAATGGAGATAATGGGTCCACATTTCTACTTTTTGGTCAAAAAGTACCAAAAAATGATATAAGAGTAGAATGCTATGGAACTATTGATGAATGTATTTCTTTTTTAGGATTAGCATATTCAGTATCAACTGAAAAAAACATTTCAGAGATAATAATTAAAATACAAAGAGATTTATTTATATTATCAACCGAAATAGCATGTACGAAAGAAAAATATAACAGATTAAAAACAAAATACAAAACTACGAAACAAACTATGATAGATCAACTAGAAAAATCAATAGATAAATATCAAAACTTAATTCCCAAAATAAATTATTTTGTCTTACCAGGAAATAGTGAAATGTCATCCTACATAGATATATCAAGAACTATATGTAGAAGAGCTGAAAGAATAGCTGTTTCCATTGAAAATATGAATCTACTGAATAATAAAATGATTCTTTCATACCTTAACCGACTAAGTGATCTACTCTACGTATTAGCTAGATATGTAGATAGAGACAAAGAATACCTTAAAGCCACAGAGTAATATGCCAGAAATATCCATAATAAACACAAAATCAGCAAACTTTCATAGTGTTAAAAAAGCCATTGATCTTTACAATCCTGGTACATTAGTAACTTCATCACAACAAGAAATAAAAAATAGTAAAGGTATAATTATTCCAGGTGTAAGTTCAACTGATACCGTATTACAAAACTTATCCCAATTGAAATTAGATAAGGTTATTTTGGATTTTTATAATTCAGGTAAGCCTATTTTATGTATTTGTGTTGGAATGCAAATTTTATTTGAAAGATTAGAAGAAGGTCAAATTGAAGGTTTGGGGATTCTAAAAGGAGAAGTAAAAAAAATTCCCCAAAAAAATTCTAATAAAAAAGAATTTAAAGTCCCTCATATGGGTTGGAATCAAGTAGAAATTGTAAAGAAAGATAAGATATTTCACGATATAAAAGATAATTCTGAATTTTATTTTGTTCACTCTTATTATTGTGTCCCTGAAGATAAAAATTTAATAATAAGTTCAACTGAATATTCGTTATCAATGTGTTCAGGAATAAAAATCAATAATCTTTATGCATTTCAATTTCATCCAGAAAAAAGTTCTTTAGATGGATTGAAGATTTATAAAAATTTCAGTGAGATAGTGTCAGGTTCTAAATGAAAATTTATCCTGCACTCGATATTAAAAACGGAAAATGTGTCAGACTCATTAAAGGTAATTACAATGACGAGATAGTTTTCAACAAAAATCCTCTAGATGTTGTGAAAGAATTTGAAGATGCAGGTAGTAAATATCTTCACGTTATAGACTTGGATGGTGCAAAAGAAGGTGATACAAAAATAATTACAATTGTGGAACAAATTGTACAAGAAACAAGTTTAAAGATACAAATTGGAGGTGGTATAAGAAAATATGATCAAGCTAAATTATATTTGGATATAGGGGTTGATAGAATAATCTTTGGTACTTCCGCTATTTATAATCAACAAGAAATTAAAAAAACTATAAATGAATTTGATTCCAATAAAATTGTAGTAAGTATAGATGCACTAAAAGGAAAAATTAAAACATCTGGATGGTTGAAAAATACAAAAAAAAATATAAAGGATTTGATTTCAGAACTAGAAATGATTGGTGTTCAATCATTCATATATACAGATATAGAAAAAGATGGCACTTTATCAGCACCGAATTTTGAATACATAAAACAATTTAGAGAATTAAGTACAAATGAATTATTAATAGCTGGTGGTATTTCATCAATAGAGGATATATTTAAATTAGAAAAAATTAACATTGATGGTGCAATAATAGGAATGGCATTATACACTAATCAAATTAATCTAAAAAACGTCCTAAAAAATTTACAATAAAATTTATATAATTAAAATATGTTGACTAAAAGAATAATACCTTGTCTAGATGTAGATCAAGGAAGAGTGGTAAAAGGCATAAAATTTAAGAACATTAAAGATGCTGGAGATCCAACAGAATTAGCAATTTTCTATAATAAGGAAGGTGCTGATGAATTGGTTTTTCTAGACATAACCGCTAGTCACGAAAAAAGAAAAACAATTGTTGATGTAGTAAAAAAAGTTTCTTCAAATGTATTTATTCCTTTAACAGTAGGAGGAGGAATACAAAATTCTATTGACATGAGACTTATGTTGGAAGCTGGAGCAGATAAAGTTTCTGTTAATACTGCAGCTGTAAATAATCCTAAATTGATAAATATATGCTCCAAAGAATTTGGATCACAATGTGTAGTTGCAGCTATTGATGTAAAAAAAATACATAACAACAAATGGTTGGTTTATACACATGGGGGAAGAACAGAAACAGAAATTGATGCATTTGAATGGGTTAAGGAAGTACAAGAAAGGGGAGCTGGAGAAATTTTATTGACCAGTATGGACAGAGATGGTTCTCAGAATGGTTATGATAATGAACTATTAAATAAGATCAATACACTTGTCAGTATTCCGGTTATAGCTTCCGGTGGCGCTGGTAAACTCCAGCATTTCCTTGATGCTCTTATAAAAGGTAAGGCAGACGCAGTGTTAGCAGCTAGTACATTTCATTATGGTAAATTTTCAATTAAGGAAACAAAAAAATTTTTAAAAAAAAATAATATCAATATTAGAGAATGAATAATTATAGTGAAATCCCAAAAATAATCCTCTTCGATTGTTTTGAAACTTTAATCAATAATGAAACAGAGAAATGGATACTTGTTTTTGAAAGAATGGCCAAAGATGGAAAATGGAACATAACAGGAAAAAAGTTATGGGAGATTTGGAAGGTTGAAGAAAATAAATTTAGAGAAACAAGAACCAATTTATCAAATATAAACAAAAACCCACCTTTTATAACTTACAAAGAAGCATGGGAAAATTGCTTTGATATTGTATTTGAAAAATTAAATTTTAAATATTCTTCTGAAAAAGCCGCTGAAAAATGTGTTAAATTGATGGGTAATAACGTTCCCTATAGGGATACATCTGAAATTTTAAAAGAATTATCTAAATATACAGAGATTGGCATAATCTCAAATGCAGATAATGCATTTTTAAATCCTGCTATAAATCAAATAGATTTTGATTTTAAGTACTTATTATCCTCTGAATCTGCAAAAAGTTACAAACCTGATCCAACAATATTTAATCAAATGTTAAGTACAATAGGATTTAAATCAAAAGATTGTTGGTATGTCGGAGATAAAGAATATGATGATGTCATAGGGTCAAGTAATATTGGAATGAAACCGATTTTGATAACCAGAAAAGTATATAATGAGAAATATATCAATAATGGTTATTTGGTTGTTTCAAACCTAACACAAATATTAGAATTATTCAAAAAATTATGATTTACCCTGATTTTAAAAACAATGAAATTTTGCCAGCAATCATACAAGATGAAAAGTCGAAAACTATTCTTATGCTGGGTTATATGAATGAAGAAGCATATAAATTGACACAGAAAGGTCCGAATGTATGGTTTTACTCACGTTCTAGAAAACGCCTATGGGAAAAGGGTGAAAAATCTAAAAATTATTTAGAGGTAAAAAAAATACTTATTGATTGTGATTACGACTCAATATTAATATTAGCTAATCCCAAAGGTCCTGCATGTCATACTTCAAATTATTCTTGTTTTAAATTTCTTGATGAATCAGTATTAGAGAAAGAATTTTCTCTTGGCATTCTAGAAGATATTATTCAAAAAAGAAAAGAAGAAAAACCAAAAAATTCATATACTACTAAACTTTTCAATGAGGGAAAGAATAAAATAACTCAAAAAATAGGTGAGGAAGCTACTGAAGTTATTGTTGCTGCACTAGCAGAAAATAAAATAAATCTTATTGAAGAATCAGCAGACTTACTTTATCACTTACTTGTTTTGCTTTCCAATGAAAACATATCTTTATCAGAAATAATTTTAAAACTTCATGAAAGAAACAAAAAAGAATGATTATTCAAATTGATTAGTTATTCTCTTCATCTAATTTAATTGATTCATTTATAGCTGATATCGCAACCTCTACCATATCATCATCTGGTTCAGCGGTAGTCAGTTTTTGCATCATTAAATTTGGATAGGATATAAATTTTGAAATCATTGAGTTAGAGTAAACGCTAGAAAATCTAATTATCTCATAAGATAAAGCAGCAATTATTGGAAATAAAAACAAACGAGAAGAATATAAAAGTGCGACAGGTTCTCTTGGAATGAATACATGAACTATTATTGAAACTAAGATAACTGTCATCAAAAAGCTAGTCCCGCATCTTGGGTGTTCTTTTCTATATTTTTGAATAATATTTATATTTTCTTCACTAGCAATCATCTTTGTTGATAACTCTTTTTCATAAGCAGCTATAGTTTTGTGTTCAGCACCATGATATGCAAATACCCGTTTTACATCTTTATTCAATCCTATTAAAAAAATGTACGCTATAAAAAATAAAAATCTAATTATTCCTTCTATAAAATTATTTACAATAAAATTATCATTAAAAAAAACATATCTATCAGATAAAAACAAAGGCACCAAAAAGAAAAAAGTTAAAATAATCAAGAGAAAAAAAGTGCTAAAAACAAATGAAAAAATCTTATTGATTGTTGAAATGTCTTCAGGATTATCTTCTTCAATAATTTCTGATGACTTGGTTAATGATCTATAACCTATAATCATCATCTCTACTAAAATTATGAATCCACGAATCAAAGGGATTTTTTTTAAATATGACTTAGAAATAGATGGTAATTTTATTTGATTTAAAATTATGTTATCTTCGTTGTTTCTTACGGCAACAACACAGTTATTCTTTCCCCTAATCATCACTCCTTCAATAACTGCTTGGCCTCCATAAAAATGTTTATTATTCATTCTTATAAATTATCAAAGATTATATCTTCTTTTCATTCTATCAACCCTACCTTCTGTATCAACAATCCTCTGTTCACCCGTCCAGGCTGGATGACAATTACTGCATATTTCAACCGTTATTTTTTCTTTGGTAGATAAAGTTGTCCATTTGTTATCACACATACATACAACTTCAGCTTCATAAAGTTTTGGATGAATATCTTTTTTCATTTAATATCTCCATTTGTTGAAAGTACATTCAATCTTTTTTTATCTTTGGAGACCCAGTCAAAAGAAACTATACCATCAATTTTTGAAAACAAAGTATGATCTCTACCCATACCAACATTTTCACCAGGAACAAATTTTGTTCCTCTTTGTCTTATAACAATAGAACCTGCAGTTACAAACTTTCCTCCAAATGCCTTAACTCCTAGTCGTTTGCTATTACTGTCTCTACCATTTCGACTTGTTCCACCACCTTTTTTATGAGCCATTTAATTTACCTTCTGTTTTTTTAGTCTGATTGAATCGATAAAAAGATTTGTAATTTTTTGTCTATGACCTGTTTTAACTCTATGCCGTGTCTTATTTTTAAATCTTAAAGAAATTTTCTTATTCGCTTTGGTTTGATTTTGTATAGTTGCATTAACTATTGCTCCATTAACTATAGGTTTACCTATATCAATTTTCCCTTTTATTGAAGTCATTAAAATTTGATCAAAAATAACTTTATCTCCTGTATCTCCAGTTATTTTCTCAATATCTAAAGTGTCTCCTTCTCGCACTCGATATTGCTTCCCACCTGTTTTCATTATGGCATAATCCATGAAATCACCTTATTGTTATTAACCAAAGTTTAATTGTACACAAAATTGCGTAAATTTGCTTTGGTTTCATAAGCTAAGATTGTTGTATTAAAATTCTTTCTTTCAAAGCTTCTTTCAGTAAGTTATTTTTTATAATTATTTTATTTTTTGCACTTATTTTTATTTGATCTTCAAATTTATCCATCCAACCATAATAATCATGATATATTTTTGTATTTTCTATTGAACACCACGGAGCTAAATAATATGTTTCATTATTAAAGTCTAATTTATATTCAAAAGAAACGTTCTCATTTGTTTCTTTGTTTGGAGAAGTTATAGCCGATATATATTTTTCAATCATTTTATCTAATGAAAATTTTTTTAGTATTTGTTCCTTCCCTTCAATAACTTTGTTTTTATTTTTTAAGAGAAGTTCTCCTTTTCTTACAAATTCTTTGACATCTGCATAAGGTATTATTTCTATTCCAGATATATTTTTATAATTTCGTAAAGATCCTACTGAACTACAAAGAACAGGTGTTAAATTTGCTACAGATTCCAAAGGTACTAAACCAAAAGATTCTATAAAGTTTCCAGGGCACAAGGTAATATCTCCAGAAGAATAATATTCCGCCATTTTATTTGAAGGGATCCAATCATGGAATAATAATATTCCATCATTATTAATAAATTCTTCATATAAATCTTCATCATATTTGGATGAATTTTTGGCATCTTTATCATAAATTTCATTAAATTTTGGAACTTTCAGTATGACTTTATTCCAATGATTCATTTTTGAAAATTCTAAAGCTATTTCAATTGCTAAATTTAAACCCTTACGAGGATCAGGTCTATGGGGAAATAAAAGAGTAAGATTTTCCGAATCATTTGATTTTATATTTGTAGAATAATTAGTTATGCAATTCTCTATAATAGTTAAATTCTTTGCATTAAACTTTTCTTCACTCAAAGATCCTCTTATAGTATCATAAAGATACTGTGACGGTACGATTATTTTATTAGATGGCAATTCATAGACAGACGTAATAGCTTCTTGATAAATCAAATCATGTATTGAACTTATAATCTGGTTATGCTCAAAATCTTTTCGTAAAATCCATCCATCACCATGTAAATATATTCTATCAGCCCAATTACTTATTTCGTTTACAGTTTCTCCGAGTTGATTTATATCAAAAAGAGGCACTTCAAATGGAGACGGGAAGGAATCTTTTAATTTAAGAATAGATTCAATTTTTACATCCCCTATAAAAGCATTGGATGAATTATTTGTTGCAGGTGAAAAAACCCTTACTAGAAATCCATGTTTTTTCAAACCAAATATAATGTGGTTTAAAATAGTTTGACTTCCTCCCAAAACTATATCTTGATATAGCGGAGCCAACGAAAAACAAGCAACTTTTAACATATTGGTTTAGATAATTTTCCTCTATACCATACTAAGGGTTCTTTATTTTTAAACAAGTCAAAATATTTCACTTCGATGAAATAAACTTCATGGTCACCTATATTATGCTTTTCAATTATTTTTCCAAAATAAAAACTTAAACATTTTTCAATAAAAAAGTATTCATTTGAAAATTGAAAAAATTTGTTATTTTTTAAAAAATTTTTACTATTTGAAATTGCAAAATGATTTGCAACATGAGTCTGGTCACTTGCCAAAACAGAAATTGAGATAGAACTAGATTGTGAGAAATAATCTTTAATAGACCGTTCCATACCAATAGAAACCATAACTATATTTGGATTTAAGGAAATACTTGAAATAGAATTAGCCGTCATGCCATGAACATTCTTTTTATTATCTAGAACTCCTACAACAGAAACACCAGTTGGGAACAAAGACCAAGACTCACGATAAAGTTTTTCATTCTTCATCTTTTTTTGATTCCTCATCAGGGTCTTTTATTTCATCTGAGGAGTCTTCTATTTCATCTGAGGAGTTGTTTATTTCATCTGAGGAGTCTTCTATTTCATCTGAGGAGTTGTTTATTTCTAAATCTTTTGGATCTATCTCTTCTCTTGTTTTTCTTCTACTCTCCAAAACTCTTGCTCCGCTTATTGCATCTCCTGGAGCAGGAGTTAAAACATTTACACCCTGAGTAACCCTACCTGTTGTTTTTATTTCACTCAATCTTGTCCTAATAACTTGCGCTTTATCAGTAAGAACAAAAAGGTTCCCATCAGCCTTTTTCGTACCATTTGTTTCACTTATGTTATCTTTTTCATTGTCATATGTTTCTGGGCTTACTATTGCCGCAGCGGCAACTTTTCCAGTATTAGATGTAACTTTTAAGGTTAATAATCCTTTTCCACCTCTGTTTTGAGATTTATAATGTCTAAAGGCACTCAATTTACCTTTTCCTCTACGCCCAATAATTAATAGATATCCATCAGGATTTACTACACCACTAAAGACCACAATATCTTTTGAATTTATTCTAATTCCTCTAATTCCTCCAGCTCCCCTTTGTGTGGATCTTACTTGAGAAGAAGGGAATCTTATTGACAAGCCATCTCTAGTTATAATTGCAATATCTTCATCTGCGTCAGCCAAAGATACAGAAACCAACTGATCATCTTTAGTAAGTTTAAAAGTATTAAGTCCAGCTCTATTCATATTTCTAAGCAAAGGTAAATGCATTCTTTTTATTTTTCCTTGCTTTGTAACCATGACTAAATATATGTTCTCAAGAAGACTAGAGACAGCAAGCATTGCTGTAACTTTCTCATTCGGAGACAAATTCAAAACATTTGCAATAGGCGTCCCTCTGGAATTCCTAGATTGATCAGCTGAAAGTTCAAATACTCTAAGTGAGAATACTCGACCTTTATCAGTAAAAAACAATAAAGTATCATGGGTATCCGTTACTTGTATATAGGGAACTATATCACCATCTTTAGTCATTCGTTGACCCTTAACACCTTTCCCTGCTCTATGCTGAGCCTTATACGTACTAGATAATATTCTCTTTACATACCCTCCCATAGACAAAGTTATAACCACCTCTTGGTGTGGTTCCATGTCTTCTCTTTTCCATTCCTTCAAATCCATCTCATGGATTATAGATTTTCGTTCTTCACCATATTTTCTTTTCAATTGTAAAGTTTCAGTTTTTATCAAATTCATTATACGTTTTTGATTTGAAAGTAAATCTTCAAGATCTTCTATCAATTCTGATAATTCTTTATATTCATTTTCTATTTTTTCTATTTCCAAAGCAGCTAATCTTCTAAGTTGCATATCTAAAATAGCTTGTGATTGTATTTGAGTTAAATCAAACTCCTGAATAAGAGAATTTCTTGCTGATTCCACATCAGCTGAACCTCTTATTAACGTAATTACTTTATCAAGGTTTTCAATGGCTATCCTTAAACCTTCTAACACATGCAATCTAGCCTGAGCTCGTTTCAAATCGTATTCGGAACGTCTCCGTATGACTTCTTCTCTAAATTTAATATAGTAGGAAATTGACTGTTTTAAATTGATGACTTGCGGAGTTCCATCAACCAGTGCAATCATATTTACAGAAAATGAAGATCTTAATTGAGTTTGCTTATAAAGGTTGTTTAAAATTAGACTTGAAGATACTCCTTTTCTAAGCTCAAGAACTATCCTCATACCTTTTCTATCAGATTCATCTCTGACTTCAGAGATTCCTTCAATTTTTTTTGTTTTCATTAATTCTGCAATTTTCATAACCAAAGTAGATTTATTAACTTGAAAAGGAATCTCGGTAATAACTATTCTTTCTCTATCTTGCTTTTTTACTTCTTCAATTAAATGCTTTGATTGAACCATAACCTTTCCCCTACCAGTAGAAAAAGCATCTCTTATTCCTGACATTCCCCATATTTCAGCACCTGTAGGAAAATCAGGGCCCTTTACAACGGTGAGTAAATCATCTACATTAGCTTGTGGATTATCTATAACTAAGGAAATACCATCACATATCTCACCAAGATTATGAGGAGGAATGTTGGTAGCCATTCCGACTGCAATTCCAGAAGCTCCGTTAACTAATAAATTAGGTAATATAGCAGGTAAAACAGAAGGTTCTTTCAATGATTGATCAAAATTATCAATCCAATCGACAGTTTCCTTTTCAATATCATTCAATAAAGTTTCAGTGATAGGAGAGAGTTTACATTCCGTATAGCGCATTGCTGCAGGAGTATCACCATCAACACTACCATAATTACCTTGCCCATCAACTAAGGTATGTCTCATTGAAAATGGTTGAGCCATTCGTACTTGCGCGGCATAAACAGAGCTATCACCATGAGGATGATATTTCCCTAAAACTTCACCGACCAATCTAGCACTTTTCTTAAAAGAAGAATTTGGTCTCATTCCTTGGTCGTACATAGCGTATAAAACCCTTCTTTGTACAGGTTTTAACCCATCTCTTACATCAGGAAGAGCACGAGATATTATAACACTCATTGCATAATCAAGATAAGAAGTACGCATCTCATCTTGAATTTCAACTTTCTTTATTTCACCTATATTATCAGTTACCATTTTTACCCCATTAAAAAAAATAAACTTATATTTAAAAGCTATATTTTCCCACGCGCGCGCGCAAGCGCGCGCGTGGGAATATGTGATAGATTAAAAGCTAATTATCGTAACATTTATCTACAAATACTGTAAAAATCTTATTAAATCCTTTAGGTAAATTTATAGAATCAAAAATATCCCAAGAAATTCCAAATATCCAAACATTCCCTGATCTTTCGTAAGCTATTATATTGCCAGATTTTGAAATAATTGAACCAAAAAAACTTTCTGGTAAATTTTCAAGTTTTAATTCTCTAGAAGGTATAAAATTTGTTTTAATCCATCCAGAACCACCAATAATATGAGATATTTTTGCTCCAGGGCTAAGAAATAATAAGTCTGGTTGTTCGTTATTTTTTTCATACGGATTACCAATAGGATTTTCTATGAGAGCAGTAAAACCTTTTTTATAAGCAAGAATTGGGATATTATTTTTCAATGCTGATTTTACAAATATTTCAGTTTGAGAGTTTAATTTTTCAGAAATAATTAAGCCTTTTGGTGGATTATCTAGGTAAAAATCATTAATGAATTCAATTTTATATTTTTTAGAAAACTCTGGAATATCACTTAAATTAATGTTTTTACCTATTATTGATATACTCAAAATGGTATCCCCCATATACCTAACCATTTCTTCTTGTTATTTTCCAATTTAAACTTATTTTTCTTTAAATAATTGTAAAATAAACTTTCTTTTTCTCTATCTTGTTCTCCAATTTCATCAGAGGTAGGACAAAAAGGATAAAATGACTTTGTATCCATTCGATAAATTAAATAAATTGTTTGATTATGAATATTTCTATAATTTATAGTCAATTTACTGACAAATCCTATGATACTTTTAATCGAATTATTTGATAATAAAGCATTTATAACCGTATACAATGAAGAATAGAGGTTGTGTGGACTTTGATCATTCAAAATTATCCAATTCATATTATGTGAATCTTCTATCAATTCGAATTTTGTACGCGATGATTCTTCTTGATCATATAAAATATCTTCTAAAAAATTATTAATATTTGAAACTTTTTTATTTTTAACATTTGGATAATTAATTTTCACAAGAGCATCAATTAATATACCGGATTTTGATTCGATTATCACTTCTTTTGATTGGTCATCGTGAATAGAAGCAAGTATTTGTAAATTTGCCCATAAGTCATCAAGAAAATTTTTACTAAATAGCTTAAACATTGTAAAAAGAAGAATTTTTCTTTATTTATTAAATAATTTATTAATTATTATTATAGTGATGAAAAAAATTAAAAATGAGAACTGAAAGCCTAAGTGATATAAAAGATTTATTAATTGAAGTCATTGATGACTCATTAAATTTAATAAAAAAATCTGAAAATATCGATTACAAAATAGAAGATAAGAATATAATAGCCGGAGATAATCCAGTTACTGAGATTGATTTAAAAACCCAGAATCTAATAATTTCAAAAATCCACAGTAAATTTCCTAAGCATGCAATTTTAGGGGAAGAAGGTGAATCTAAAAAAATTGTTAAATATGATTATTTATGGATTATAGATCCAATAGATGGTACAAAAAATTTTATCAACGCTTTACCTTTATATTCGGTATCTATTGCAGTTATGTTTCAGGGAAACATTATAGCTGGAGCAATTGGGTTACCTTGGAAAAACAATTTTATTATATCTGCTTACGAAGGCTCAGGGTTACAATCTACTTCTCCAAAAATATATGTGGTAGAAAACTCGAAACCTTCTGCTGGTTTAATTACATTTGCTCCTACTTATTTTCAAAGGAGTTATAGAATAAAAAGAGATTTTTTACAATCTTCTGGAGAAATAAGAAATTTTGGTTCAACTGCCGCGGAATTAGCTTTGGTTGCAAACGGTAATGCACAATTGTCTTTAAGTGGGTATGCATTCACCTGGGATTTTGCAGCAGCTTGGATATTAGTTAAAGAATCTAATAAAAAAATATTTTTTGGGAATCTTAATGATAATAAATGGCAAGATATAAACCCATGGAAAAAATATTATAACAACGGTTTGTATGAATTGGATAAATTGAAAAATTGGAGAGGTAAATTTATGGCATGCCAAAGAGAGCATGCAGAATTTTTATTGAATAATATCAAACCAAATGGAAGAAAAAAAAGGTTTCCTTTTATAAATTTATTTTAAATAATTTATATTAAAGGATAAGGAACATTATAGTATGGATCTAGATCAGGAAAAAATTTAGCATTAACTATTTCTTTACACCTTTTTAACAAATATAAAATTTCATCTTTATCAAGTAATTCTTTAAGTGAATTAAACAGTATTGATTCAGATTCTAAATTATCTATCAAAATTTTTATTTCTTCAATTTGTTTATCTTTAATTAATTTATTGTTATATTCAAACATTACTGTTCGTATTCTTGTATAAGGATTAAAAGTTAGGGCCTGATCTATCGACCAAATCTGTTTGTCTTCATCCATCAAAATCGATCCTGCTTTCCTATCGGTATTTAAAATTATTAGATCAAATAAAGCTACTAATTCTAATTCTTTTTTATATTTTTTATAGAGGTCAAAATAATTATTTGAAGGATCGTGGTGAATATAAAATTGAAAACTTCCTTCTCCATACATTCCATCTCTAATAACAATAGGAGGTAATTTTGGCCAATTTAAAAACTTTGAAATTTTATAGGAAGCTATTTCTCTTTTATATAAGGTCCCATACTTAAAATCTCTTAGAGGTTTTTCTCCTTTTTTTGGTTTATAAATAGCATAAAAGTTTTCTTTCAAATTAGACATTTCACATAAAAAAATATGATTAGAACCTCTTTGAAATTCTTGGGTACTTTTTATATGAAAATTCAAAAGTTTAGTCTCTAAATCAGTGTATTTTTCATTTAATTTTGACATTTTGAATATGTCCATTCATTTTTATACAAAAATGACCATCGTCATTAATAGGATTGAAGCAAAGCATGCAAATAGGTCTACCTTTTGAAATTAAATCAAAACTCTTCTTAGCAAATTTTTGTGATAAAAAATTGTTAAATTCAAATTTTATTACAAAAGATTCTTGTTCTTTATTCTCACCTAAAAATTGAAACTCTATATTTTTATTATCTGTATTATAAGAAATTAAAAAATCTACAAGTTTGAATTCATATTCCAAGGCACTTTTCTGATATTTTATATTAGTTTTTGTATCTATTTCTTTATGTTGAATTTTTGTTATTTCTTGAGCTAATAACGCTAACTGCTGTTTTTCAATCCAAATTTTAACTGTTGCATCTAAACAAAAAAAATCTAATGAAAAAGTTCTATCCCCAGGTTCTCCTATAGTAGTAGAACGCATTTCAAAACATTTACCAAAATTCAGATTTTTAAAATTTTCACTCAAAACATTTTCCTTATTTACAAATGTATTTATCTATAAAAGTTAGATTATTTTCATATTTGACGATATTATTATTATTATTATTACCAAAAAAACGTTTTACGTAATAAATTTTATACCATGCAAAATAATAAAAAAATAGAATTATATGATACAACTCTTAGAGATGGCACTCAACAAACTGGCGTAAATTTATCTTTAGAAGAAAAAATATTGATTACAGAAAAATTAGATGAACTAGGTGTAGACTTTATTGAAGGAGGATTTGCTGGTTCAAATCCTAAAGATGATGAATACTTCAAGAGGGTTAGAAAATTAAATTTAAAGAATTCAAAAATAATTTCTTTTGGACAAACTAGGAAACCAAATATAAAAACAGAAGAAGATATTTTTATAAATGCATTATTGTCAGCTAATACTGACTATGTTGCATTAGTTGGAAAGGCTAGTGCTTATCAAGCAGAAAAAATAGTGAAAACTTCTTTGGAAGAAAATGTCAACATGATTTCAGATTCGGTAAAATTTCTTGCATCAAAAAATAAAAAAGTATTTTTTGATGCTGAACACTTTTTTGATGGTTATAAAGAAAATCCAGAATATGCTATTCAATGTCTAAAAGCTGCTTATAAAGCTGGGTCTGACCGACTGATTTTATGTGATACGAATGGAGGAACTTTACCAGATGAAATCGCTCGAATAACTAGAGAAATTTGTAAGCTTTTTGACAATAAGACTTTGATAGGTATACATGCTCATAACGATACTGATACAGCAGTTGCCTCAACCATAGCTGCAGTAGATGCGGGAGCTTATCAAGTACAGGGTTGTATAAATGGATATGGAGAGAGAACAGGAAATGCCAATATGATAAGCATAATAGGCAACTTAGAAATGAAAATGGGTAAAAATGCTGTTAAGTCAAAGAATAAACTAAAACTTCTCACTGAAGTTTCTCATTATGTATCAGAAGTTGCAAATAAAAGACCATTCCCTTTTCAACCATATGTAGGGAAAAATGCCTTCACACATAAAGGAGGTATGCATGCAGCAGGATTTTTGATTGACCCAAAATCATTTCAACATATAGATCCACTTGAGGTTGGCAATAATTCTTCGATATCAATTTCAGAATTATCTGGAAGAAAAAGTATTATAACTCGGATAGAAAAGCTTGGTTTAGGTAATATTTTGGATTCTAATGATGCAGAAAAAATAATAAAAAAAATTAAAGAAAAAGAATCAGAAGGATATGCCTTCGAATTGGCTGCCTCATCTTTAGATTTACTAATTTATAGAAATTTACCTAATTATGAACCAAAATTTGAACTTATTGATTTTATGGTTTTAGTAGAAAACAAAAGAAGATCTTCTTTAGGTACAGGTTGGAGAGAAGATAAT
>ENA-UPTF01000409-UPTF01000409.1-marine-metagenome-genome-assembly--contig:-NODE-409-length-30547-cov-8.190515_pt1 | contig 30547 bp, 20 predicted proteins | sample MGYA00238166_ERZ767019 | MGnify/ENA primary metagenome ERZ767019 (study PRJEB28930, sample SAMN06266391) | marine metagenome | isolation source: Sea water from 250 m depth | place: Atlantic Ocean | study... | reverse complement strand
AGAGAGCCGAATTCGGAAGCTTTTTTGCGCAGTATGGGTATTTAATTGAAGATCATTCAATATCTTGTATTATTAATTTTTATGGGGAGTGTATTCCTCATGGCAGATGAAAAATATCAGAGCAATGGTGTACGTGAAATGAGGAAAACCGTAACAAAGATAAAGTCACGATTTACATTTTATCCAGAGCACCATATAACGAGCCCAAGATCATCAAGAGAATTAGTGTTGCAGAGTTATTGTGATAATGTGCTAAATGTATTAAATGAAAAACCAGTTCATACTGGTCGAGTTTGGTATCAGGGTATCAAACTGCGGAATGAATTGAAAAAACCTATCCGTAATACGGTTGATCTGCCGCAGAAAAAACGAAAGAAGATCATCTATTATTATTTTTCCACGGGTTTTTGAGTGGGGTCAAAACCGATTTCTTTAAATATTAGTTCAGATATCTTGCCCGCGATCTCGTCATCTTTAAATCCAGCTTTTTGCAGATTATTCCAGCCCTTTATTAAAACATCTAGATCTTGCTCATTGGAGAAGATATCATCTAAAATAGATGTCGGCACATTAAAATCCCGCAAACGTTTATAAATGTTTAATTTTTCAATTTCCATGCTCAAAATTACATATGTTCATATCTAGTCTAAAGGGAGGATTGAATTGGAAAAATATATTAAAATTATCATAATTGTGCTGATAGTTGGATTTTTATCCCTATCTCTGCAATTATGGTATCAGGCTCGCGCTATAAGTGAATTACGCGAGGATGTTGAATCAATGAAAGTAAAAGTGGAGGCTGTAAGGGAACTGCTTTTCCGAATTGGTTCAGGATAGCTGGTAAATGTATATTCGCCCGCTTTGTGAACGATAAAATCTTTTGTTTGGCGTCGTACCCAAGTGGTCTAAGGGAGCAGTTTGCAAAACTGTCATTCATCGGTTCAAATCCGATCGACGCCTCATATTGGCCCGGGTGGTGGAATTTGGTAGACACAAGGGACTTAAAATCCCTCGGCCATTAGGCTGTGCCGGTTCGAGTCCGGCCCCGGGTACAAAATAATTTTCTGAAGACAAAGAAAGGGCCATTACATCGCCCTTTTTTATAAATAATTAAACGAATTATTTTACACTAAACATACGTTTAGATTATCTAACATATAATTCATTAGTATACTTGATTGTAATCGCTTGCGCACACTATTATCTGTGGTAAATGACAAGGCGAAAATTTCTACAAGTTTGGCAGATTGCTATAGGTATGATCGTAACCTTCATCAGTGCGCCAGCAATTTATTTTTGGCGAACAGATAGATCAGGGGCTAATGAAATAGATGATCGCTGGATCGATGCTGGCAGGGTAGAAGATTTACCTATAGATCAATGGCGAAAAGAAATGCTGCTTTTTCAGCGACAGGATCGCTGGGCTTCATTTGAACGGAAAGAAGTTATTTATATCTATCGCAACGATCAGGATATTACCGTTTTCAGTGCTATTTGCCCCCATGCTGCGTGCTTGATTCGGAAAAATGATGAAGGGTTTGGTTGTCCTTGCCATAAAAGTAGTTTTGCCAGTGACGGCAATGTACTTACAGGGCCGTCCCCGCGCTCACTGGATCGTCTGGATACAAAAGTGCAGGATGGACGGCTTTATGTGAAATATGAAAAATTCAGATCAGGAACCAATGCAAAAGAGGTGATTGGCTAATGGAATTTCTTAAATGGATAGTATCCGTTAGCGCTATCGCCTGTCTACTATTTCTGGGACTGGTGATCCTTAGCGGCTGGGGTTTGTCTGGGGCATATGTGCCATCATTAACTGATGGGTTCCCCGCCACCTTGTATCTGGAAAAGTATAGTAGTGGGGGGCATTTGCTGCGTAGCCTACATTATTATTCATCATCCGGCCTAGTGTTCAGCGGTTTTATATTCCTAAGCTTTTTTTATATCAGTGGTTTTACCGCCAAATACCGAAAAACTTGGATACTGTGTGTTTTGCTCTATCTGTTAATTATGGGAAGTGCGTTCAGCGGGTATTTACTGCCTATGGACCAGAATGCGTATTGGGGTACAAAGGTGCGCTTAAGTATTGTGGAGACGGTTCCATTAGTGGGACCCGCCATTGCTGATCTTCTCCGTGGTGGCGCAACATTCAATAGTGCCACGTTGCCGCGGTTTTTTACGCTACATGGATCTGTATTAGCTACGACAATCTGCCTATGCCTTTTCCTCCTTATTCAATCCAAGAAATCAATTTTCATCCAATATCTCAGCGATCAACGGTTCAATGTCACACTATTAGTTTCAATTATTCTATATTTTTTTCTAATAAATAATTTTAGTGCACCACTGGAATTGCCTGCTGATCCAGCAGATGTAGAATACAATCCCAGACCAGAGTGGTACTTCCTATGGTTATTTCAATTTGGAAAATATGTGGAGTGGGCACCTTGGATTCAAAGTGGCGTTTTACCGTTATTGGGTGTTGGGTTTTTATTTGCTGTTCCTTGGCTAAGGAATCATGCTCAAAAAAGACGATCTGTCATTGTAATAGCCTGGAGTTTAATTTGGCTAGTCCTTACGGCTTTGGCTGTTATTGATGATAAGGGTCTACACCGCAATCCTAATTATAGTGAGGGCATGGCATTAGATGCAGAAAAGAATTTCAACCGTTTATGTATTGATTGTCATGGTCCTGGCGGATTGGGTGATGGGCCTGAAAGTCTGGCGTTTGATCTGCCAACACCAAATTTTACCGCCAGCAATTTCTGGATTAATACAGATGAACAGCGAATGATCATTATCGTTAGGGATGGCAAAGGAATTGATATGCCTGATTTTGGTGAATCGTTAACTTATGAGCAGATTTTAGCTTTGATCATCCATATTAAAAAATCATTTAAACCGAACTATAAGGAGTAACACATGAAAATAGAATTTGTTTTACCATTGTTTATCTTTGTTCTTGCAAATATTTTATATGGACAGTCTAACTTCAAGAACCTGAAAGTCCTTGATCCAATGATAGAAAAATCAGAACTGAAGCTGCTTATGAAAGGTTACACAAAAAGCCTGGGTGTGAAGTGTAATTTTTGTCACGTTCCCGATGCCTTTCATAAGGATGATAAAGAGCATAAGCTCATTGCTCGTAAGATGATTGCCATGACAGCCGGTATACGGTCAGACCTTATGGAAACATTTCCCAAAAAGGATGTGTCTATGAAATTTAATTGTGGTGTCTGTCATGTTGGTAGTAGTAAACCGGAATGGGTCGGAACCAATTAATGTAAAAAATGATTTTGGTAATGCTTGTTTTGTAATAAAGCCTATATCTTCTACTTGAACAGAATGACAAGAATGTCATACATTCCATAATCATACTTTATAAAGTATGAACTATATGCGGAGTCTCAAACACAAGGCAATAGTATTTCTCGCCCTGCTGACAGTGATCCGTGCCTCAAATTCACCCGATATAACAGATGTTTTTGTGGATCCATTCACAAATGGATTACTGTTTACACTGTATTCTGAAGAGAAAATAGATATTGATAATGTTTCCAGTTGGATGTCTCCCCATGGCTGGTATTATATAACAGTTAATGGCGCAACATTTTCCCTAGATATTCCAGGAAAAATCCCAGCCCTGTTACAGGTAGAAGATATTGTTATAAAAAATAACCATGAATCTGGTCAACTCGCATTTTTAGTAAAAAAACCATTCCATTCCATTGAAATATTAAAATCGGAAATATCCAATGCGGTGCAAGTCTCAGCGGTTTATGAGGCAAGTAGTTCAATAAAAAAACGACTTGGAGATACGCTAGTTGAGAAAGATAAACATCCCAAAAAAAGGACTCGACCTTTAGCGCGAAAAAAAGCGCAGGATGTCGCCAGTCGTGAGCCTAGAATTGATTACTTGAACACGGGTTTTAATCTTGACACACTTAACCTGGCTATCGATCAAATGTTAAATACTTTATTGCGTGATATGACTGATGTTGATGATTTTAAGAATAGTAACAAAATTGAGAATGAAACAGAATTTATCAGGATGTATGAAGGCAAACATCACCGCTTTAATGAGCCTAACATTTTGAATGATCTGGTCAAATTAGGTGATGTAGCCTTGAAAGGTCCAGCCAGTTCTTCTGTCCAAGAATTATTCATATCCAAGAAGAAATGGTACAAAGATGATTTCTTTTTACCAAAAGATCTTCCCCAGGAAAAAGGCCGATTAAAGATAACATCCACAATTGATGATGTAACTGTATTTATCGATGATGAATATGTTGGGCTAACACCAATCAATGATAATATTGAATTGACTGTTGGTCCACACAAGGTTTGGTGTATACCGCCAGTTCCTGTCAATGATAGCCGTTGGTATAAGGATCCGATTAGTGAGAATGTAATCGGGGATGCGATTCATAATGTAATTGTCCGTGCAAATGCAGTTACGACGGTAGATTTTGATCTCTATATTTTGAATACAGCGCCAAATTATAAAGAAAAAGTATTTTACCTCGATTCCCTAGGCGGTATTGTTGGTCCAGAAGATGAAAGCCGTTATGCAGACCTGAGTATGGAAAAGTTTATTAATAAACGCATTACTGGTCATAAAATTTCTGGAAATAAGAGAACGGTTGCACCGCCACTTGTTAAAGAAAGTAAAAGTACAAAACGGAAGGCGGTCAAGAATGTACCACCGCCTTTAGCGATATCAGATTTACGAAAATCCAACAAAAAGACTGGTGATAAAAAGCAGGATCAAACGGATTTAAGATACAATACACCTGACAATGATGATATAGCGGACATTCTTGTGCCTAATCCAGATGAAAAAACAAGTAATGATTCCAGTGGTAATATGTTTAACCGTCTTTTCTCATCGTTAAAAAGAAATGGTAAAAATGAATCAAAACGCGATGAACCCGATACAAAGGATCTACAGATCATTAAACCGGTGGAAGAATTAATTAACAAGACAGAAACTGATGTTAATGAAGGTGGCCTAGTCACTGCAAATGTAGATAAGAATACTGATAAACCCAGTGGCAATATTTTTCAAAGAGTTTTTCCGCCAAAGAATTCCATAGCAAACCAAAAACAAGAACCGTCACGTCATAGTACCCTTCCTTATGCTGATCTGGATGTCGTCAGGATAGTTAATGCGGAATTTGTAAAACCAAAAAAACGGCGACCGATAAATATCAATAATGAATTTCCAGTCACCAATCACCGCGTATATTGTTTTACGGTTGTCCAAAATCTTGGTAGGCCAGTAAATATCAGTCATTTTTGGTACCGCAACGGGAAATTTATGGCTCGAGTACCAATGGAGGTTGGTTTTTCAAGTTCTTGGCGTTGCTGGTCTTATATTACCCTCAAAAATGGATTTGAAGGGGATTGGAAGGTAGTAGTTCGTGGACCTGCCAACCAGGAAATAGAAGAAATAAATTTCTTCATCCTACCAGATAAAATTCTGGCCAAACAAAAGAAATAAGGCAACGACCAAACAGTATTTCCTTTGGTGCCATTATCCTGATTTCCTATTTTGGTATGCGTGAAATCACGGATAACTACACCGCAAGCCTATACTGTATATGGACTAAATAGCGCAAAACAAGTCCTTAAAGCTGATCGCTTTGAAATTATTACAATAGATATTCAAAAAAATAGTCCGGCGCAAAAAGACCCTGCTATTTCAGCTTTTCTAGAGGTTGCTGCTGTTGTTCCAAGGTTCTTGAACAAAGAGAAGTTTACCAGGGAATACAAAGGATACCGTACTCAAGGTATAATAGTATCCTTTAAGGGGCCGGTGACCACACCTTTGCCTTCCTTTGCTAATGGTAAAACAAATATGGGTTTTTTACTTGGGGATCATATATCTGACCCGCAAAACCTGGGACAGATTATTCGCACTGCTGAATGCGCCGGTTTGGATGGCTTAATTTTACCTGAAAGAGGCGGTACACAACTTACAGATGCTGCATTACAGGTTAGTCAGGGTGCATTTGTTACTCTACCAATCTACAGTTGTGGTAATGTGCAACAAACATTGCAGCAATTGAAAGATGAAGGATTTTGGATTGTGGGTGTAGAAAATGATGTAAAGGAAAAAGTATGGTATGAAATTGATTATTCGGGTAAGGTAGCTATTGTTGTCGGTAGTGAAGGTCAGGGTATTCGGAACCTGGTACGCAAGAGATGTGATTTTTTGGCAACAATACCCATGCAAGGTCAAATTAAATCATTAAATGTATCTGCTGCTGTGAGCGCGGTTCTATTTGAAAGACAACGGCAGATTAACGCTTAGAAATTATACCTATATGAAAATATATAGACAGATAAGCCGGTTAATGCTGATCCTAGTATTATTGTATAGCGGCTGTTTTACGGTAGTAAAAAAAAACACGGAAATCTTGTGGGATACCTATGGTGTGCCTCACATTTTTTCCAGTGATTATAATCAGTTATTTTATGCCTTTGGTTGGGCCCAAATGCGTAACCATGGAAATCTTATGCTACGGCTATTTGCACAGGCCCGTGGTCAAGCTGCTGAATATTTTGGCGAACCCTACCTGATATCTGATCAATGGGTGCACTTGAATAATATTCCACAACGAGCAGCGGAATGGCTGGAGTTGCAACAACCTGATTTCAAACAGTATTTTCAAAGTTTTACTGCTGGTATAAATGATTATGCTGCTCAATTCCCAGATGAAATAAATTCTGATACCAGAGCTATTTTACCAATAGAGCCAACGGATTTACTGGCTCACTATCAGCGTGTGATCATCTATCATTTTGTCACAAACCCAAGAGATACAGAATTCAATCCGAAATCAATACGTGCAGAGCGGGGTTCTAATACTTGGGCGATCGGTCCATCAAAGTCTGCCTCAGGTAATGCAATGCTGATTATCAATCCACACTTACCTTGGGACGATATGTTCACTTGGTTTGAAGTTCAACTAAATTGCGAGACCCTGAATATATATGGTGCAACCCTTGTGGGGAGTCCTTTTATTGGTATTGGGTTTAATGATTACTTGGGCTGGGCCCATACTAACAATGTACACGATGGACAGGACCTGTATAAATTGGTCCTCACTGACGATGGCTATAAATGGGATGATGATAGCAAGCCATTTACGATTAGGATAGTGAAATTAAAAGTAAGAGGATTGGATGGGATACTATCAGAAAAAGAGTTGATCATAAAAGAATCAGTTCATGGTCCAATAGTTCGTGAGGACAAAAATTATGCCTACGCTTTGCGCGTTGTAGGAAAGGATCAGCCTTTTGTTTTTGAACAGTATTTGGATATGGCACTAGCGACAAATTTTGATGAATTTCAAAAAGCAGCCAGCCGTTTACAGAATCCTTTCTTTACTACCATGTATGCCGATCGTGACGGACATATTATGCACCTATTTGGTGGCAGGACACCAGTTAGGCCAGCTGGAGATTGGGATTGGCTGGGTATTGTTCCCGGTGATACACCACAAACGCTTTGGCACAAGACACATACGTACGACGAATTGCCGAAGGTGATTGATGCCAAATCAGGTTGGCTGCAAAATGCCAATGATCCGCCATGGACTACTACACTGCCGCGGGAATTAGACCGCCTTAATTATCCAGATTATATTTCCCAAAACTTTATGCATTTTCGTGCCCAGAGATCGGCCAGAATGGCTTATGAAGATGAAAAAATTACCTTTGACGAACTATTAACCTATAAGATGGATACCCGCATGGAACTGGCGGACCGATTAGTGGATGATTTGGTCGAAGCAGCTGAAAGTTCAGATGATAATTTTTTACACGAAGCTGCGGCTGTGTTGAAAAAATGGGATCGTTGTACAGATAATGAAAGTCGTGGTGCTGTGTTATTCAAAGAATGGGTGGATGCCATTGGTTTTTATATAGATAAACCCGATCTGTTTCATTCACCTTGGCTTGAAGAAGATCCGATGAACACACCTATTGGTATTGCAGATATAACTACCGGATTGGCGGCATTGCGCAATGCTGGAAATGAAGTTATTGATAAACATGGAAAACTGGATATTGCCTGGGGAGATGTGTACCGTATTATTCGTGATGATGTGGACCTGCCGGCAAATGGCGGCCCTGGCGATCCTTATGGTATATTTCGAGTAACAAGCTATCGCCCAATTAAGAATAATCGTAATGCGGCTATTGGGGGTGATTCTTTTCATGCTATCATTGAATTTGCTGATCCATTGCGAGCGATGGCCAGTATTGGCTATGGAAATGCTTCTCAAAAAGGATCACCGCACCGGATAGACCAGGCAAAATTTTATTCACAGAAAAAGTTACGACCAATTTGGCGTTCACGATCAGAAATTCAATCAAACCTTATATTAACTGAAAAATTTTAAATATTAGATTAGAAAGGGAAACGTACAGCATGGCAAATAAATATGATGGAAGATCGGAAGACCACGGTGGGTTTGCTGCTGGGGCCAAACTAGAAACAACAACTACTCACCATGAAGTAAATAGAGATCTAGCTGCCCAAACGCAGCTCACAATCGTATCCGTAATCCACTATCCCACCCGCGTCATAGCAACTGATGAAAATGGTATCGAATGGACTCTGCCATTACATTCTGTAAAAATACTGGAACCAGTTGTTCAAAAAGATGAGCCAGACGTAAAATCTCGTGATGATGGGTAAAACGAGCCTCCAAACCAACGATGTATCGGTTAATTCCGCATTAGAGGACACCTAATCACAGATATATTTTCTGTGGTTTACTACACTATTTTGATATGATCACCCTGCAAAAAAAAGAGTGCAATTTGCAGACCGATAAATACAGCATTAAATTCAACTCAAAATGAGCAGATTATTTTTCTATTTTTTTACTGTGTTAGGTATATCATTTTTATGCTCATTACTAGAATCCTTTATTCTTTCTGTAACACATGCCCATATTAGTTTGGTCTCAAAAGATCGACCTGCATTGGGGAAAAAATTGTCCCACTTTAAGGAAAATATTAATCAACCTTTATCTGCTATCTTGAGTTTAAATACCATAGCCAATACGGTAGGCGCAGCCAGTGTTGGCGCGATTACCTTGGTTGAATTTGGCAGTAACTGGGTGGCAATTATGTCCGGTATTTTGACCTTATGTATATTAATCTTCTCTGAGATTATACCAAAAACAGTAGGTGCGCTTTACTGGAAAAAAATACTTGTACCTGCTACTTTTGCGGTACAAGTGCTTATCATTATGACCTATCCACTAGTGGTCTTTCTTGAATTTCTTTCCAAGTGGTTGGCTAAGGCGGAAAATGAAGATAAAGTATCTCGGGAAGAAGTTATCGCAATGGCAGAATTGGGTGAGGATGAAGGTACGATTGAGGAGAGCGAGAGCACTGTGATTGAAAATGTGCTCATGCTTGATGATATCTCAGTTGAGGAGGTGCTCACACCCAGATCTGTAATCTTTGCGGTGAATAAAACCAATAGTGTAAGAGAAGTATTAGATAAATACAATGACATTGAATTTTCGCGTATTCCCGTGTATGAAGATGGATTGGATAATATAATTGGTATCGTGCGTCGACATGTTCTATTAAAAAGCAAAGCTGAAGATCAGTTTGACGTGACCATGGGTGAATTGGCCAAACCGATTCATGCTGTAGAAGAAAATGATTCTGTTGGTGATGTGCTGGATGAATTCGTAAAGCGTCGAGAACACCTTTTCATGGTTAAGGATCAATTTGGGCAGGTTGCTGGTCTGATCACGCTTGAAGATGCCATTGAAACACTGCTAGGTGTTGAGATTGTTGATGAGACGGATTCGGTGGTGGATATGCGAAAACTTGCTCTAGATAATTGGCGGAAAAAGCGCTTGAAAAGCCAGGGAAAATAACCAGCGGACAAAAAAGAACCAGCGGACTCAAACCATGAACTGAATGATGCGCCGCTTGATCACAATTGCTTTTTTTATTTCTTTTTTCATCTATACCCAGCAGACAGGAATAAAAACACTTTATTATGTAAACGAATTCGATTTTAAAAGCGGACACCCCACTCCTCAATCAGAAATTCGATACAAACCGCATATTCGTGCTGAATATGATGTGCTGAACCGTTTGATATCGAAGGCGAATTTGAACCGAAAAAGTATTGTGGTTAGCAAAGAATCATACACTTATGAGTTAGATACAAATGACCCCATTGAGAAACAGGATTATGAGGGGGAAGATCGCTTGGTGCGAACAACATTATTTGGATTACGGGGAAAAGCACCAAATTATATTTCTTATGTTTATGGAATCGATTCGCTAGAGACCTGGAAGGATGATATCTTTACCGTTATCGATTATAATGAATATGAAAAGCCCTATTTCTACCATTTCTTGGATGTGAATGCGGTTGGGTATGCCGATGCAACGCTGGAATATAATGATCTAGGATGGTTAACTAGACAAGTCTGGAAACGATTGCCTGATGGTAAGCAAATGCGCTTGTGGACCTATGATTTTGACCCGCAAACAGAATTGACCAGGATTCTGGAATATGATTCCTCAAAAACCTTGGTAATGGACATTAGATTAAACAAAGATTCACTTGAAGCTGTTTATAATCCCATTATGCCGGTAGACAGTGGTTTTGTTAATCATACCAGAATATCCATTGAGTTGCAGGATAGTATTAATTACGGTTTTATTACATGGCGTTGGGTTGCAGGTGTACCAGATGTGGATAGTATACATGTTTTTAAAATGCCAGATAGTCTTTTTGAACGGCGCACATATTATGATTATGATCTACAACTTGATAATTACCTTACGGATGGAAGTATATATGATATAGAATTCACAGGGGAAAGTGCCTTTGAATATGAGATCATTAAGGTGGTTATCGGGCAAGTAATGTATGATGTTACGCCACCTACCATTTCCATCGGTACGAAGCCAGCCATAAATAAACCAGAATTCTTTTTTACAACAGACGAACCATTATCTGCAGGTTATGTCGAGTGGATACCCTTTCCATCGTCCTCACACCAGGATTCGATACACCGTATTACTATGACTGATGCTGAGTTAGGGCTAGGAAACAGACAGTTTATTACATTGGATAATCAGACGCCTTTGCTGGATAGTGCGGAATATACACTTCAACTAACAGCTTATGATCGGGCCAAAAATAGTTCCTTTTTCCAAGCAGAGGAACTTATCCTATATGACATTTCTCCACCCCTGGTTTACATGTACTATCCATTGAGTAATACTTATGTAAATCATCTAGAAGTGCAGGTTGAAGCAAGCGAAATCTTGGCTTCCGGTCAAATTATTTTAACAGATCTTTCTGGTGTAAGAGACACGCTGTCACCACATGTTTACCAGTTGCCAAAAAAAGAACTACAACTGGGGTTACATGCTGCGCTGTTGGATGATGCATTGCCGTTAATGGATACAACAACCTATAGTTTCAAGTTCATCGGTATTGATCCTGCTGGCAATATTTCAGATCCGGTCATACGTGAACCTATTTATTATGATATATCGCCTCCAGTCTATACACAGATATTTCCAAACATTGGTTCCCATGTTAATAACCCTAGGTTATCATTTATTGTAAGTGAAGATCTTGCTGCAGGAGAATTTACCTGGGCTTACCGTGAAGGACTGCAGGATACAGCAGCGCCACATATAATTCCCTTGGTAAGTAATGAACGCAAGGGTGATACTCGAACAAACTGGATGCTCAAGAACCAAACGGAACTGTTGGACGGAACTATATATGATCTCATATTTATCGGTCAGGATTTTGCTGGAAATCAAACTGGGTTCATTACAACCCCAGATATAACTTACGATATTACGCTACCGGTATTTGCAATTCTTGATCCAGTCAATGAAGCGTATGTGAATTATCTAACTTTGTCCTATGAAATATCGGAACCGCTTCGAGAAGGTACGATCACCTGGACAGCTCTCAATCCAGTAAAAGACCCAGAATCGCCGCGCATCATATCGATTAACACAGACGAAATGATCGAAGGGGTATTTACAGATGTACTGTTAGCGAATATGACCAATCTTATTGATAGTGTTACCTATAATCTAGAAATGAAAGGTGCGGACCTGGCTACTAATGTGGGTATACCATATAAGGTTACTTCTGTACATTATGATTTTTCACCACCAATCATAACACTTACTCATCCTTCAAATAATTCATATCAGGCAAAAACGTTTCTCAATTACGAACTATCAGAAGATTTACTTTATGGTCAGGTATCCTGGCTACAGCTTTATACAAGAGGGGTAACTCCAGATACCGCTATATTGCAAGGTAATGAACTGCTATCTGGCTTTCATGATACAACAACGTTTGCCGCAAAAGTAAAACTCAAAGATGGGGCCAGTTATGATCTGATTTTTGATGCCTATGACCTGGCTAAAAATGAAGCTGTCGCCGCACGAATTTCCAACGTGACTTATGATTTTACACCACCAGAAATAGAATTACAGTATCCGACGACCCTTTCAGCAGTAAATAACACGAGTCTATCTTATACTATTAGCGAATTCCTACTTGAAGCCACAGTATCCTGGACTTGGGTAGATGGTGTATTAGATATGCAAGAGCATATTTACCCGCTTGAACCGTTCGAGCGGGAACCAGGTAAAAAACAATTTATTATGCTTACAAACGAACCGGATCTTGTTGATGGTGCATATTATGATATAACAATATTTGGGAAAGATCGAGCAGGAAACCTATCTAACAAAGCCACAGCAAAAAATGTAAAATATGATATAACACCACCAGTAATCTCTATAGCCAATCCTGGTCCTGACGTATTTATAACATCCACTCAGATTGCGTATGATTTATCTGAGGACATGAGCAGTATAACGGTGCGTTTCGAATATAGTGGTGGTGATTATGATTTGGGTTCACCGCATATCTATAGCATAAGTGGTGAAGAACTTAAAATAGGTGCCCATACCATTGAGCCCGAGTTTACGCCTGAACTTATGGAAGGCACTCAATATACACTTACTATCAGTGGCGAAGATTTGGCTAGTAACGCTGGGCAGCCAGCAATCGTATTAGGCGTCGTTTATGATGCAAATCCACCGGTGTTGGCTCTAAATACACCTATGCCTGATAGTTTTATAAAAGAAACAAGAATTAGTTACTCAATCAATGAATCGTTGGCAGAGGCTACTTTGCTGTGGGAAGCAATAGCCGGAACTGATGATCCCAACGCACCACACAGGATAAATTTCACGGAGAAGGAACGAAAAAAAGGTACATATATCGATACGATCTTGACCGCTCAGACGACTCTGCAGGACAGTACAGTATATCGAGTATCATTTTTTGGTAGGGACCCAGCGAGTAATGAGAGTAATATGGTGATTAATGATCGGGTGACATATGATGTTAGCCCACCAGTTTTAACTATCATTTCACCAGGAAATAATCATTATACACCCAGTACAAACATCAATTATTCTACGTCGGAAGACCTGCGCAGTGTGCGGATCATTTATGTCGGCACCAGTGCCGAGCGAATACGTTTGACAACTGAAGTGACTATCACTCCTGAAGGTTTAACTGCTGGTGTACATAATTCGGATGATTATGCACAAGCGGATCTGCGGGACAGCGCTACCTATATGATCGGTTTTGAAGCCCAGGATCTAGCGGGAAATTTTGCGAACCCAGTTGGCCTGTATAATTTTCACGTTGATCGAACATTGCCTGTATTCTCTGATATATCCCCGCAATCAAATACCTATTCTAATAATACCCTTTTCGAGTTTACCCTATCAGAGGACCTATACTATGGGAAAGTAATTTTTACCGAACAAGATGGTTCATTGAATCCTGGTAGAACAGTGGAATTTGAAATGGATTCAGCGGATTTTTCACAGGGATTCCATGCTCGGGATACATTAGGAAATCAATTGCCACTAGTAGATGGTGCCGTTTATACAATTCAGTTGGCTGGTCGTGATATTGCCAAAAACTGGAGTGATACAACATTGATTACAGATTACCATTATGATATTACATTACCGGTTACGACAATACTGGATCCGCTGGATAGTTCTTTTATTAATACAAATGCAGTTACGATTAATAACAGTGAAGACCTACTAGCTGCTGAGATGTATTGGATTAACTCGCAGGGTGATGCGAAAAAGGTTGCACTGCGCACCAGGGACCTTACTGTTGGAGAAAACCGCTTAATCATGTATGCCATTTCCTTGAATGAGAACACCCATTATGACCTGTTGTTCAATACTATAGATCTGGCCGGTAATACTAACCAAACCAGGATAATTGAAGGAATTATATATGATGTTACCCTGCCAAAATTGACTATAACTAAACCTACCAATAGTAGTTATATCAATAACAAAGCAGTCAGTTATATAATCAGTGAGCCGCTGATACAAGCAGCGGTGACATGGGAAGTTAAAACAGGGATCGATACCTTGAGTCCGCACCGCATTGAACTGGCAGCTAATGATATGACGCCGGGGGTTCATGATTCCACGCTTTTTTCAATATTGCCTGATATTACTGATGGATCCTGGTATGATCTGACTATGGCTGGTATTGATAGAGCCGGTAACCAGTCTGAGATTAACCGGATTAGTCTCGTAAAATATGATTTTACCTACCCAATATTCTCTGATCTGAAACCTGACGCAAATGAGTGGATCAATAAACTTGATTTGGGATACAATCTCAGCGAAGATCTTATTTTTGGCCGTATTGTTTTCAACCATGTTGGTGGTGAGCCGGATCCAGATGGAGAATACCTGGTTCGTCTCAGCGGCAGCAGGCTAAAGGCTGGTCCGGGAGGTGGTCGTTTACCACGTAGTATGGTACGTCTTGTTTCTGGAGGTATTTACACTGTAACCTATACTGGACGTGATTCAGCAGGTAATTTTGTTTCCGAATTTATAATACCAAATGTGCGATTTGATGAAATCAAGCCTTTTATTGTGATCACAAAACCAACGGCAAGTCAAACCGTATTTGATTCATTTAAATGGCCCTATGCGAATTCTGAAAAGGTTAACTATACGTTAAGTGAAGATTTGCGGGAGGCGTCTCTGACTGTTGTCAACACGGGTGGTAAATTGGATTCGCGATCACCTATAGAAATACAATTGACGAAGGATGAAATGAAAGCAGGAAGTTATCTTGAATCTATATTAATTAATTCAGTTAACTTAATTGATAGTTCAATTTACACCTATACACTTAATGGAATAGATAGTGCTAGAAATGTTGCCGATGAATATACGGTTTCGAGCATTCACTATGACATTACAAAACCAGTGATTGACTTGATCGAACCAACAGAAAATGGTGCGCTAAATGCAGCACTGGTTACCTATGATTTCAGTGAAACCATGCTTCAAACTGATCTTACGATTACCCGCATTGGTGGTACACCAGACACATTATCTCCACACAATGTTGAAGTAGTGATGTATGAACTAGCGGCAGGGCGGGTTGATAGTGCCATTATTACCAACGCTCCTACCTTGACTGATGGTGCAATATACCGTTATGAATTTAAAGGTGTAGACTTGGCCAATAATGCGTCCAATGTAATTGTGGCAGATAATGTTTTATTTGATAATACACCACCAGTGATTTCGATGACTCGACCCATAGATTCTGAAATATTGAACACGGTTGATATGAGTTTCATGAATTCTGAAAAACTTCATCGGGGCAATTTTATATTCACGCGCAGCAGTGGAACCTCTGATTCAGGTTCCCCTCATAGCATTGCTCTGTTAGATGAAGGTCTGCTGGAAGGTATGCATACTGATTGGGTGCTTGCATTGGATGGGAATCTTGTTGATGGCACAAGGTATACGATCACATTTGATGGTAATGACCGGGCTGGGAATATGGTCGAATTCACTTCTATCAGTAACGTGCTCTACGATATTAACCCACCGATAGTAATCATTGAATATCCGTTAGTCCAGGGTTTCTTTAATGCGCCAAAATTCACCTTTTCCACAAATGAAGAACTCAGGGAAGCGAATATAACCCTAGAGAATGTAGGTGGTTCGGCTGATCCAAACAGTCCTCATTCGATTGAAATACCATCAACCTTTCGTTTTCAGGGCTTTTACCAGGAAGCGAATTTCAGTGATCAGGCTATACTTGTAGATGGAGCTGTGTATGATATAACCATTATAGCAATGGATATGGCTAATAATGTTGCTGATCCTATTGAGATTCCTGGTGTTACTTATGATATCACACCACCTGTATTATCCGTAATCGAACCTTTGGAAAATGGGTATTATTTTGATTTGATATTAAACTACAATCTTAGTGAGCCATTGGGATCAGGAACAGTAAGGCTAGAACGGATTCGTGGGACTTATGATAGTAGCAGTCCCTACACCTTTGAATTAAAAGACGAACAACTTACCACTCTGGAAGGTGCTGTTGTGGATCTGGATAAACCATTACCTTTGAAAAGCGGGTCAGGTTATGATATTGGCATATCTGTTTTTGATAGAGCCGGTAACCCCAATGAACCAATTTTAATCGAAAATGTAACTTTTGATACTATTCCACCGGCTATCGCTATATTTGCACCTAGCGCTGGTGATTATATCAATTATCGTGGATTATCTTACTCTACCAATGAATCATTGCGGGAATTCGAGCTTATTTGGACCAGAACAGGAGGCACCGCAGACCCGGATGCACCACATACGGCATTATTGCCGGAGAGGTTCCTGCCACAAGGACGGTACGAAAATATTCGTCTAGCGGAAGCTCCAACATTGGTAAATAATACAGTGTATACGATCACCTGGATCGCAACTGATCTAGGGGGCAATAAAACATCTCGCACTGTGAAGGGCGTGATTTATGATGACATTTTACCAGAATTTTTGATAACTATCCCGGTCAGCGGCGAATATTTTAACGATCCTGCTCTCTCGTATGAATTAAACGAGATACTAAGTCGAGGAACGATCATATGGGAACCTGTTTCCGTGGCAGACGATTCAACCCATAACGTAGTACTTGAAGATATAGAACTGTCACTAGGTGTTTTTAATAAGAAAAACTTTATCAACCAGTCTGCTCTGGTGGATGGTGTAACGTACCGCTTACTTATTAATGCTGCTGATCGTGCGGATAACAATCTATCCATCATTTTATCAGATAGCGTGACTTATGACATAACCCCTCCTGATTTTCTTGATATTGCCCCAGATGCGGGTAGTTATGTCAATTCATCTGTTCTGCAATTCACTAATCCTGAAGCGCTTTCTACCGCATCTGTTAAATGGGAAAGAATTGGTGGTGAAGAAGATAAAAGTTCTCCGCATGTCATCGACGTTCCTAATGAATACTTTGGGATAGGCCCTCAAGAGACTTCTACAATAATAACACCAAACCTTACCAATGGAAGTATTTATAGATTGACACTCAGTGGTAGGGATTTAGCTGGAAATCTTGCAGGGGTTGTTTATCATAACATGCATTTTGACATAGAACCCCCAGTGCTAGAAATTATTTATCCGACTAAACGACCTGAAGTTAATAATACGGATGTTGGATATAAGCTTTCCGAACAGTTGGGGAATGCAACATTCACGTATACTTGGCTGAGTGGGCCAGAAGATACCGGCAGTCCTCACACCATAAATCTTGATCAAAGAAGTTTGCTAGAAGGTACAACAGACCGTTATTCGGTAAGTCCTGCCCCATTTCTTATTGATGGTGCAAGTTATAAAATCGAATTTTCTGGATATGATCGGGCAGGCAACATTGGGAATGTAGTGATAATTGAATCAGTGTTGTATGATATTACAAAACCGATAATTACTATGACGATTCCTGAACCTGATAAAGTCATCATTGGTCAAGAAATAAGTTATAGTATTTCGGAAAACCTTGAAGAAGGTACCATTTCTTGGACAAGGAGTGGCGGGAATAGTGATAATATTTCGCCCCATACTATACAATTGGAAGATGTCGAAAAGAATAGAGGGGATTATGATAATTTATTATTACAAAACAACACTGAACTGATGTCTAGTACAGCATATAAAGTCACATTACGCGGTACAGACCCAGCAGGGAATGAAAGTGATCCAGCTATTTCGAAAAATGTAGATTATGTACGGACAATAGATGGAGAATGGGTCTTTAAAGGTGCAGTTATTACAGTCGTATGGAGTTTTAAAACGACTGATGGTGATGATGGTGTAAATGGTGAGTTTGAACAATGGATCCAAATGGGCGAAAAGATAAGTAACCGGGAGATAGGAAGCTTTAGTTTGGATTATTCTAATAAACCCTGGACTATGGATTGGTTGATGGATCGATCGGGAATAAGACGTATTAGCCTTTTTAACTTTAATGATAATGAAACCTTGAATGTGATTACAGGTGAGACAAAGCCAGATAGCTGGGAAGATGGCCAGATCATGCAGTATAAGAACACACCGTAAATAACACTGCTGGATTGGCGTTGGACTTCCAACAGATGCGCACTAAATTCGCCGGAAAATTTATATAAACTGATGCAGGAAAAATTCACTTATGGCTAAACAACAATCTTTTGCTGATAAGGCTACGAAAAAGAAGAAAAAAGATCTAAGCACTTATGTCAAGTACATCAAGAGTGTCAAATCGGAAAAAACCGGTTATTGGCGCTTTAATGAACAAATGATACAGGTCAAGGAAGGTGAAAATCTTGATGGTGCGCTTAAACGGATGGATGAATTAAACCAGGTACTTGATATGGAAATGCCGGTTGTCGAATCTGCAGCAGAGGTGGATATTGTAGAAAAAGATGGGGTTAATGACCCTGAAAGCCATTTACAGGAAGCGGATGATAATGGTATGACGGAATCAAAAGATATTATTGCGGAAGAGTCCGTGGCGGAAGTGAATGAACCTGTTGAAGAAGACGAACAAGATGAAGTCGAAAAAACAGATGTTGTTGCCGAACCTGCTTCTAAAGACCAATTAGAAGAAGAATCTGAACCAGAAACGGATGATCAAGAAAGTGGTGCTACAGAGGGTGACGAGGCTAATATCGAAAAAGATAATGATGTAGATGAACCAGCAGAATCAGCCATAAAGGACGATGATACAGTTACTGAGAAAAAGGTTGAAGATGCGGATGCATCAGGAAAAGATAAGGCAGCCAAATCCGATGAGTCTGCTTAATTAATATCTCACTTTACTGTAAATTCGAAAACAAGAATAGTTGGAGAGGTGTCCGAGTGGCTGAAGGAGCACGCTTGGAAAGCGTGTGTACGGTTTTTCCGTACCGAGGGTTCGAATCCCTCTCTCTCCGCAGGCCTTGATTTTCGGAGGGGTGGCAGAGCGGCTTAATGCGGCGGTCTTGAAAACCGTTGACCTGCAAAGGTCCGGGGGTTCAAATCCCTCCCCCTCCGCAATTTCCTATTTTGTAAATTGACCTGATGAACAAGCGGCCTATCCGTGTACGTTTTGCGCCAAGTCCAACTGGACAATTACATTTAGGCGGTGCCCGTACGGCACTATTTAACTGGTTATACGCCCAACATCATGGAGGTGAATTCTTTCTGCGCATTGAGGATACTGATCGTGATCGATCCAAGGAAGAATACACCGGTCAGATAATTAATTCCTTAAACTGGCTGGGCCTGCAGTGGTCTGAACCATTATTATTCCAATCGAAAAGGACTAATAATTACAAAAACGCTATCCATAAATTGCTGGATAGCGGGATAGCCTATCGTTGTTTTCTTACAAAAGAAGAATTGGATCAAGCCCGCAAGGAAGCCCAAACTAAAGGGGGCGATTTTCGTGTTCCAAAAACATACAGGGACATTCCGTTGCAGGATCAAAAGCGGATGTTGAACGCGGGCCAATCTTTTACTATCCGGTTGAAAATTTCACCTGGAAAGACCCTTTTCAAGGATCATATTTATGGGGATATCACTGTAAATAATGAAGAAATTGATGATTTTATTATTGCTCGTTCTGATGGTACCCCAACATATAATTTCACGGTGGTAGTGGATGACTATGATATGGGAATCAGCCATGTAATCCGCGGGGAGGATCATATATCCAATACTCCAAAACAATTACTTATTTATGAAGCGCTGGGTTATCCTGCCCCTGAATTTGCACATTTGCCAATGATCCTTGGTCCAGATAAAAAGCGCTTGAGCAAGCGCCATGGCGCAGCAGGAATACAGGAGTTTCGGAACGCAGGGTTTACTGCAGATGTACTATTGAATTATCTGGTGATGTTGGGTTGGAATCCAGGAACAGAACAGGAATTATTTACCCGTAAAGAAATGGTTGACCAGTTTGACATTCGTAAAGTGCAGAAAAAAGGTGCTGTTTATGATGAAAAAAAGCTACACTGGATTGCTGGACAGCATTTAGCTAGATTTTCTGAAGATGAGTTGTTACAGTTAATTCGTAGCGAAGAGCCAAACTGGCAGCGCCATGCCAAAGATGAATATATACATAATGTACTGAAATTGATGAAGATCCGGGCCAAGACATTAAATGAACTCAAAGATATAACCGGTTATTTCTTTTCCGACCCTGTTACATTTGATCATAACGCAGCTGCCAAGCGCTGGAAGGAAAGATCATTGAATAAATTGATCGAAAAGTACATCCAGCGCCTCGAAAATATTACCAATTGGTCTGCTGCTGACCTAGAAACAGCATTGCGAGCTACTGCAGAAGACGTATCTGTGTCAGCAGCAAAACTGATCCATCCAGTACGTTTGGCAGTTTCTGGACAATCAGAGGGCATGGGTTTGTTCGAATTGTTAGAATTATTGGGTAAAATGACTTGTATCCGCCGGCTACGTAAAGCATTAACTATATTCCCGCTGACCAATGACTGAAAAACAGCGCCACTTCATTCAACGAATTATTGATGACGATAATATATCCGGCAAATTTGACCAGCGGGTCCATACCCGTTTTCCACCAGAACCAAATGGTTACTTACATATTGGCCACGCCAAGGCAATTTGTTTGAACTTCAATATTGCGGAAGAATATGGTGGTAAGTGCAACTTGCGATTTGATGATACTAACCCTGTGGCTGAGGAAGAAGAATATGTCAATGCTATCCAGGATGACGTAGCCTGGCTTGGGTACGATTGGGAAGACCGCTTATGCTTTGCTTCCGATTATTTTGAGCAAATGCATGGGTTAGCTATTCAGTTGGTCGAACAGGGAGACGCATTTGTCTGTGATCTCACCAGCGATGAAATCAGAGCGACAAAGGGAACCCTAACCGATCCGGGTAAAGATAGTCCTTACCGAAAACGAAGTATAGCAGAAAATCTTGACTTGTTTGCCCGTATGACCGCTGGCGAATTTTCCAATGGGGAACGTACGTTAAGGGCAAAGATTGATATGGCCCATCCAAATATGAATATGCGTGATCCGGTCATGTATCGCATTATCCATGCCAGCCATCACCGAACGGGAGATAAGTGGTGTGTATACCCAACTTACGACTGGGCGCATGGCCTGGAAGATTCGATTGAGTGTGTAACCCATTCTCTCTGTTCGATCGAGTTTGAGGATCATCGCCCATTATATGATTGGTACCTAGAAAAATTAGGTGTTTATCATCCCCAGCAAATTGAATTTGCCCGTTTAAGTCTGGACTACACTGTTATGTCAAAAAGAAAACTAAAACAACTTGTTGATGAGGATCATGTCTCCGGTTGGGATGATCCACGAATGCCGACAATATCTGGTATGCGCCGGCGCGGATATACGGCTGCTGCGATCCGAAAATTCATGGCTGATGTAGGGGTGGCCAAGCGAGACAATGTCATGGAATTGGCTAAGTTGGAATATCACCTACGGCAGGATCTTAATAAAACTGCTCAGCGGCGTATGGCCGTTTTACACCCCTTGAGAGTTGTAATTACAAATTACCCGGTAGAAACCACAGAAACACTAGTAGCAGTTAATAACCCGGAAGATCCAAGTGCCGGTGAGCGGGAAGTCAGTTTTGGGCGGGAACTTTATATTGAACAAAATGATTTTATGGAGGAACCTCCTAAAAAATTCTTTCGCCTTGCTCCAGGCAGGGAAGTGCGCCTGCGGTATGCATATTTTATAACCTGTGAGAAAGTGCTCAAAGATGACCAGGGCAATCCTGTGGAACTGCATTGTACCTACGATCCAGAGACGAAAGGTGGTAACGCGGCAGATGGTAGAAGGGTAAAAGCCACTTTACATTGGGTCCATGCCCAGGACGCGATCCAAGCCAGAGTGCATTTATATGATCGTCTTTTTTCTGTGCCTGATCCAGACTCAGTAGATAATTTTCTCGAAGCCATGAATCCACTTTCCTTGGATGTTTTATCCGATTGCATGTTGGAGCGCTCACTGGGAGATGTTCCTGTTGGGACAACGGTGCAATTTGAAAGACTGGGTTATTTCTGTGTGGATCCAGATACCACAAATGAAAGTTTGGTCTTTAATAGAACGGTGCCATTAAGGGATCAATGGACCAAGATTGGAATAAGAGGATAAACAGATCAGCAATTTTGCGCTGGATATACTAATTCATTTACAACTAATTTACATACCATGAACCTCGCGAAAAGACCGTTGTACAGTCTCTGTATTATGGTTGTCTCGGCTAATTTCCTTGCAGCTGCACCAAAATTATACCTGTATTTACTGCCCTTTGATAATATTAATAACGAACAAGTTATTGCCTGGCTTGGTACGGGATTCACGGATATGTTAACCAAGGAAATGACTCCCATAGAAGGTCTATTTCTGCGCAATCGGAGTGATCTGGAAAATATCATGAATAATCGGGGATTACTGTTAAAACAGCCACGAGACTCACGGAATATCTTGGCGCTGGGTAAATATACCCGCAAGATGGATGAAATATCTATTGACATGCAATTTATTGATATAGCCAATTGGGAAGAATTGGACAAGCGAGAGGTAATCGGCAGTTACAATAATATACCGCAATTGAATAATGAATTGGCCGATGTAGTAAAAACTGTGTGTACGCCATACCTGCCAGAGAAAAAAACTACAAAAAAAATATATCCTGATTTTACCACACCGGAGGCAACGGCAATTCCAAGAACATTTGGCGAGCGTGGGGCAGTCATTACGTCATCCATCGATGATGCTCTTATTGAATTGGAAAAATCGATGGATTTTGTAATAGGTGCCCGAGGGAAACCTAAAGAAGCGCCTGCAAAAAAACGTGTTGCTGAAGATGAGTGGGTGGTAGATATTAACAATAGACCTTTCAATGAACCTTTGCCAGAGAATGTGAATAATACTGTTCTACTGGACCAGGTGCTGGCAAATTTAATGGACAAACCCTATGATGTTTTTATTTACAAGCCGACCTATGTATATGATGAAGATGAAGATGATAAAATGATCACTGTAAATATGCGCGTTGATTATGGTATCAAAGGTGATATCATTAATGATATGCTGACCTCACTGCCGTATACTGGGCTGAAACAGGATGGATCGTTGACGATCGTTCATTTTGATCGGGAAAATTTCAATTTTTCACCAGAATTGACTAAAAATATCTCGTTGGGAAACTATCGGTCCGTACCGGTAATTCGTTTCCTTGATAAAGATGGTATCATCATGGCAATTATTCTTGATACACCTGAATCTCGCTGGTACGATATGAGTTCAAATAAAATTCATTTTATACCACTGCATCAGTTTTCACCTCTAGTAGATTTTATGATGGGCGGCTGGTCACTACAGGTTGCTTTGGAGGACGTGGAAATCAAAGCGCATTATTCGTTGCAAATGTCAATCGAAGAAGTAGATCGCATCAGCCGGGTAAGCTTGAAATTCGTTCCTGAAGCAGAACTTGGTGCGATCATTTTTCCCCATTTGTAATTTCAGCCTGAAAAGCACGCTATAAAATTACCCATCAGCTCGATAATATTTTCATTGAGTATTTCTTTTGACTCAACCGTAAAGATTATATATTAGCGCTTAAACCTCTTTTTTAAAGGCTATTTAATGCAATTATTTAAACGTATTGTTATTATTACAGCGATTTTTTCCGCAGTGTATGCTGATGAAAAACGTGATATTATATTGCCTGATCTCTCTGTGAAATTGTTGGATGGAAAACAAGTACGCTTGTCAGGGCTTTTGGAAGAAGGGCCGCTACTTGTAGATTTTTGGGCTACCTGGTGTGCACCCTGCAAAAAAGAGATGATATTTCTAGAAGAATTTCATCAGAAATACTATGAAGAAGGTTTCCGGGTATTAGCCATAAGCACTGATTCACCAAAAAGCATGTCCAAGGTCAAAAGCTATATTCGTGCCAAAAAGCATACTTTCATGGTGGGGCTTGACCCAAATCAGGAAATTGCGAAAAAAATGAATGCCCTGGTTATGCCGACAGTAATTATACTTAATAAGGACCGGAAAGTATCCTGGTATCACCAAGGTTTCATACCTGGCGACGAAAAAGAGATCGAAGCACAGATACGCACTGTACTGGAACTGGGTCAGGAAAAGGTAGGTGAATGAGAAAATATGCTTTTTTACTTTGGGCTATTGCGATTGTTTCGGCTCAAGTTTCATTTACAGGGAATACAGAGACCCGGATCGGAGAAAGTTCCAACGGTTTTTATTACAATGAAACGCTAATCAATACGAACCTCCAGTATGGTGCCTTCACCAACTGGATCCAACTGGAATTTAGCGACCCACCAGAACTAGGACGCAGGGTAAATGGTGTACGCAAACTACGCCTGGAATATGAAAATGGTCCGGTTACGTTGAAACTGGGCGATCTATACGAAATATGGGGCCGGGGTTTGGTGCTTAATTCAGTTGATGACCAGCCAATAGATAGAGATACAGGGATTCGCGGCCTTAGTCTGAGCTATATGTCTGATTCGTTTACTGGGCAATGGATTACCGGACGGGCCGATATTAGCCAGAGCACCATTTATGCCCTAGATTACAATACTCGTACCCATAATTATCATTTGCCCTATAACCTCTATGGTTTGACCATTAATAAGTTGATTGGTAACCATGATCTTGGTGTTTCATTTTTGCAATCTCGCGAACAGCACCCGGTAAATACATTTCCCGTTGATACATTGGATATAAAGAACCAGCTTAGCAGCATTAGTTACAGTGTTACGCAGCCAGCATTTGATTTTTATGCAGAATATATCATAAATCGATCCTTTACATTTGCTGAAAACGAGTGGGATCCCCACCAGAATGGCAGGGGTCTTTATAGTAACTTAAACTTTTACTTTAAGTTATTCAGTTTAAATCTTGAATATATAAACTATCATTTCGGTGACTTTGATCCATTTGACCGCTGGAATGTGGTAGATAATTATGGTTATTACCAACCATATCAGAACCCACCAATAGCAATGTATATTCATGAAAATGTTCTTATGAATCGTATATCGCACCAGACTGATTTTAATAATGAGGTTGGCTTAAAGGCTGAAGTCATGGGTTCATTAACAGACAACATTGAATTTCTGGCAATGTATGCCCAATCAAATCGAACCCATTCCTGGGTAATGAATGAAGATTATACTTGGCGGCAACAGGAACAATTATCCTATTTTCCTTCATTTGAACCGGCAGCAATGCCCTACAAGGATTTTTACGCTGAATTAACCTTTAATCAGTTGCGAAACAACCTGTATTTGAAGCTCGGCTATGCGGACAGCGAGGACATTGTTGATTTGTTACAAAATACGGTGACGGATACTAGCCAAATCTTGACTTACAGCATTGCGTCAGCTAAAACATTTCCGCTGAACCTTAGCTTTGTTGTTGGTGATGGTTGGAGTATAGATGCCAAAATGGAACTGCAGTGGCTTAAAAAAGGGTACTGGAGTTATAATCAACAAAATAATCAAGTAGTTGCTGACAGTCTGATGAGTATTTTCCTTGATGATGAAGGCAACCGTGTCGAAGATGAAAAAAATTCGTTTATCAGTTTGAGTATCGGTAAATCACCAAAATGGTCTGTGACCTTTACTACGGATAAAACCTCGATCAAAGAAACATTTGGGGATAAAGAATCAATCGTGAATCCACTGGAAAAACTGCTAGGTGTTGACCAGGAAAAGAACTGGATTAATGTGGAATTCGTTTATCATCTCACGACATCAATGAGAATATCATTAATGTATGGTTCGCTTAAGGGAGGGTTGCTTTGTACTAATGGTGTTTGTCGCATAATTGAACCATTTGATGATGGATTCAAGGTTGGCCTAACAACTGTCTTTTAATAGATAGACATCGTACATTTAATAGCTCTGAGTAAATGTATACGTAGTATATGAAGAAATTTATACTTTTCGGGTTGATTGTTTCGTCTTGTATCTTTGGTGCTGATAAGAAAGCACTGACAGAGATCATGACGAATGAGACCTGACCAGGTTGTGGGCCGCAGGATGCGGCCTTTGATGGTTATTTTCATCCGTCCAACTCGCAGTATGTTGGCGATGAGAATGCGGCCAATTGGGCGCGGGTTAAATACAGCATGAGTTGGCCCTCAAGCACCGATCCATTTTATCTAGCTAATTCCACGGAACAAAATGCGCGAAGAAACTATTATGGTGTAAACGGCATCCCTGCCGGATTTGGTAATGGTTCATCTGCCGGAAGCTCGGCTTCAACCTGGCGCAGTACTGGTCTTTCTAGTATCGGTGACCCAACACCGATATCCATTACCTTAAATGGCGGTATGATCGATGATGGATTACAGATGTCGGTGACTGTATCCAGCGAAACTAACCTATCTTCCACAGATTTGCGATTATTTGTATGTACAAGCATTGATTCGGTTTATTACAATAGTCCTACTGCCTATGATAATTTCGAAAACGTATTCATTGAGTTTTTGACTAGTTCTAGCGGCCAGAGCCTTGACTTGGATGGCGTGAATGATGTCACGCAAGAATTCAACTGGTCTATGCCAACACCCTGGCCCAATACTAATCCTAATATTACCTGGGATATATCGGATCTGAACGTGATTGCTTTTGTACAAAATTATACATCCAAGGATGTGCTGCAGGCCGAGTGGTCCAGGGTTAGTGAAATGAATACTGATATTGATGAAGATGGTATTGCCAATAATGATGATAATTGTATGGAAACGTACAATCCCGATCAGAATGATGTGGATGGTGATGGCAAAGGCAATGCCTGCGATCCCTGTGATAATGCCAATGTTTACGTAGCTGGAAATCTCAATGGCGACCTAGCTGGTGATTTACCGATCATCAATATTTACGATGTACTTTTCCTTTTAGATCGCATTCTTGGTGGTGATTATAATGATGAGAATTATACTGGCTGCAGCATCGAGTCTGCAGATATCAACCAGGATTCTATTTTAAATTTAAATGATGTCATTGTCCTGTTAATGCAGGTGATAGGGTATACAGATGGCGTTGGACGCCTAGTTGCGGGCTCGGGAACTCTAACCATTACTGATCAGCCTGATATGTCAACCATGACCTTCAACAGCGATGACCTTATCAGTGGCTTTCAAGTGGATGTCCCATTAATTAATTTCCATGAAAATGATTTGGATCAACTGGCATTGCCCACGGGTTGGCTGTTTGAAACACGTCAATTAAAGGATATGACCCGCATATTGGCTATAGATCTTTCTGGTAATCATCCAGTTAAAGAAGTGTCTTTCACATTGCCGAGCAGTTTATCCGGAGAGCCTCAAAATGTTTTGGTTTGCAATAATATTGGCCAAACTATTAATACAGCTATAACCTACAGGCAGCCGGTTGTGGAAAAACTGGAATTATCAAATCAGGTGAACTTTTCCAGTATCTATCCCAACCCCTTTAACCCGACGGTTACGATTCCTTTTTCCGTGCCTTTTGAGATCTATACCCGGGTTGTGGTATACAATATTACAGGTCAATTAGTGGATATTTTACTGGAAGATCGCGCCCTGCGCCCTGGACATCATACCGTGAAATGGGATGGCTCAGAATTTTCTTCCGGTGTATATATTATTCAGGTAGAAACACCGCTGCGGCGCTATTCGCAAAAAGCATTCCTGCTGAAGTAGCATTCGCCTTACTATATCATGAAAAGTACGGTTGGAGAGACAACCTGCCGGCAGTAAATTTGCCCCCGTTGGGGAAATAATTTTCAACAAGGTATTGGGGCGTCGTCTAACGGTAGGACACCAGGTTCTGGTTCTGGCAGTCGGGGTTCGAGTCCCTGCGCCCCAGCAAAAATATGCACCCGTAGCTCAATTGGATAGAGCGTCTGGCTACGGACCAGAAGGCTGAGGGTTCGAGTCCTTCCGGGTGTACAAATGGCCCGTTCGTCTAGGGGTTAGGACGCCGCCCTCTCAAGGCGGTAACACGAGTTCGAATCTCGTACGGGCTACATACCCTAGACGAAAGTTTATATAGATTTTTACAGATTTGTTTTAATTAAAAGGAGTTATTATGAGAAAATATTTGCCAACAACAAGTGAATTAATTGATAGGTTATCTATTGTTCAGTTAAAGGAAGTTTTTATACCAGAGCATAAAGAAGAATACGGAAAAGAAATTAAAGATATAGTCCATGATTTAGAAGAAACAGGATTAGATGGAGAAATGATTAGAGCAATTGTCGTTTTGGCGCAAATGAACTTACATATTTGGCATAATGAAACGAAATACAGAGCAGGTGAAGGTGATGGAAATCTAGGTTTAACACACGGCTTAAATGGAATAAGAAATACTGCTAAAAATAAAATCCAAGATGCATTAGAAGACGGGGGAAGAAAAGATTACAAAATCGATTGTATTGCAGCAGAGTTTAAAGACTGGGAAGTAAGTTGGTAGATAAAAACAGAGACAATATTTAGTTTATTATTTTTCTTCCATATTAAATATTCCCACTGATCTTAATTTAGAATATAAGTTGCAGGAATAAACTTGTTAGACCTGATATAAAACTCGTATCTTGATAATTAGAAAATCACTATGGAACGGATACTTGTTGCCAAAAATAAAAAAGCATTTTATAACTATCATATTATAGATCGCTATGAAGCAGGATTAGTCTTATCTGGAAGTGAAGTGAAAAGTATGCGTGAAGGAAAAATGAATTTAGGTGAAGCATATATTTTAGTCCGAGGTAGCGAAGTAGTATTAATAGGGTCTCATATCAGTTCTTATTCTAACACAGGATATAAAGGTCATGACCCCCGTTCAGATCGAAAATTATTACTTAATAAGAAGGAAATATTAAAATTAAAGCAAAGTACTTCTCAAAAGGGGTTGACGGCTGTTCCTTTAGAGGCTTACTTCAATAAAAAAGGTTGGGCAAAACTTCTTATTGGTACAGCGAAAGGTAAACGACAACACGATAAAAAAGAAGCTATCAAAGAAAGAGATATACGTCGTGAAACAGATCGAGAAGTCGCAAGAAATAAATGACTTTTATTAATACTGATAAACAGATTGATATGATTCAACAAGGTGTTGAAGAAATAATACCTATTGATGAACTCAAACATAAACTTGATAGAGGTCAAAAAAGTAATAAGCCTTTAACTGTGAAATTAGGTTGTGATCCGAGTCGACCAGATTTACATATAGGACATGCTGTTGTATTAAGAAAATTACGTCAATTCCAAGATCTAGGGCACAAAGCAGTACTTGTGATTGGAGATTTTACAGCAATGATTGGCGATCCTTCTGGTCGAAATAAAACTAGGCCTCAGCTTACTCTTGAAGAAGCCAAAAGTAATGCAGAGTCATATATAGAGCAGGCAAAAATTATCCTTGATATTGATTCATTAAAAATTTGTAATAATGCTCAATGGTTAAATACTATGAATTTTAGCGATGTGGTAGGGTTAGCCAGTAAATATACTGTAGCTAGAATGATGGAAAGAGATGATTTTGAGAAAAGATATAAATCTGAGATCCCAATAACTATACATGAATTTTTATATCCATTAGCGCAAGCTATGGATTCTGTACACCTAAAAGCAGACATTGAGATAGGTGGAACAGATCAAAAGTTTAATTTACTAGTTGGACGAGATATTCAACGTGAATTCGGACAAGATCCACAAATCATATTAACAGTTCCTTTAATGGAAGGAACTGATGGTGTTGAAAAAATGTCTAAATCTTATGATAATCATATTGGATTAACTGATTCTTATGATGAAATGTATGGTAAAACATTATCTATACCGGATAATATGATCGAGAAGTATTTCTTACTTGGGGCTAATGCGGATGAGAAAAAAATGAAGGAAATAAAGAATAGTCTTAATGATGGGAAAACAAATCCTCGTGATATTAAAAGAGAGCTTGCTAGGAAAATTGTTGCAATATATCACTCTGATGTGCTAGCTAAAAAAGCTGAAACAAATTTTGATAAAATTTTTATTCGCAAAGATATTCCTGACAATATACCTGAAGTGAA
>ENA-UPTF01000408-UPTF01000408.1-marine-metagenome-genome-assembly--contig:-NODE-408-length-30555-cov-18.471389_pt1 | contig 30555 bp, 27 predicted proteins | sample MGYA00238166_ERZ767019 | MGnify/ENA primary metagenome ERZ767019 (study PRJEB28930, sample SAMN06266391) | marine metagenome | isolation source: Sea water from 250 m depth | place: Atlantic Ocean... | reverse complement strand
ACCACTCTTCCTGCTGTGCCCATGGCCAGTAATTCGGTGTCTTGGGGGGTTTCGGAATATTGGGAATCGAGGGGATTGTTGGAGGAGGTGGAATCGGCATAGGCTCCTGGTCCTCCTCTACCTCTGGGGACGGAGGTAGCTTAGGAGGAGTGGGTGGGTGAGGTAGGTCAGTCGGGGGCGGTGGTATCTCGACCTCGGGTTCGGCCTCGACCTCTGCTTCGGGCTCGGTCTCCAGCAGCGTGATTATCTCCGCTTTCTTGAGCTTGGAGTAGCCCGAGAGGCCGCGCTGGTTGGCCATCGTCTTCAACTGGTCAACGGTGAGGTCGGAGAGGCTGGGTTCCGTCGGTTCCGGCTCGGGCTCAGGCTCGGGTTCTGGCTCAGGCTCGGGCTCAGGCTCGGGCTCAGGCTCGGGTACGCTCTCGGGCTCTGGCTGCGGCTCGGAGCCGTTGGTATCAGGGACTTCGCTCGCGGAGGTGACTTCGACCTCCTCGGGGGCTTCAGCGGTCGGTTGGACCAGCTCTATCTGCTGGGACTCTATGACCTCGAGTGGTGCCTCCTCGGTCTCCGGCACCTCGAACTTGGTGACGAACTCGGGCGCGTCCTCGGGCTTGAGCTCGTACTCCTCCTCATCGGCGTCGTTGGAATCAGGGAGATCCGCGGTGAAGGCGAAGCTGGGCTTCTGCTTGGTGACGACCGCGTCGTCCTTGCCGTACTGCTTGACGTCTATGGTGACGTCGTCCATCGTGAAGGCAGCGTTGCTCCAATCGATGGTTTCCTCATTATCGTCTTCCTCCATCTCCTCCAGCAGCTCGTCGAACAGATCCGTGGCGACCTTCTCGCCCACTGACGCTTCCTGCTGGTGCGAGGCCTTCTGCAACTGGTACGAGCAGCGAGAGCAATTCTCGGCGTCCTCGTGGTTGCGCTGCTGGCAGAGCGGGCACTCGACGCCCTGCTCCTCTCGCTTCCGCCACGACTTGAATCGGTCGAACATCCCGGCCCCCTCGATGGCCGACCTCGCCGAAACTCTCCGTATAATATTCACCCGGAGTTGCTGCCCGCCGTCTCCGGCGGTGAAGGTAATCTGGGGAACCGTGATGAGATGGCGCGTGCGCCATCAGACCGTGTCAGACGAGGCCGAGGAGCTCCCTGCGAGATTCAATCGCAGTCAGGATCATCACGAGGCCTACCTGAATCTGATAAGGTGGGAGTTGGATGACGAATTGTCAATCACTGAGAAGAGGTTGCGCGAGTGGACCGACGGCCGTCTCGCCGCAAACGGTGTAGCCCTATTCGATCTAGTGGCGAAGACCGATGGATGGTTGTTCGGTCAGCGTATTGTCAAACTACAGAGGCGCGATCGTCAGGCCTTCGGGATGCACCGATTCAGACAGGGGGACATCGTGATGCTGAGTCGCCGGAACCCTCTCTCGGAGAAGCCTGTGGACGCGATAGTGAGCAATCGTTCAAGGCACTTCATCCGAATCGTCCTGCCCGAGGCCCCTACCGATCTGCGGAAGGACACTTGGAGGATGGACAGGGGTGCGAACAGGATTGCTCACGACAGGATGCGCGATGCCCTCAACTCGGTGTTTGAGGAGGATGGCGGGGCTCCGCTGCGCGACCTCCTCCTAGGCATGGTCCACGACCCGGCCGGCACTGCCTCACTAGCGCCCGAGCTCGGAGGAGCGCGTGCCCGTCCCGCACATCTGGCTTCCGACCTCAACGAGGTGCAGAGAGAGGCTGCCCGAGCGGCCATGGACAGCCGCCTCACTCTGATACAGGGGCCACCTGGCACCGGCAAGACCTACACGGCGGTTCGGATACTGGAAAACTGGGCCAAGCAGGACATCGGGACGGTGCTAGCCGTTGCTGACTCCAATGTCGCTGTGGATAACCTGCTGGAGGGGCTGCTGTCCCTCGGCGTCAGGGCGGTCCGGCTCGGGCAGCCGGTCAAGGTCCGGGAGAACCTGCGCGAAGCCACGATGGATGCTAGGATGGAGGAGCACCCGCTCCGCCGCGACCTCGACCACTGGCTGGAGTCCAACGAGAAGCTGTCGCGTCGCGTCAAGGGGATGAGGGGCAAGGAGAAGGGGCTAGCCCACCGCGATCTCAGCAGGGGGTGGAAGGAAGTCCGCAAGATAGAGTCGCAGATGCGCGATGATATACTCGACCGGGCCCAAGTGCTGTGCTGCACCTGCATCGGCTCTGGCCACGAGCTACTGGATGGTCGTAGGTTCTCCCGAGTCCTCATCGACGAGGCTACGCAGGCCACCGAGCCTGCCGCGCTGGTACCGCTGGTTCGGGGGGCGCGACAGGTCGTATTGGTCGGGGATCATCGGCAGTTGCCGCCTACCGTTATCTCACAGCGAGCGCAGAACGGAGGGCTGGGGCGGTCCTTGTTCGAGAGGATGGTCGAGGTCGGAATCGAGCCGCATCTCCTGCGCGTGCAGTACAGGATGCATCCCGCGATCTCGGAATTCCCTAACGAGCGGTTCTACGAAGGTAGGCTCGAGGATGGGATTGCTGCCTCGGACAGGCAGACCCCTGCCGGGCTGCTGTGGCCCGATTGGGAGTGCCCGATGGCGTTCCTGCCGATAGAGGGGGGAGAGGTGAGGTCCCCCGACGGCACCTCGAAGGAGAACCCCGCCGAAGCCGCTTGGGTGGCTCGCTTGCTCGAGGGGCTGATGGACGGCGGTGAGCTGGAGCAACGGGACATCGGGATTATCACGCCCTACGCCGGGCAGGTCAGGGCGATTCGCGATAGCGTGCCGGGGAGGTACGATTCGGTCGAGGTCCGCACCGTTGACGGATACCAAGGCAGGGAGAAGGAAGTCATCCTATTCTCGTGCGTGCGCTCGAACAGCGATGGCAACGTCGGCTTCCTCTCGGACTCACGCCGACTCAATGTTGCCCTGACCCGCTCCAAGCGCGGTCTGATCGTCGTCGGAGACCCGGATACGCTGCGCTGCGACGAGAACTGGTCAGCCTGGTTGGATTACGTGCGGAGTCGTAACCTTGAGGCTTGGCACTTGCTCGGAATGGCCTGAGGGAGCCTATGTCGGACCATGACTCGCCCATACAGCTGAACGTCGGCGGTGGGACGCTGGCCAAGCAGATTGTCTCGTCGCAAGACGACCACTGGTCGGTGCCAGATGGAGCGATTCTAGCCTCGGGGGTCAGGAGGTTGGCGTCATTCACGGTTGATGTGGTGATAGTCACCACTATTCTGATGGTCATAACCGGTGGGAGGGTAATCGACGCCTGGAACCTGACTCTCTGGTCCTCAGCGGACTTCGACCACTCCCTCGCACAGGTATTCGTCATCCTAGCGGCCCACTGGTTGTACTGGCGGCTCACTGGCGTGACGTACTCGCGTTCGCTGGGCCAGCGCATGCTGGGCCTCGCGGTGGTAGCAGAGGACGGATCGGGAATGACCAGCCAGATGTGGGATGCTCGGGCCCTGCGCAAGCTGCTCTATCTAGTGCCGGTACTGAACCTGTACCTCGGGGCCTACGAGTTGGCTAGAATATCCCAGCGGCACACTCATCAGTCCAACGTTGATCTGAAGGTCGGCTCGATTGTCGTGCACGCCGATTCGCTGCCTCCCGCGAGCAGGCGCCACATCAGGTAGGTGATGGGATGGAGGAGGCCGTCCGCCACGCCCTCGATGGGGGTTGCATCGTCTATCCGACCACCACCCAGCCTGCCCTCGGCTGCCTGCCGGAGCCGGCCTGCCTGGATCGACTCTACAGACTGAAAGGACGGTCTTCCAGCATGCCCGTCAGTATCGGCGTCGCCAGCCTGACCCAAGCCGAGGAGCTGGTCGAGGTCCCCAATGATGTGAGGGACCTACTAGCCGGCTTTCCCGATGGTTCTCTGACCGTCGTTCTCAGGGCCCGCGCGGCTCTTGACTCTCGACTCGGTAGCGACAGGGTCGCAGTCCGAATCGTCGCTCACCCGAGTGCCAAACGCCTGCTCGAGGCCACCGGGCCGCTGACAGCGACCAGCGCCAACAGGAGCGGGGAGGCGCCGGTGACGGACTGCGAGGAGGCTGCGCGGCTGCTATCGGGCGACGGTGAGGCGATAGAATACGTATCCGGGACCTGTCCCGGGGGCAGTCCCAGTACATTGATAGCGTGGTATTCGGTCTGTGATTCAACCGAGTCAAGCGATATCGAGGTCCTAAGAGAGGGAGTAATCAGTGAGCGAGAGGTCAGATCATGGTTGACGAGGAGGACCTGAAGCACTGGCGAGACGCCGGGCACGTTGCACGAAGGACCTTGGATGGGATCAAGGGCGAGATCATCGCTGGCAAGCACTGGAACGAGGTCATAGACTCGGCGGAGCGCTTCATCAGGCGGCATGGCGGCAAGCCTGCATTCCCGGTCACGATTTCCGTCAACGACATGGCCGCGCACTACACGACCAACAGCATGTTGGGGCCTCCCGAGGGACTCGAGGGCGAGATGGTCTTCGAGAAGGGGGACTTGGTCAAACTCGACGTCGGGGTGCACATCAAGGGAGCCATCGCAGACAACGCACTCACCGTCGAGGTCGGCGGTGGTGGCAACCACACCGAGCAGATTCGTGCGGCTGAGGAGGCGCGAGACGCCGCCATAGAGAAGATGCATCCCGGCACACCATGGCACGAGGTCGGGGCTGCAGCTGAGCAGGTCGCCAAGGACGCGGGTTTCGAGCCGATACGCAACCTGTGCGGACACCAGCTGGAGCGTTGGGACCTACACGCCGGGACCTCGATCCCGTCATACGCTTGCGGCTCCAACAATCCCGGCTTCAAGGGGTCGCCCGAAATAGGCGGAATCTACGCTATCGAGCCGTTCAACACGACCGGTGGCTCGGGAATGGTGGAGAACGTCCCCCCCGTGGACTCGTCGAATATCCTGAGGGTCACCGGCGACGTCAGGATCCGCAAGGCCCTAGCCAAGGGCAAGCTCAAGCCACTCGGCGCAACCATGGCCAGATACATCGAGGAGCGTTACAGCACCCTGCCTTTCGCGGAGAGGTGGGCCTACCCCCTGTTGGAGAAGCCGTTCCCCGAGGAGGACGAGGAGTCGTTGCGGAGGAAGTGGGATGCACTTGTCAAGAAACTCACCTCGATCCGCTTCGTCGAGGTCTACGCCGCCTTGCGTGACGCAGACGGCGGGGATGTGGGACAGTTCGAGCACACGGTATTAGTCACAGAGGGTGGCCCGGAGCTGCTAACTGTGCATTAACAGGCTCGCAATACGACGATTTTCACTAGATTTCGGCAATTTCTCACAACGATTATCTATCGCCGGCCATTATGCACCCGCGTACAGGGACGACAGGTTCTCGCTGAGTGCATCCCATCCCCTCGCTTTTATCTCTCGCCCTGTACACCTAAATCGGGCTGCTGCGAGGCTATTCAAAGGGAAACAATGGTTTCTCCGGACGACAAAAGTTCCATTCGTGTAACCACCATCTCGCAGCGTGGAACCCATAGACGAGTGGACGGTGGCCGAGCTCAAGGCCGAGCTCAAGGATCTAGGCCTGTCCAACAGTGGGAACAAGGAGGAGCTGTACGAACGCCTGCTCGACGCCGAGGAGGAGGACTGGGGCGATGAAGAGGATGGTTTCGACCGTTCTGAGCTCATGGCTTCGCTGGCCGGAGCCGTTGTGAGTAATCGCGTAGCCATCGGAGCGGTCGTCGCTGTGGTGATGTTGGTCGTGGCGGTGGTCGTTGCCGGTCCTTCCGTTCTCGAGATGATCATCCCGGCCAAGGAGGCCGAGCCCGAGGTGAGCGTGTGGGAGTTCACCATCGAGGAGCGGAACCAGACCGACATCCAGACCTTCTTTGTGAACGATGATGCCACTGAGACGGTCATCCTCAGTATCCCGCTACCACGCAACCTGTCGAGTGTTTACGTCGGCGGCTACTGGGGCGAGGAGGACGAGCAGCCGGGAGGCATAGTCGGATGCGACAAGGTCACAATCGAAGTCTACGACTCGGCTGTCAACAAGTCGAACCAGTACTCGCTGTCGAACACCGATGCGATGAGCCAGGACTGCGATGCCGACAAGACCGAGCCGTGGGACAAGATCTGGTACCAGTACACCTTGGACCTGCCCAACATCACCGGCTTCGAAGGTACGCAGGAGGAGGCTCTCGCCCTCTGGGAGCAGTACGACGGAATCGGCACCGGGGAGTGGCGAATCGAGGTCACCGTCGATGTCTACACCCTATGGGGAACGGTGTGCGACTGCGAGGACGGAGAGGAGGTCAGGCTGACCATCTCCTACATCGAGTACGAGGTCAACATGGCCAAGGCCGTGCCACCGGAGCCCACTGAGTGATCAGTCGGCTTCCGCGCTACTCGCCGAGCCGTACAGAGTCACTGCGATGATAGCGGCCAGCACGAGGAAGATTCCCATCACTTGATTCTGCGAATGGCCGTCTTGGTCCAGTATGACATAGCCCCAGACGAGTGTCAGAACTGGCTGCAGCAGCACCGCGAAGGAGACGTGCGCCGCGGGAAGGCGCGGGAGTGCGTGGGCGATTGCCAGCCAACCGGCCACTTGGCAGAGGAGTGCGAGCACTATCAGCCATCCGTGCCCGGGCCATATCGGCTGCAAGTCCAGTGGCTCGATTGCGTAGCCGCTCAGAGGCATCAGACCAAGCACTAACAACCCGAGAGCGGCCCCCGCGGTTGCGTCCAACTGCACTGAGGATGAGGGTGCCAACTCCCTGTTGGAATAGCGAAACAAAATCAGAAAGGAGGAGTAGAAGAATGCGGCCATCAGTCCGAATATCACGCCTTTGACGGGGTCTTCCCCGTATGGCTCTGAGTCAGCGATGCCCGAAATCAGTGCCAATCCGACCACTACCACAGGGAGTGAGAGTAGGATGGCGGGGTTCGGCTTCTCGCCGAACAGCTTCCATGACGCCAGAGTGACAATGATGACCTGTGAGTTGCCGATTAGCGTGGCGATGCCTATGCCGATGAATATCATCGAACTGTGGTAGGAGAGCATGTCCGGGGCTAGAATCAGGCCGGCGCCGAAGGCCATCCAACGCGTGCGTGAGGAGCGTGTGTCCGCGCTGCGGACCAGATATGCCAGTAGCGCTAGGGCCGGCAGGGCGTACAGCATCCGGAAGAACGCCCCAGTGGATGGGTTGGTACCGGAGAAGACGTAGAGCACCGGCGAGAACGAGATGGCCACGGCGCCTGCTAGCGCTATCAGCATGGTTCGACGGTCCGTATCGGACGTCATAGCCGTCCACTACTCTGAATCGCCGTCTGAAATCATCTGCTGTAGTTCGCCGCTCTCGTACATCTCAAGGGCTATGTCGGAACCGCCGATGAGCTCGCCGTGGACGAAAATCTGTGGCATGGTGGGGAAGTCTGACCAGGCGCAGACCGAGGGAATCGCTCGGTGGTCGGCTAGGATGTTGATGCTGACGAACGGCTCCCCAATCTGCTGCAGCACCATCGAGGCACGGTTGGAGAACCCGCACTGGGGCTGTTCGGGCGTTCCCTTCATGAAGAGGACTAGTCTGTTGTTGTCTACTATCTCTTGCAACTCATCTGGTGTCCAATTGAATTCTGCCATATCATCACTCCTTGTCCGGCCTGCGGATATGCACTCCAAAGAACTCCACTTCTTCACCGTGCGGGTCGAAAGCGGTATCCCCGCTCTCTGCCGACTGAGCCGGGGTCATGCACTTCAAATCGAGCGCATGCACGGTGTTCTGCGCGATGAACGGCTTGAAGTGGTTCAAGATGGGCCGCTGCCTCTGCAGCGGCCGGACTCCTTCGTAACTCTCTGAGATTACCCTGACATGGAAGTGATCGCCGCTGCCATGCAGGTCGGATGCCTCCACCCTCGCGTCGGGAACGACCTTGAGCACCTCTTCAATCATCCACTGCTCTGTGACCATCGAGGTCCCCTCGGGGCTGGCTGCTTTGAATGCTCGTCGTCAGGCTACTTTCCGAGTGCAGCCTCAATCGCAGCCAAATTCTCGGCTACCGTGCCCCGGTCGTTGATGAGCCCCGAGCCCACTACCGCGATGTCGATGCCCCACTCAGCAACCATCGCGGCGTTGTGGTCCTTGATGCCCCCGTCAATCATCAGCTTGGTTACACGCCCGCCGGTCTCAATCTGAGAGTCGATAGCGTCTCGGAAGGCGCGGACCTTGCCCTCCACCTCCGGCATGAACGACTGCCCTCCCTTGCCTGGGACCACGGACATCACGAGCACGAGGTCGAGGTCGGGGAGCAGCGGGAGCACCTCGTCAGCAGGGGTGGAGGGGTTGAGTACGCACCCTGCTCGCACCCCTGAGGCGTGCAGGTCATCGATCAGTCCTTGGAAGTCATCGACGGCCTCGATGTGGGCGATTACCATGTCAACACCTGCGTCGGCGTACTGGCTCCATGTCTCTGCGGCATTAGTGATCATCAGGTGGCAATCGATGGTGACTTCAGGGCCGAGACGGTCGCGAACCGAGCGAATCAGGGCCGGTCCGAAGGTGATGGTGCGATTGATTACCCAATTGCCGTCCATCACGTCCATGTGGATCCATTCGATGCCCGCGGCGACTGCTTCCTCGAGGGTCTCGCCGAGCCTTGAGAAATCGGCGGTGAGGATGCTTGGCGTAATCTCCACGGGCCGACGGGAGCGACCTTGGGTTCTCAATCCCTCGGTCCGCCAATGACGATGCCGCAGACACAAATTGATAGGATGTGGATGCGGCGACATGCCCACGGGTGAGCCAGTGGGAAAAATAGTGGAAGCGAGCGATGTGGACTTCGACATGGTGACGAGCAGTGACGAGTGGGTGCTGGTTGACTTCTGGGCCCCTTGGTGCGGACCTTGCAGGATGATTGCCCCCGTGCTCGAGGAGATCGCGGGCGAGCGCGAGATTACCATCGCGAAGGTGAACACCGATGTTAACCAGATCTCACCAGGAAGGTACGGTGTCAGGGGCATCCCGAATCTAATCCTCTTCCATAACGGCGAGGCCGTCGACAGGATGACTGGTGCCATGCCGAAGCCGGGAATGGACGACTGGTTGAACCGTCACATGACCTAGTCGGACGCCTCGCGCAACCTGCGGGCTCGCTCCTCGTGTGGCGCGCCGACCTCCCTCAGGAGCCTCGCTCTCAGAGCCTCGTGCAGCCACATGCCCTCGCTGAGCTCGAGCATCAGACCCCTCTCGAGCAGGTCGGCTGGAGGTGGGCCGTCTATCCCAGCCGCCTGGGCCAGTGTGGCCCACCGGACCGGGCGCTCGGCTACCGCCAGCAGCGCTAGCGTCTCCCTGTGGTCCTCGGGAAGGACATCGAGAATTTCCTCGTCGAGGAAGCGCAACCAGTCCTCGTGCAAGGTCTGACCGTACAGCTCGAGCAGTTCGACTGCCAGTGGATGGCCTCCGGTTGCCCGATGGATCTCCTCGGCAGGGGCATGACTTGGCAGGTCGAGCGAGTCGAGCCAAGCCGAGATTTCCTCCAGCGAGAGGCCGGAGAGGGGGAGTTCGTCTATACGCCCGCGCGTGTGAACGTCGCGCCGATCATAGAATGCGAGCTTGGTGCGCGACACCAACAGCAGCCGCATCGGGGTCGCCTCGGCGACCTGCAGCAGGGCGCCGAGGAGGTGCGTGGCCTCGGAGCCGATGTTGTGGACATCGTCCAGAATCAGCAGCATCTCGCCGCTCGGGGTGGCGCAGCGGCCGTCCTCGTCGAGCATGTGCGCACACAGGCGTCGGCGGTAGAGGTCGAGATCGAGCCTAGCTCCGGGCTTGAGCGGCAGTGATTCGAGTATTCCATAGGGATCGGACGCGTCCCCGTCCGGGTCGATGCCGAGTTTGTGGAGCAGGCTCGTTGCGATGCCCAACGGCGAATCCCAAGGCTGGCACGGGTAGTACATCACCTCTAGGTCGGGTGCACCCTCCAGCACCCCGTCTAGCCAGTGCGAGGCCAGAGTCGTCTTGCCGCACCCCGCGATTCCGGATAGAACGAACATCGGGGTGGCGGACGCGTACCAGTCATCCAGACGGAGTTTCTCGGGTAGGCGTCCGTGCACGGTCCGGGTCTTGGGCGGTCGTGTATGGTAGGTCGAATGCGCCCCGGCCAGGAGGGAGAGGGAGCCGGGAGGAGGAGCGTCGTCCTCGGACCTGACGATGGCCCCGAACCGTATGTCGCCGAAGTTCAGCACGCCCTCGTGCTGGGCGTGCATCAGAACCTGCAGCAGCGTCAGCCCCGCCTTCAACCTCGCTGCAGCCTCGTCGGCGCGGATCTCAAGCAACCTGCCCTCGCTACTGCGCAGGAGGATCGAGGTTGAGCGGAGTCGTTCTATCCGGTCCCGCGCCTCGGCGCGGCCCTCGTCGGTCAGTTGCCAAGTCTTCTGGCGGCGGTTGTCCCCCCTCACGGTCCGGGTGTGCTCGGTGACCCATCCGTTAGACATCAGCTCACGCATCGTGCGGGAGACGTTAGGCGGGTGCAGGCCGCAAATCTCTGCTATGCCCGGGCGGGTCATCTCATGGGTGACGAGGTAGTGATCGGCCTGATGGTCCTGCTCCCACAGGTGCAACAGGATTCTGTCTGACACAGCCACACTGACCTTGACGTCGTTGCGTGCCATGGGTCTTGGCGAGAGATGCAGTGCGCATCAAGCGTTCGTAAGGCTGCGCTGCGTGCTCTGCGATTGGTCATCTTCAAGAGAAGGGATTCTCAGCGTGTCCCATGGACGAATCCTCTCGAATCAAGCTCCTCAGCCTGCAACGCATGGAGGCGACCGAGGCGGAGGTATACCGCCGCCTCGCTAGGATGCAGTCCAATCCGGTGAATCGATCCATACTCGAGGGCATCGCCCTAGAGGAGGAGCGGCACGAGGCCGTAATCGAGAGGATGACCGGGGAGAAGGTCAAGGCAGATATGGGCAAGGTCAGGAGGCAGATTATGCTGGCTAGGTTGTTCGGCTTCACGTTCTCTGTCAAAATGATGGAGGCGACCGAGCAGGATGCTGCTGCGGAGTATCGCGAACTCGGTCTGCACGAGATTGCTGACGAGGAGGAGGCGCACGAGGAGAACATGATTGGAATGCTTGACGAGGAGCGTCTCCGCTACTCGGGCAGCGTGGTCCTCGGGATGTCGGACGCCCTCGTAGAACTGACAGGTGCACTAGCTGGGCTGACCTTCGCTTTGCAGGACCTTCGCCTAGTCGCTCTGGCAGGTCTGGTCACCGGGATAGCTGCCGCTTTCAGCATGGGGGCATCGGAGTACCTGTCATCCAGGGCCGAGAAAAAGAGTGAGTCTGCGGTGAAGGCGGCGTTCTTCACTTGGATTTCGTATCTCATCACGGTGTTCCTGCTGGTCTCACCGTATCTGCTGTTCAATGTGGACAGTCCCGACTACCAGGGCTTGGAACCGCATGTCCAAGCCCTGCTCTGCACCTTCGTGATAGGGCTGTTGATAGTCGCGGTGTTCAACTTCTACGTCTCGGTGGTCGAGGAGGTCTCGTTCAGCAGCAGGTTCCTCGAGATGGCAGGCATCCTAGGTGTGGTCAGCCTAATCTCCTATGGCATCGGCATACTGCTCAGAGGGGCATTGGGAATTGAGGTCTGAGTTCAGGACAGCGTCCGCAACCTATGTGTCTGAGACCCCTCTCGCGGGACCATGGATGCCTACGACGAGTTGCTTGAGAGACTGAAGGACATCGACCTGATAGGGCAGATAGGCGGCCTGATGGGCTGGGACCAAGAGGTCTTGATGCCCCCGAAGGCCGCCGCACTGAGGGCCGAGCAGCTGGCTTGGATCTCCAAGACTGGTCACCTGAAGCTGACTGACCCGAGAGTGGGTGAGCTGCTCGCGGAACTGGAATCCGGCAACAATCTCAATGATGTTCAATCGGCCAATGTTAGGCTGGCGAGGGAGTCGTACGACAAGGCGACGAAGCTTCCCACCGAATTCGTGGAGGAGATGGCCAAGCACCGCTCGAGAGCGCAGATCTCCTGGACCGAGGCGCGCGCCAAGGACGACTTCTCAATCTTCAGGGACGATCTTGAGAAGGCCATCGACATAGCGAGGAGGAAAGCCGACTACCTAGGCTACGACGAGCTGCGCTACGACGCCCTACTGGACCTCTACGAGACCGGCCTGAGCGTCGCTAGGGTGGACCCACTGTTCGCAGGCCTACGCGAGAACGTTGCTCCGCTAATCAAGCAAGTGAATGAGAGCGGGGTGCGCCCCGACATGTCCTGGGTCGAGGACAGCACTTGGGAGCAGTCCGGACAGGAATCGCTCAGCCAGGCGGTGTCGGAGGCAATAGGCTTCGACTTCTCCGCCGGCAGGAGGGACGCTTCGACCCACCCGTTCTGCGGCGGCGCCAACCCCGATGACGTGCGCTGGACAACCAGATACAACGAATCCGACCCGTTCGGATCACTCTACGGCTCTATGCACGAGACCGGACATGGCACCTACGAGCAGGGCAGGAGGCGTGACTTGGACTTCCAGCCCGCGGGCGAGGCCAACGGCCTCGGGGTCCACGAGAGCCAGAGCAGGCTGTGGGAGAACCAGGTGGGGCGCTCGCGCGAGTTCTGCGAATGGGCGTTGCCGCTTTGGCAGGAGTACTTTCCAGAGAACATGGTGGGCGTCAGTGCCGAGCAGCTCTGGCAGGCTGTCAACCTCGTCGAGCCGAGCCTGATTCGCGTCGAGGCCGACGAGGCGACCTACAACGTGCACATCATGATCCGTTACGAGCTCGAGAAGCGGCTAATCGCCGGTGATATCGAGGTCGACGGGCTCCCTGACGCCTGGGACGACATGTACGAGGAGTTCCTAGGAATCCGGGCCCCGAACCGGTCCCTCGGTGTCCTGCAGGACATCCATTGGTCGATGGGTGCGTTCGGCTACTTCCCGACCTACACCCTAGGCAATCTGTACGCAGCCCAGCTCCTCGAGGCCGCGCGTGAGGATCTACCCGATCACGACGAGCAGATGCGGCGCGGGGAATTCGAGCCTCTGTTGGACTGGATGCGCGAGCATGTCCACCAGCGAGGCAGCATCCTAGAGCCGGCGGACCTGATTGAGGAGGCTACCGGGTCGTCTCCGTCGCCCGACGCCTTCGTAGAGTACCTGAGGGACAAGGTGGGGCGACTGTACGGAGTCTCTGCCTGACTCATTCACGCGAAAGTCCGATAGCGGGACGCGGTGGTCTGGTGGCATGACCGTGCGCTCGCTCGAGTCGGTGTCCTCGTTCGAGAGGGGGCTCGGCAGCGCCTGCACTGCTCTGAGATTCGGTGACGGTAACTTGCTGGCGGGCTCGCAGGAGGGCGCTCTGGCCTGCTGGTCAGTGGATTCTGGGGACGAGCTCTGGAGGGTCGAGGTCGACGGGCCAATCAGTGACTTAGTGCTAGAGGGCAATCGCGTATACGCTGCGGCGTCATCAGACCTGCACGTGTTCGATGTCGACGACGGGGAGATTGTGTGGAGTCGTGCCTTGGAGGGCGCGAGCGATTACGTGCGAGTCCACGAGGGGGTCGTCTGGGCCTCCTCCTCGGTGTACGAGATCGAGATCTCAGATTACACCGAGTCTACCGTCTGGATGTTCGACTCCAGCGGCTCGCTTCAGCAGCGATGGACCTTCTCCGAGCGCGCATGGCATCTCGGCCTACACAATGACGGAGGGGTACTGCTCGGATTGGGCAGGCCGCGATGCGGGTACCTCCGGATTCGCCGTGGCGAGGAGGCGGAGCATCACGACCTGACGAGTGGTAGCCCCGTGACCATCGGGGCATGCGGCTCGGATGGGCGCTTCCTAATCGGACACTCCGATGGCAGTGTCAGCGTGCTGTCGGAATCTGGCGAGGTGCCCGGAGAGGTGAAATCGACACAGGTCCGAGCCATATGCAGCTCGGAACGGAACTGGTTCTCGGGACACCACTCGGGCGAGGTCGTCTCGAGTCGTGGTTGGGTGGTCTCTGCCCCGGGTGCCGTACAATCTCTAGCATTCGGTCCCGGCGCTTCCGATGGCAACGGTATCTGGACCCCCAGATGGGGCGATGATGTCTCCAGAGTAGCCGTCCTGGATGCTGCAGATGGCAGCACTGCTCTAGAGTTGGAGCACCCTCACAGAATCAGGCACATACAATCAGCGGGCGAGATTGTCGCTCTAGGAGATTCCGAGGGACGAATCCACCTGATTGAGAAAGAGGTTCTATCCAGGCGCCTGGGGACGGACGGGGATTCCGACGATGATGAGCGCAGAGGTCGGTTGATGGCCCGCCTCAGGCAACTCCGAGAGGCTTGAAATGCAGTGGAAATTTACTGTTTGAGACCCCTGTTTCCGGTAGACTGCACTGATTTCGAGATAGGTTTATGTATCCCCCCCGTCCCTGTCAACTTTGCCGCTTCTCTGGAGTGGTGTGGGGGCGCTTCGGCGCGACCTGCGGGCCACAGAAACCGAGCCGCGAGAGAGCGGCGGCGGAACCCGGGATCCGGAAGGAGAACGGGGAAAGAGTCGGAACGCCATGTGGGCGGGAAGACGACGGGAGAACCGAAGAGGACGAGAGTGGAGAGAACTGGGGAGAACTGGACGAAAGGAAGGGGAAGGAAGGGGAAGGAAACTGGAGGAAACGGAGGAGGAAGCTGAGGAAAACGTAACCGAACCCTTCGGGGGGAAAACACAAACCGAGGCAGAGTACTATCCCGAGGAGATACGCGTGGAAGGGGGAGGAGAACGAACCTGGAAGCGGTGTGAGGAACGAAGTGGAGAGACCGACGGGAACCGGACGCAAGGAAGGGGAAGGAACGGGAAGGAAGCGGAGGGAAACACGAGTGGACGAGGGCGGAGAGATCCGTGGAGGAAGCTGTATCGGACCGTGGAGAGAACCGGACGCAAGGAAGGGGAAGGAAGCGGAGAACGCGAAGGGGGGGGAAACGCCCCTGGAGAGAGAAGATGAGCGAAGTGGGGAGAACCGGACGCAAGGAAGGGGAAGGAAGCGGAGCGCGACGAAGGGGCACTAGAGGTCCCGGAGGAGTCTACCCGGGGAAACCCGGGCCGAGAGGCCCGGGGGACACCCGGACCCTGCGGAGTATGCAGGGGCGGAAGCTCCCCCATGTGCGGAAACCCCTGCTGCTCCCACCTGTAATCGGCCCTGATATTTTGTCGCGATGGTTGCGTAGCGTTTCGAAGAGTCTTGGTTCCTTATTCACGTGGCCCAATCATGTCTTCGGCCCTGACCCATAGGCCGAACTCCTCGTCGGTCAGAAGGCCGAGTTCAAGGGCGCTCTCCCGCAGTGTGATTCCCCTAGCGTGCGCGTCCTTGGCTATCTTAGCAGCGTTGTCGTAGCCGATGTGGGGGTTGAGTGCCGTAACCAGCATGAGTGAGTTCTCGAGGTGCGCGGCTATCCTATCCTCATTGGCCTCTAGGCCCATCACGCACTTGTCGGTGAACGAGCGGCAGGTGTCAGAGAGCAGGCGCACGCTGTGCAGGAAGTTGTGGATCATCATCGGCTTGTACACATTGAGCTCGAAGTTGCCCTGACTGCCTCCGACCGAGATGGCAGTGTGGTTGCCCATCACCTGACAGCACACCATCGTCATCGCCTCTGCCTGAGTGGGGTTGACCTTGCCTGGCATGATGCTCGACCCGGGCTCATTGGCGGGAAGCGAGAGTTCGCCGAAGCCGCATCTCGGCCCCGAACCCAACCACCTGATGTCGTTGGCTATCTTCATCAGCGAGGCCGCTAGCGTGTTCAGCGCTCCCGATGCTGCGACCAATGCGTCGTGGGCCGCCAGTTGCGCGAACTTGTTCTCAGCGCTTACGAAGGGCATCCCAGTCTTCTCGGCGATGTGGTCAGCGACCATATCGGCGAACTCCGGGTGAGTGTTCAGCCCTGTCCCGACCGCAGTACCTCCCAGAGCCAGTTCCAGAAGGTCGGTCACGGCGGCCTCGACGCGGGTGATATCGGAGTCAATCATCGAGACGTAGCCGCCGAACTCCTGTCCGAGGGTAAGCGGCACGGCATCCATCAGATGGGTCCTGCCAATCTTGACTATGCCTGAGAACTCCTTGGACTTGGACTCCAACTCGTCCCGCAGCCGCTTGACCGAGGGCAGTAGTCGGTGGTTGACCTCCTCGGCTGCAGCGATGTGCATCGCCGTGGGGAAGGTGTCATTGCTCGATTGAGCCCGGTTGACGTGGTCGTTGGGGTGCACAGGGGTCTTGCTTCCAACCGTGCCACCGGAGATTTCGATTGCCCGGTTGGCTATCACCTCGTTCGCGTTCATGTTGGTCTGGGTGCCCGATCCCGTCTGCCAGATCCTCAAGGGGAAATGCCCGTCTAGGGAGCCAGAAATGACCTCGTCGCAGGCAGCCGAGATGAGTGAGCCTATGTTGGGGTCCATCTGACCCAATTCGACGTTGGTCTGGGCCGCTGCCTGCTTGAGGACCCCGAAGGCGCGGACCACAGAGCGAGGCATGATGTCGTCTCCAATGTCGAAGTTGACTAGGGATCGAGCGGTCTGAGCCCCGTAGTACCTGTCTGCCGGGACTTCGACTTCTCCCATCGTGTCCTTCTCAATCCTGATTGCATCGGGCCTGGCCTTGGCGCTGCGAGACGGGACAGGGGGATCTGACGGTCGTTCCTCGGACTCCGCTTCGAGCGATTCGCGAATCATCCTCGCGATGGTAGCGGATCTTCCGTCCTCCCTGCCCTTGCCGACCCTCCGGTCTAGCTTGCGCGCTGTCTCCTCCGGTATGCTGATGCTGATTATCCTGCGATCACCCGCACGATGCTTGGCCATGTACTCGGCATTACTTAGTTATTAATAAAGTATATCATAGCCGGTCAGTAAGTCATTTTATTAAATTCTCTCAACCTTGATTATCTTCTGGGGGTCGTACGGCCTGTCGCCTGGTTGGGTATCGCAGTTCTCAATCTTGTAGACATTCTCCATTCCTTCGATGACCTCTCCGAAAACCGCGTGGTTACCATCGAGCCAGGGCGTTGGTATCGTAGTTAGGAAGAACTGTGAGCCACCGGTGTTCGGGCCTGCGTTCGCCATGGAGAAAAGACCGGGTCGGTCGTGCCTCTTGGCTAGGGCCGAGGGTTCACAGGGTATCTTCCAACCTGGACCTCCAGTTCCAGCTCTGCCGTTTCCTGGATCACGAGAATGCGGGCAACCTCCTTGAATCATGAAGTCCTTGATTACTCGGTGAAAGTGCAGACCGTTGTAGAACCCGTCATCTACCAGTTTGAGGAAGTTCCCCGTGGTCTCTGGGCAGTCTTCGGTGTACAGTCCAATATCGATATCTCCAGCGCTCGTCGTCATCCTAACAATGGTTGGCATATGGATTCGCTACGGCAAGCAGTCCAATAGTCTAACGCTAGGCTACCATGGAACCCGGTAACACTCCATCCGGCAGTTCCAGCAGCCTGACCGTACCGTCCGGGTCCAGTGAACCGAGGACTAGGAACTGGGAGACGAATCCGGTTGGCAGGGTCTTGTCGCCGAGGTTGACCGCCCCCACCACTGTTCGACCAATCAGTTGTGCCCGCGAGTAGTTGGTGATCTGGGCTGAACTCCATAACTTGCCTATCACAGGGCCGAAGTCGACGTGAATCTTGTACGAGGGTTTGCGCATCTCAGGGAAATCCTCGGCTTCTAGGATAACTCCAGTCCGGAGGTCCATTTCGAAGTACGCAGCAGCTCCGACATACTCCTTCTTGTCGAGTTTCTCTGGATGATACGGTTCGCTCGAGTCGATGATGTGCTCGCTCATTCACTCACCTGTGACATCGGACCTGACGATTAGTGGCCTCAAGTCGACTCCGGCATCAGCGAAGGCCTGAGCACCTCCTTCTTCGCGATCTAGGATGGTGATGCAGGCGGCGACTTCACAGCCCATCTCACTGAGTCGTGTTGCTGCTTTGAGGGCAGAACCTCCGGTAGTGGTCACATCCTCGAGGAGCACTACTCTGTCGCCTTCAGACAGGCTTGAACCCTCGATTCCTGGAGGGTTTCCGGTTTTCCTTCCGCCGCGCCCCTTGGGCTCCTTGCGAACCATGAAACCGCGTAGCTTCGAGCCTTTGCCCGCCTTGGCGATGGCTATCCCTGTGAGTGGAATTGCCCCCAGTTCAAGCCCACCAACGGCGTCGACTCCACCAATCTGTTCGACCTCATGATGTATCAGTACACCAAGTAGGTGGGCACAGTCGGGATCCATCATCACCGGCTTCATATCGAAGAAGTGTGGGCTGATGCGACCGCTGGCCAATGTGAATGGATCATCGGGCGAATGTAAGTAGGCAAGTTCGCGGACACGCTCAACTAGTCGTGCCCTCGCCTCATCAGCACCGGTAGAGGTCATCAGCCTCTCCGGCTCGGCAGGGGTCGGATGAAGGTTCGCCCTGAGAGGATGATTCTGCGGGCGCATTGCAGTGAATGTTCTTGGACGGCCAACGCCGGTGTGAGAATGCTCCGCAGAGGAGCGTGTAGTGATTAGGATGGAAAAAGGGCGTCTCGCAGTCTACGATCGAGCTCGCTTGGACGATGAGCGTGGGGCTTACCAGGAGTGGATGGATACTCGAGCTGAAGAGGTCTACCAGTTAGCAGAAAGAGCCAAGGCTCAGGGCCTAGACTTCGAGGATTTTGTTGAGATTCCGCGTACTAGAGACCTTGCTAGTAGAACTGAGAAGTTACTTGAGGAGTACCTAGATGGGATGAGAATAGAAGATGATTTGCGTAATCTACTGAAGACATCTGATAGGGAGACCGCTGCTATCGAGATAGCCTTGGATGTCTCAAAGAGAATGCATGAAAGAACTGGTAATGTTACTGAAGCAATCAATTCTGGCCTCAGAGTCGGCCTAGCTGTTCTGACTGAGGCCGTTCTAGTTGCTCCACTGGAGGGGATTGGTGGTGTTCGCATAATGAACAACGCAGATGGTTCCGAGTTCCTGTCCATCGACTTCGCGGGACCTATCCGGGCTGCAGGAGGAACTGGTCAAGCTCTGAGTGTACTAATCGGTGACATGCTTCGGCGCGAATTGGGCATAGGAAGGTATGTGCCAACGACTCCAGAAGTGGAGCGTGTAAAGGAAGAGTTTGGGCTCTATCGTGTTGGCCTCCAATACAAACCTCCGCCTGAGGAAGTGGAAGAAATTGTCAGGGCTTGCCCCGTGATGATCAATGGTGAGGAAACTGAACGGCAGGAATGCGCTGGCTACAAGGAAGTTCGTAACATAGTTAGTTCGAACAATACTCCTAGGACGAGAATTAGGGGTGGAGTTCTACTAGTCATAGGCGAGGGTTTGTGTTTGAAAGCCCCCAAAATTCAGAAGCATACTGAACGTTTACAAATTCCCGGCTGGGAGTTTATCTCTAAATTCACCTCAAAGGGCTTGGATGAAAAACAAAACAGTGGAGATTGGAAGGAATTCCAAGGCAGAGTAATTCCGAAGAATGACAAATTCATGCAGGATGTAATCGCGGGCCGCCCAGTATTCGGAGGACCGGGGGAGCCGGGTGCATTTCGTCTGAGGTATGGAAGGAGTCGTGCTACAGGTCTTGCAGCAGCAGGGGTAAATCCCGTATCTATGGAAGCCCATGGTGGGTTCATTTCTGTAGGGACGCAGATGAAAACAGAACGCCCGGGTAAAGCCTGCGCGGCCACTCCATGCATCGATTTGGAGGGTCCTACTGTATTGCTTAAAGACGGTTCATACCGCCGAATATCGACTGTAGAAGAATGGAGATCTTGCTCTGATAATGTGATTACAATATGGGACTCTGGAGAGATTTTGTCTGGCTTCGGGGAGTTCCTAGAGAATAACAAGAAACTCGTTCCTTCGGGATATAACAGAGACTGGTGGGCAGCTGACCTTGCCGATGCATTAGACCACCCCGACAAGGTCGAAGTTTTCGCTGCAATGCTGGGAGTTAGCAGAGACACCCTTCCTCTTGGGATTCCGTTCAACGGGGCCATTAAGCGAGGGGGAGAGAGTGATTTTGAGCGTAGCCTGAGAAAGCGAGACTGGCAACTCTACTTGCGTGACATGGAGTTAACATGGGAGCAAGTCTGTCACGCTATCAGAGAGTTCGGCGCTGCCGTTCCTCCGCCGTGGAACCTCTGGTGGTCTGATATGCCCATGTCATTCGCACCTCAACTAATCGAGGGGTTATGCAAATCCGAAATAGAGGAAGGAAGTTTGAGAATGCTCAATGCAGTAGCAGACTGGTCCCCTGATTATCATATTGAGGACATTGGACTTTCTGCCCCCTCGACAGGCGAATGGCCATCTTGGACAATGGTTCATGATCATGGAGTGGTCAAATCATCCCTGATGACTCTGGGCGTGGAACATCATCACGATGGTAGTGACATCGTCATCCCCTCATCTTGGGAGGGGTTGCTGGATGGTCTTGGCCTAGAGTACGGAAGTAAGGGTGTGCGCGTGGGTGTCGATGCCGGCCCGCACATCAGCGACAGAGTGGCCAGAATCAAAGATGCCACTAAGGTCCTAGCCAGAGAGAAGGTGAGAGTGGAAGAAATCGAATCTGTTCGAGCCATAGAGAGAATGCGGGCAGAGACTGCGGCCCGACAAAGAGGTCTGGGAATCTCGGAGACCGATGTTGAGGGCAGGGCGGCGGCGGGTGCAATAGATGACTCTGGTCCTGATGATCCAAAAATGCTCAAAGCGGCTTACTCGCTACTCGATGATCATGAAGTTGAACGGTCTCTATGGTTGGTTAGAAAACTGTCTAACCTGAGATGGGAGGACTCCGTTCCATGCAGGGTCGGATCGAGAATGGGTCGACCTGAGAAAGCCGGCGTTCGCGAGATGAAGCCGATGGTTCATGCCCTCTATCCCATCGGCGAGAGTGGTGGTCCACAGAGGCTTTTGGGTCAAGCCGCCGGCAAAGGTTCGATTCGGGTCGAGCTAGGTCCACGAATATGCGGCAAGTGCGGGAATGACTCGCCTCACTTGAGATGCCATCATAGACTATCTGAGGAAGTCGAGGAGTGTGGTGGAAAGACTAGTGTCAGGAATCGTAGAGGAGACCATAACAGGAGGAGGAAGGGACAGAGAACCAGCGTTCCTCTAGGTAAAATCGTAGAAACTAAACGTAGAGCCTTGGGACTTGACAGGATACCTGGAAGAATCAAAGCAGTCAAGGGCCTAATCTCAATCGCACAGACCCCTGAGCCTATTGAAAAGGGCATACTGCGCGCTAGGCATGGGGTCTCCGTGTTCCGTGATGGAACATCTCGCTACGATATGAGCGATGTCCCACTCACTCATTTCAAACCGAGCGAGATAGGTACACCATGGCAGCGCCTAGCCGAGCTCGGCTACTCTCACGATGTTTTCGGAGAACCACTCGGCTCGGACATGCAGATGCTGGAGCTGCTGCCCCAAGATTTCGTCGCATCTAGGTCGGCCAAACAGCATCTTCTGTCAACATGCCAATTCGTGGATGATCTATTGGTGAGATTCTACGAAATGGAGCCGTTCTATCAAGCGACCGAAGAGTTGGACCTAGTTGGTCATCTAGGAATAGGGCTGGCCCCGCACACCTCAGGGGGTGTGCTGTGTAGGATAATCGGCTGGACAGGTGCCTCTGCAGGATACGCGCATCCACTATTCCATGCTGCTAAGAGGAGGAATTGTGATGGAGATGAAGACAGTTTGATGCTGCTGCTCGACGGACTCCTGAACTTCTCCAAATCTATACTGCCCTCAGGCAGAGGTGGGAGAATGGATGCTCCTCTAGTTCTAAGCACTAGAATCGATGCGAGCGAGATTGACAAGGAGGCCCTCAACGTTGACTGTGCATGGTCGTATAGCAAGGCGTTTTACGAAGGCACGAAGTCACAGCCTCACCCTTCTGAATTAGAGGATATCGTTGACTTGGTTGATAACAGAGTCGGGACTGTTGGGGAAATTCGAGGCTACGGGTGGACGCATGACTCTGGAGAATTGGACTCTGGTCCTGTGAACTCGGCATACAAGACTCTCAAAACGATGGAGGACAAGATGTTAGCGCAGCTGGCGATAGGTCGACGGCTTAGATCAGTAAGTGCTGCAAGAGTGGCCTCGCAGGTCATAGAATCACACTTCTTACCTGACCTCAGAGGGAACATGATGGCTTTCACCAGACAGAAAGTGCGATGCGTGAAGTGCTCGCACTCGTACCGTAGGATGCCTCTGGCAGGCAAGTGTATCCAGACTACTAGCAGCAGAGGCTTGGGGCTTGGGACATCTCAAGAGGGTGGTGCGCTATGTGGTGGTAATGTGGTGCTGACTGTCTCAGAGGGTGCTGTTCGCAAGTACATCAAAATCACAAGCGATGTAATCGAGAGGTATGGTGTCGATGACTACACGAAGCAGAGAGTGGGTTGGATGACTGATAGCGTAGATTCGCTTTTCAAAGACGATAAGGTGACGGTGATGACTCTTGAGGACTTCATTTAGAATCCGATTCCTAAGATTTTCAGTACTTCGCTCATCCACTTCAACTTCTCCAGTTTAGTTTCCTCATCGGTGATTCCCGACCAACGTCCTACAACATCCGTACGGGTGCCTAGTAAGGAGATTGATTCGACAGGGGCGCCGATGGAGCGAACGATACAGGCGGCTCTGTCTCCATCTGTGAAGCCACCCGGATTGCTCATCCCTTCAATGGGCGTATTGGTCTGATGAGTGAGGATCAGTGGAGGAGGAGTAGTAATCTCGGAAGCATATTCCAAAAGTGATGTCCAATCAGGCCGATTATCACCATGAGCGTGTAGGAAAATCGGCTTGCCACGCTCCGCCGCCTCGTAGGTTCCATCTCCTCCATCTGCATCGCTGACGACGCAGATAAGCCTCGACCAGGCCCTCTCTGCAGTCGAGGCCGGTAGCATAGAGAAAACTCCGGCAGAACCATCTGCAGCAACTAGTAGAGAGGGGCGCTGCAGGATGTTTTCTACCTCTTCGGGCTCTACGGCGGCTCCCAGTATGGCGACTTCGGTCTCGCGCAGGACCAATCTTCGGTATACAGTCGCAACATTTGCTGCACGATGCGGTCTCTCCCATGACCTGATGTCGAAGGACTCAACGAAATCCATCATATCTCCAGCGCTAGATAGATCTGAGTTCAGATTCCAACCGAAGTGCTCACGCACATCCGATTGGATATCGACTAACCTAGGGTCCACCGGGCGTAGTTCTGTCGGCTTGTCCATGCGCTCTGCTCCAGTAGAAGGGCATGGTGAGTGTTGAATAACCCTCGCGACTATCTGCTTTCATGCCCATGCCACTGGCTCTCCCTACCATCGAGGACGAGATGCTACTGGCTCGCTATCCCTTCCTGCCACAAGGTAGGGAACACATGCGGCAGGTTCTGGATAGCAACGGCGTCGCCATAGAGGATCTAATCGAGGCACCTTGGCTTGAGGATATCAGAACCCGGGGCAGGCTAAGGCTCCTGGACAGCGTGATGCACAAGGAGGGGGCCGATACTGCGACCACCGTTGATTTGTCTACCGAGATAGGCAGAATGACCGAGGTGTTGTCCTTTCTGCATGCAATGCTCGTTGTCTGCGCGTCTTTCAACGAGAGATTACTGGCTCGTTGGGTAGAAGGAGAAGCTAGCCGAGCTGACAACTTATTCGGGATGGACTTGGGCAGTTTTGAGTTGATTGCCTCATCATACCTATCAGACATTCGTACTGAGCCGAAGCAGGGAAACGAAGATTTGGTCTATTGGATTCCCATGGTCGACTTCATCGAGTTGTGCCCGAGAATATCTGGCACCTACTGGCATCTGCCAAACCGCCCGGTTGAGGATGGTTGGGTGCGCATGGACCCAGCCGTTGGAGAGAGCAGTAGACAGCGAACTGCGAGACTGTTGAAGGAGCGTGTGAGAGAGAACCTAACGGATGTTTGCCTCGATAGAATGGGCAGGATGAGTGAGGAGTTCGCCGCGCTGTTCGCCGATCCTGTGGAGAGAATAACCTCACTACTATCTGAGCGTGTCCAAGCGGAGATGCCTATGTCGGCGGCCGTCAGGGAGGATTGGCCGCCGTGCTTCGAATCTGCTGTGTCTGAGCTCAATCAAGGAGTCAATGTAAATCATGTCGGCAGGGTATTCCTCGCCGCCTTCTCGAAATCAATCGGGCTCAGTCAGCAGCAGACGAGTTCCTTCTTCGCTAATGCCCCCGACTATAATGCTGAGACTACTTCCTACCAAGTCAACCAAATCTACGAACGAGACTACACGCCACATGGATGCTCTGCTCTGAAGACCTCGGCTCGGTGCCCGGTACAGCCGGGGGATGATCGGCTGTGTGATCAGGAATGGTTGACTCATCCTCTGAAGTACATACGAGCCAAGCAAAGGAGTCGTTTCAGAGAGAGGCCGCGGGACGGTCAGCAGTCCGAAGTCGCTGAGAGCGAGCCCGAGACGGCCAATTCTTGATATGGGCAGCGCCGTATCGCCGTCCAAATTGGATGAGTAGCCATGGTGAGGACTCTCGTACTGACTGTTGACCGGGACAATGACCTCGGAGTGAAAGCTGGTATCAGAGGCCCGGTTGTAGGACGCAAGGCGACTCTGTCTGCGGCCCTAAGACTAGGTATCGCAGATCCCGAAGAATCCGACACTAATGCAATCTTAGGTGCCCTCAATCACCATGACAGATTGATTGAGGCGGCCCAAGGCAATGATGAGGTTGAGATTGCTCTATTGACGGGTGATGTCAGAGTAGGGCCGCGAAGTGATCGTGCAATAGCGATGCAGCTCGACGAGGTGATTCAGGAGTTCCAGCCAGACTCCGCTGTTCTGGTCACAGACGGAGCTGATGACGAAGCTTCGCTTCCAATCATCACTTCCAGAGTCAGGGTAGATCACACTGAGAAGATTATTGTGAGACAGTCCAAAGGTATCGAGAGTACATACTATTACATCGCCAAGGCAATTGATGATCCTCGCTGGAGGGCTCGTCTGCTAGTCCCAGTAGCAGTATTCCTGATTATCTTCGGCTTGGGTCTGATTCTACCAAACGGAGCGGCTCTCATCGGTGCCATGCCTCTATTCATCGGCATCTGGCTATTTGCTAAGGGACTTGGTTGGGAGAGGCAGTTGGACCGTTTGATGATTGACATGAGAGAAAGTGCCACAGGGGGAATCTGGTCTTCGCTGTTGTGGGGTCTGTCGATTGTCTCTGTTCTGCTTTCAGTACTCACAGGCTACCAAGTGTTCTCGTCGAGTAGTTCAGAGATTGCTGACTATGTCGCCAACTTGGGCTCTGACTTCGATGTAGATGCGGTCAATCGAGATATCGCAGTTTGGGCGATTGCAATCAATGAGGCTCTCACTTGGATAGTTGTTGCAGCGTTCTCATTCATGCTTTCACTAGGTGTGCTGCGTTGGAAGGAGGGGTCATTCACAGGTCGAAGCGTCCTGCTCTTAGGTCTGGGTGCAGTAGTGTACACCTTCGCCAAGGCCGCTTTGGTGGTCATTCTGGTCGAGATGGGTGGATCTGACTTCAGTCTCGACTACCAGAGTGTGAGCGATACTTGGGGGATGCCCGTATTCACCATCATCCTGTACTATCTGCTGAGAACAGCCGTGATGTCGGTGACCGAGGACGAGGGGCTGGCAGGAGAAGAGAGGTTCTGGGGCGTTTGAGTCACGCTTCAAATGTTGATTCCATCATGCAGGCCGGGCATGTCACATTGATTGGTCTGATTTCAGGTATTGCCAGAGCGGCCTTGCAATGAGGGCATGTGATTGCCTGTGTAGCATCATTCTGGCGGTCCATTCCTACTTGGCTGGGGTCGTATCTGAAACGAAACTTGTGGGAATTTTCTAGGAACTCGGGGGAACCTTCGTCTTGCTGCTTTGGCTTACTGAATATTGACTTCCGCTTGGTGTCCTCTCGCACTGGCTCTTCAGCGGCTGGGGTGTGCTGATTGAAGCTCTCACCCTGGAAAGCGTCAATCTCAGTCAGTATCTCATCGACAGATAATCCGAGTTCTCTAGATGCCTTGTCAATAGCCAGACTCCTCTCATATTCAGAGAGTCCGATGAAGTGCTGCAGAATGACTGCTGGAATCCTAGACATCTTTCTCACTCGTCGCAGCGGAGTTACCCCTTTGAATGCCGCCGTCACAAGTTCAACTGACAGTATGCCTAAGAGCAATCGATTGCGATTCAATGCCGATGTTTCCCGAGTGCATCGACTGCCGAGGCACTAAGGGGCTGTGTGGGATTTCTCCCTGTCCACTTCTAGCTGAGGTCAGATCAAAGCTCCCTACTACTGAGTCAGGAAGTGTGAGCGAGTTGGTCGGACCTAGTCCGCCATCCATGTTCGTCGGAAGGTACGGCTACCCTGATGTCAGGGCTGGACCCAGTGCCACATGGGTGCCTGAAGAGAGTAATTCATCACAACTTACCAGTGGTGATCCGGCTGATCTTTTCGGAAGGCCACTTGAGGAGGTGGCTGCTAGGCATGCCAACTTGATTACAGGTGGGAGGGTGATGCGCGTTCGTAGTGCTCAGTCCCCGGACAAGATGCTTGAGACTACCCAAGAAATAGCGATGGCCGAGAGGAGTGTGGATGTCGAGTTGGACTTCGCGCGACCAATAATGGTGGGCCGGAGTCCCACCTTCGACAGCATGAGTACTCCTCTAGGGCCCTCGGGAGAGGTGCTCCGTGCAGAAGTAGTCGGCCATGCGAGTATACCTAGGAAGGTCGATTCGATAGCTAATGAGGATGATTTTCCTGTCTCAGATGCGATGGGGGAGTTGACTGGGGCTTCCATCGGAGAAGCTCAGATTTCCCGTCTACTCTCTGCAGGTCTATTGGGTAGATCCGGTAACAGGAAGCTGGTTCCTACAAGATGGGGCATTACGGCAACTGATGATATACTGAGCAAACAACTCTGGAATAAGGTCAGGCATCACCCTTCACTCGATAAGGTGCAGGTCTACGAGGCCACATATCTAGACAACCGGTTCCATATCATCCTCACTCCGGGGTTATGGGCTTTCCATATGCTGGAGGCATGGACCAGAGGCAGTGTCTGGACTGGAACGGGTAAGGTCTTGGGTGACTGGGAAGATCTTGAGCCGCGCAAGCAGTACGCAAACCGCATTACTGGAGCTTACTACTCGGCTAGACTCGGAGTACTCGAGCACATGAACTCGAAACGCCGCTCCGGGGCCTGTCTAATTTGGAGAGACATAGGGCCAGAATACTGGGCTCCCGTAGGAGTATGGCTAATCAGGGAGACGGTTCGGGAGGCTCTGAGAGGTACTGCGAAGGAGTTCGACACCCTCGAGAAAGCCATAGAATATGTCGCTCCGAGGGTTTCGGCACCCGATGATCTGCGAAACAGTTGGTTTGTCAAAAGGGGGCGGCAAATGAGGCTGGATGCTTTCACAATCTAGCGTGAGTTCTCAAGGAAGCCCCCGACTATCTCACTCTCGGCTTTAACCAACTGCTCTGCGACGGTGGACTTAGACAGTCCTAACTTAGAGGCTAGTCCTCTGATTGAGATCTTCTTTGGAACCTCATACCAGCCATTTCTGTGGGCCAGTTTGATGATTCTGTGCTGTTGCAGAGTAGGGCCCTGCTGGACGATTCCTTCAGAGGACTTCGCGGAGGTGATTCTCTCAACGGGAATGGCTTCACGGACGGCTCTCAGGAAGTTCACCATAGAGGACTGCCTACCCGCAACTTGGATGACTAATCCGTTAGAGGTTAGGTTGGTTCCAGCTAGTAGAGTAAGGTCTCGAGACTGGAAGAAATGTGCAACCATTTCCTCTTCGAATTCGAGGGAAACCAGATGATGGGTCAAGTACTCAGTAGTCCACTCCTCCAGTATCTCAACCACAGTGATACCACCGATTGTGAAACCAGAGGGAGGGCAGTTACCGTCCGTGGTGATGCATTCGCACATCACTCGCAAACGGCCATCAATTTGGTCAAGTATTCCACGGTAGTCCCAACTTACTGCACGCAAGGCTGCTTGGACTCTCTGGTCGTGCTCGATTGATGGGATGGAGCATTCGACCCTAACCGCCCTCATCTTGACCCTCCTAGCCCCTGAGGTCTCATGTTAGGTTAAGAAAATGATTCATCCCTGATTGATGTGATTCAATTCCTCCGCCTTCGCGCTCTATCCTCGTTTTCTACTATGGCCTGAGCTACTTCAGGAGAGTAGCCCAAGTCGGAGAGATCTCTGACCTGCTGCTGGGTGTCTTCAACGGTCTCGACAGTATTGCTCATGGTTTGCTCCACCGACCAAGTCTGGTCCTCCATATGGAGGCGTGAACGACCGCTACGAGCAGAAATCACCATTCCAGCGATTAATAGCACTACCACGCTCGCCGCCATGAGGGTCATGAACGCATTACTGCGTAGAGTGTACAGCAGCCTACCAGTGACTCGATCGTCTTCGATCGAGTCCATGCATCCGTCGCCATCAATGTCGGAACCAGATGATGAATCCCAGTTAATCAGGCCTAATGGGCAACTGTCAGAGGAATCGGGGACTCCGTCACCGTCATCGTCCCAGTCCTCGGTCGCGTCATCACAGCCGTCTCTGTCGAAGTCAGAGGTCATGATGACACTCAGGGGGCATTCGTCATCCTCATCGAATATGCCATCTCCATCGTCATCGAAGTCTATCGAGTCGATGCATCCGTCCGAGTCATAATCCTCAGCTAGCGTCGATACCCAGGTAGAGGTCGGGTCGCCCTCGCAGTTATCGTAGGCAGACTCGATACCGTCGTTATCGAGGTCCTCGTCCTCAGTGTTATCATCGCATCCATCTCCATCTCCGTCCATGTGCGATTCGGCTATGGCCGAGCTCCTGATGCAGGAGTCGTCCCAGTCGAAGAGGCCATCATTATCATCGTCAAGATCCTCAAAGTCGTCGTGGCAGCCATCTGAGTCCCAGTCATTGAGGGGGGTGGAAATCCACCCTAGCATCCCGGTCGGACATTTGTCCTCCGAATCTAGGACCTCATCGTTGTCTCTGTCATAGTCCTCGGAAGAATCATGGCAGCCATCCGAGTCATAATCGCTAGCTGGCTCGGAGAACCATACGGTCATACCCATTGGACAAAGGTCGTCGAGATCTGGGATCTGGTCATTGTCATCATCCAAATCCTCGCTGTCGTGGCAACCGTCGCCATCGTGGTCGAAGAGTAGGCTGTTCCACCAAGACATGCCAGAGGGGCAATCGTCGTCTACATCCAGATAGGGGTCATTGTCGTCATTGTCGTCCTCATCCGCATCACGGCATCCGTCACCATCGTTGTCCTCAGAGAAAGACGACCAGTACTGGGCTCCATTAGGGCACAAATCTAGGTGGTTCTCGACTCCGTCACCATCGTTGTCCGGATCTTCGTGGACATCATCACAGCCGTCCCCATCGAGATCGACATGCTCTCCCATGTATCCAGATGGACAGGAGTCGTCTATGTCGACATAGTCGTCGTTGTCATCGTTGAGGTCTTCAGAGGAGTCTCTGCAGCCATCACCATCGTGGTCAGTATCCACATCCGAAGTCCAGCCCGATTCACCGAACTGGCAGTCATCCTCGTAATCGGGGACTCCGTCACCGTCGTCGTCATCCCAATCTCCCGGGTTGACCAGTTCAACTAGGAATGTCTTGCTGGTCATGGCCTCGGTCATACTGGATGAGGTCACGAAGACTGTTAACTCGAAGCTGTGATCCTCATTGGCCTGCTGTAGGCTCGGCGCTCGGATGAATAGGTCGAGGTCTGCTGTCGAGTCCTCCACCAGAGTGGTTGTGCTCTGGTAAGTGTGGGAGAATCCGGTCACGATGTGCCAGTGCTCGGGTGCATCCAAGGTACTGGCGACCACTATATCACTGCCTCCTGGGATTCTGATTCCCCTCAGCAGCATCCCAATATCAGTAGACTGCCCCGGCTGTAGTGCAATCTGATCATCCATACCTGGATCTAGTTCTATTGCCATGTTGTAGACATTCTCTGACCACATGCAGACATCCCACTTGTTTTCGGAAGTGGTATCCTCAGAGCAGTCGGGAGTGGTCCAAATGATGTCTCGGTTGGGCCAATCAAAGTTGACGATGGGTTGTGAACTGGTGTCTAGACCGGATCCAAACACACCCATCAAGTTGTCATTGCTAGTAGTGATTACACGCGTGTTGATGACTCCGTATGCCTGTTCTAAGGTCCTACCTAGAGGCATCTCTCCATCGACCAACTGAGGCGATAGTATCCTAGTCCACCTCAACTCCACCCTGCTGTTCTCGTCCTCTGTATTAGGAGTGGATTCGAACCATGTGATGTGGATGGACCCGTCGTTGTCGAAGTCGACTCTTGGGTTGGAGCCCCAAGTCATGTCCGAGCCTAGTACCGCCGAGTCGGAGACCACAGCGACCTCGCTCATGTCGAGGCCATCAGCCTCGCCGTCGAGCACTCCGGCGCGACCGAGGTCTATCTGCATGTAGTGCAACTGCGACGGTCCGACCTTGCTCGGTATCGTCGAACGGCCGTCGACCCATACCACATGGATGTTGCCGT
>ENA-UPTF01000407-UPTF01000407.1-marine-metagenome-genome-assembly--contig:-NODE-407-length-30634-cov-6.125438_pt1 | contig 30634 bp, 30 predicted proteins | sample MGYA00238166_ERZ767019 | MGnify/ENA primary metagenome ERZ767019 (study PRJEB28930, sample SAMN06266391) | marine metagenome | isolation source: Sea water from 250 m depth | place: Atlantic Ocean | study... | reverse complement strand
ATAAATTGCCAGGAAAAGGAATCCCTCCTTGCGGTCAAGGATTCGACCGGTCCAAACTGTAGGTAGCAGCAGGATTGTAACACCAAGCATTACATAAAGATCGATGGAAGAAATGCCTTTTCCGTCGAGTGGAGCAACGAGTGCGGCAATGCCGAGGACAAACATGATATTGAATAGATTTGACCCGACTGCATTCCCAATCGCAAGGTCGGCTCTCTTCCGGTAAGCAGCCATCAGGGCCGTTGCCATTTCCGGAGTTCCTGTACCAATCGAAACAATTGTCAGTCCAATCAGGGCTTCGCTCAATCCCAAGATTCTGGCGAGGTCAACCGCACCTGTTACCAGGAAATTTGAACCGAAAGCCAATGCAATCAGCCCAATAAACAAAAAACTGATATCTCGCCACAAATTTTTGCTATGATCTTCCGGTACTTCCACCCCCTCTATTTTGTTCTCTTCCGGAGAAGTTCTTTTGACGGTCATGATATTTCCAGCCACATAACCTACAATACACAACAGCAAAAACGAGCCTTCCATGCGGGAAATGTGAAAATCCTCAAGCAGGACAACCAACATAAAAGTTGCTCCTGCTAACAGAGGTACGTCAGCTTTGACCAGATGAGAATCAACTTTAAGTGGACTGAAAAAGGCTGAGAGTCCGAGAATCAACGCAATGTTCAGTATATTCGAACCAATAACGTTTCCAAGTGCAATTCCTCCTTGATGACCTATGGCTGCCCGAACACTGACTAGTGCTTCCGGGACACTCGTTCCCAATGCAACTACGGTCAGGCCGACGATTAACGGGCTTAACCCTAAATGCAATGCCAGGGTTATGGCACCCTGAACCAACCAGTTGGCACCAAAATAAAGTAGAATTAGTCCGCCGATGATATAGATGGCAATCATTAATAATTCAGGCATGACTAATTAAAGCAAGTGGTCACGATTGTAATTTATAGGGTATTTTAGGAATGATAGGCTTCCAGCCGTTTTCCCATACTGACTACATGATCGTTGGTAAAACCAAGTTTTTGGTAGAAGATTGATATCTTATCGTTTCCCGTACGAATCTGCAAATTGATCTTGGGGCAACCCATTTCCCTAATTACGGTTTCCACAGAATTCATTATTTTCTGTCCGTATCCATTCTCCCGAAAATCAGGCTGGATAGCCAAAAAATTTATCCACCTATGGTGAACGTCATAACCTCCCATAACAGTTGCGATTAAATTGCTATCCAAAATTCCAACGAAAAATAGTTCAGGCTGAACCTGAAGCTTTCTGGCAATGTCTTTATGAGGATTATTCCATGGAACTGTTAATTCGCACATTTTCCATAGTGCAACTAAAGCATCTTCATCTTCTGTTTGAAATGGGCGGATTAAGAGAGAACTTTCGGTCACTAGTCGTTGCGGATAAAGGTTGCGTTTCTGGAGGATAGCAGATAAACGGGATACTTGATGCTTTCTAAAACATAGGCTGAAATTCCCTGGTCTGAAGTCCACCAGTTACTTTCAGTAAAAATTTCATTCTGTGCCGCAGACATTTCCAGGCGTATCTCTGTTCCTTCGAAAACAGTTTGAAATGCATGGTATGCACGACGTGTGTGAAAAGCATCAGTCACTAAAATCAAGTGGTTAAATCCCTCAATTTTGCTTAATTGTAGTAGATCGTATGCTTCATCAAATGTTGAAGTAGCACCTTTCTTTAGTGAAGGAACAGTTTTAATTTGGACGTTCATCTCTAATTCCTCAATCATGGACCGCGCAATTTCTTCATTTGTTGAAAACAGATGAACAAAACGAATATTCCTTTTCTTTTCATCTGTCAAAAACAAGCGCGGGGCATAGCCTTGAGCAAAGAGTTTTAAAGCATGAGGTATTCGGGTGGCTTTCCCACCGGAAAGTACGACAATTGCGTCGGCACCGGAAATTGCGTTATTTACAGTAAAAAACTCAGCGTATGATGTCAGGATTGACTTGTATTGTGAAATTGCGGTTGCAAGCAGTCCTATAGCAATAATAACGACGATCAGCCATTTTTTCATGTTTGTGAATCTCCACAGAAATAAAATCCATTTTCGGTCAAAATACCATCCATAGGTACATCATACATTTCAGTGGGTACTGTTTCAAGTATTTGAAAATCAAAGGCCAATGCTAAACGAAAAGCGAGACTTTGATCCAGAAAACGATCATAGTAGCCTTTGCCGTAGCCAAGCCTTCCGCCCTGACGGTCAAAGGCAACTCCCGGAACTATTACTAGATCGAAGCTTTCCGGAGTCAAAGCTGTTCTTTGTTCTGGCGAAGGTTCTAAAACGCCTAAAGCACCGGGGCGTAAATCCTCGAAAGAATTCAGTTGAGAATGGAAGAGTTCGAGCGTATCCGGTAGAACACATGGTACGCCGATTTGTTTTCCGGACTTCCAAGCCAGTTCAATAATTTGGCTGGTTTCCGGTTCATCTGCTTTAGAGAGAAAAATGTGGATTATGCATGCTTCCTTGAAAACATCCCATGTCCGCAGGGAATTCAGCATCTGGAGCTCATACTGAGTTTTTTTTGATGCTGACAATCCCCTGCGTTGTTTCAGCAGTGTTTTGCGTATTTCAGTTTTCTTCAAAAACGACACCCCGGACATGCTCAGTAACAGCGAACTGCATCACCTTTCAGGATGGTGCCTCGAAAATTTGAAGGAACTTTTCCCCAGGAAAAATCCTCCTGCACGCGAAATAAAGTCAATTGCCCTATTCTATCAAACTCAATGCTGGAAATAATATTTCCGTTTGATCCCTTTTTTTTCTTGAGAACCCTGCGGAATATTTTGCACTCTTGTTCGACCGAGACTCTGTTGAGCCTTCCCAAATTAATGCGTACATAAGCTCTATTTGCACGTGACTCGATGATAAATCCACCTAAAGGGAAACGACCACGAACAAGCCCCCCAAGTTCTTCCCAAAGATTATTTGACTCCGAAAAAACAAAAGTGAATTCGTGATTCATTTCGCTCCTTACAGGATCTTCAACCCGGTAAATCCTGAATCTGATATATGTGCTCCAATCATTTGACGAAACCTTTTCTGGACTTGGTTGTACCCTCATTAAAACTATATAACGTACCCGTAGCCACTTGCCCAGTTCAATGGTTTGTTTTACCAGGTCGTCTTCAAAACTGCGTAATTTACTTTGCTTTAAAGAAGCACTTAGTTTTGCAAACTCACTCCGATTCAATGCACTCTTAACACGGACTTCGTCAATTATTTTGAGATCTCCATGCTCCTCCAGTACAGACTGCACAAAGCTCACACTCAGTACCTTGTGGTATCGGGAAAGATTCTCTGAAAATTGTGCCGGAACAAAGGCGATAAATGATTTTGATGTCAGGAGTTCTTCCGGAGTTGGAGGAATGGGAACATCCTCACCGTTATCTAAAGGGGCGTTCATGAGCATGATTGGCTTGGAACCACATCCACCGGTGAACAGCAAAAGTGCAAATCCAAGCCCAATTATCAAATATTTTCGACTGAAAATGTTGAACAGTCTTAACATCAAAATAACCTCTTAATAACGATATTGATCCGGCTTATAAGGACCCTCAATTGGGATATCCAAATATTTTGCTTGTTTCTCACTCAGACGGGTTAATTTCACTCCTAATTTGTCTAAATGGAATCGGGCGACTTTTTCATCAAGTAATTTTGGCAGTACATATACCTTATTCTCGTACTTGCTGCCATTTGCCCAAAGGTCAATTTGGGCCATCACTTGGTTTGTGAAACTATTTGACATAACGAAAGCAGGATGACCTGTTGCACAGCCTAAATTTACCAGACGTCCTTCTGCCAGTAAAATCATCCTCTTCCCGTCGGGCCATACATATTGATCCACCTGAGGCTTGACGTTGATCTTTTTAAGTGAAGAATCATCGTTCAGTGAGGCAACATCGATTTCGATGTCAAAATGTCCTATATTACAGACAACTGCCTGATCTTTCATGGCATCCATGTGCTCACGGCAAATGATGTCAGCACAGCCTGTTGTGGTAACAAATATGTCTCCAACTGGTGCGGCATCTTCCATGGTGACAACCTGATAACCTTCCATTGAAGCTTGTAATGCACAAATCGGGTCAATTTCTGTCACTAGTACACGTGCACCTTGTCCACGTAACGATTGAGCAGAACCTTTGCCTACATCACCATAGCCGGCAACTACTGCAATTTTTCCCGCAATCATCACATCAGTTGCGCGCTTGATTCCGTCAATCAGTGATTCACGGCAACCGTATAAATTGTCAAATTTACTCTTTGTAACCGAGTCGTTCACATTGAATGCCGGAATTTTCAATAAGCCTTTCCTACCCATTTGCTCTAAACGATGAACACCTGTTGTAGTTTCCTCAGAGACACCAGTGACTTCTTTCAGTAATTCAGGTCGTTTTTCATGTACATAGCCAGTAAGATCACCTCCGTCATCCAGGAGTAAATTTGGGCCTTGTCCTTCTGGCCATTCCAGAGTTTGTTCGAGACACCACCAATATTCTTCTTCGGTTTCACCTTTCCAGGCAAATACTGGAATGCCAGCCTCTGCCATTGCTGCTGCTGCTTCATCCTGAGTTGAAAAAATATTGCAGGATGACCATCGAACCTCAGCACCCAAGTCAATCAGAGTTTCAATCAAAACTGCTGTTTCCACGGTCATATGCAATGAGCCGGTAATGCGGGCACCTGACAAAGGCCTCTTACCTTTGTACTCTTCCCGAAGCATCATCAGGCCAGGCATCTCGTGCTCCGCCATTGTGATACTCTTCCGTCCGAGTTCCGCCAAATTAATGTCTGCAACCTTGAAATCCTGATTTGCAGTTCCAATCCCTTTGACTCCTTCTTGCATGTCGTTATACTCCATTTTCATTTTATCTCCTGAATGATTAGTTAAAATTAATAATTTTCAATCTCAAAACAAAGAAAACTCTATTTAAGATTGTTTGAATTATATTTATTTATGCTCAAGAATGCAAGTTATATCATTATATGAACATGTGATGATCTAATGTCTTAAGCATATCTGAATTACAGATGTATTTTGTGAATCAAAACTATTTATATTTTTATAAGAAATATTGTATTAATCTCAGTTATCTGAAATTTCAGGTATTTTTTGATAAATAATATATTTCATTAAAATTTATATAAGATATTGATATAATTTAAAAAAAAAAAATTAAATATATATTTAATCAAAAAATGTTACATAAAATCAATTATTTTTAAAAATAACGCTTGCACTGTATTGTGATTTGGCATATAACAAATCAGACAATATCCAATAAAGCAAATAATTTTAGGCTGCTGATCATTAAATAAGCCAATATTTTTCACATTGATGTGTAAAATTTTAGTGATCTAGGTATGGAAACCATCTGCAACTTATTGACTTGGAATGGGTAACATGATTAATACTTTTAACAAAGTAACACTAAGAAACCAGCAAAAATTTCCCAGGAAAATTAAACCTAGAAGAGCTTTACTTGCATCAAAAAGGAGCATAAAGCAAGACAGACCGGAAAAAAAACTGAGTGAATCGTGGCTTAAAATAACTCATTTTAGTTTGCTTGCCGTAATTATTTTTGCAATCACTTTTTACCTGACCTCTTTTCTTCCTCTCTCTTCCATAAGTTCTCCTTCTCTCCCCTTAAAAACACTTCACGAACTAAATTTATTAGCGTCAAAAGTCAGCAGTTTGATGCAGGAAGAAACTGTCAGTACTGACAAAATAGAGAAATTGCTGGCCAGAGAATATAAGGGAGTCACACGTTTGAGTTTTATAAGGTCAGAAAATCTTAAATTAAACGCTACTGTTACAGAAAACAATCGTGAAATTTTCGGTCAAATTGGGAATAAAGTCTCATTCCAGATACCTGTAGGAAAAGATGGAACTCATGGAATACTTGTTATTTCTCAGGATATTTCTGCAGTTGGGGGGATCTTCTTTTGGATACGTTCGTTAATTAGCGGAAGTGTCGTTTTGCTTATTGTTGCTTTACTGGTATTTAAACAAACCCGTCGAATAACAGATCAGGTTGATGTTCTTTGTCGTCATTTTGTTAAATATAGACGCGAAAACGAATCCGGAGATTTATATCCTACCGAAACTTCTGATGGTCGAACAATGATTGGACAGCGTATAGCAGTTCTTGAAGAACTTTGGACACGTTTCCAGTCCATGCAGGAAGAGCTGGCTCAAAATGTGGAAGAACTGGAAGACTCAAAACAGAAATTAGAACAAACTGTGACTGATCTGCAGGTGGCTAAACAGAAGGAGCGTCGGTTGGTTGAGCTTGGTAACACTGTGGCAGAATTTGGACATGACATTCGTAATGCAAATGGTTCCATTTCAAGTTTTGCCAATTTGCTCTTAAAAATGCTTGACAAGGATCGAATAAAGGCGATAGAGGTGGTTCAGGCATTGACCTATATTCGCAGGATAAAAAACTCTTCAAACAACGTGACAGGTTTGACAACAGATATTCTGGATTTTGCTGCAGGCAGAATGGAGATTCGTCCGGAAATATATCAATTAGATGAATTTCAGGAACAAATTGAATCTCAACTTGGTTTTATAGATGAACTTCTTTTACATTATCGTGTTCCAGCAGGGCAGCCAGCCTTCCTTCTAAGGATTGACGGTCGTAAAATTATTCGTGTGATTGTGAATCTTGTAAAAAATGCGTGGGAAAAATTCCAGGATTCTCCGGAAACAAAAGATGATAAACCTGCTTTCATTGAGGTTCGTTTTATTCCACAAAATATGCGGGAACTAAAAATTCAAATTGTTGATAACGGCGGCCCAATTCCGGATTCGATTTTAACTAATCTTTTCCAATCGTATCAAACTGAAGGCAAGGAAATGGGAACTGGGCTTGGACTGTCAATATCCAAGCAACTTATTGAAGCTCATGGTGGAGATATTCGAGGGTTCAATCTGCTGGACAATCGCGGGGTAGTGTTTGAGATTATTCTTCCTGACTGTGTTATTCCTGCACCATCACGTACGGTGCAGAAACAAAGTGATTCCATCTCCCTTAGTGCGTAATAATCCTGAATGCAGAATTATCCTATGTCAGGTACTGCAATCCACAGGATTCTCAATCCGGGTTAACCCACTTGACTGCTGCATCAGGCTGAATGCTTGAATAGTTGAGGCTAGAAGTGGTATGCTGTTCCTCAAGAAGCATGAAGTCCAATTCGTACATGAACGACCGCACTGCCTGATCAACTGATTCTTCAAACTCTTTAGACTGAACTTTTTTCTGTAATTTTGTATCAATGTTTTGAATGTACATTTTGCAATCTTTCCAATCTTTATCATAAAAAAGGCCGCACACTTTGTTCACCTACCTGATGCATCCGGTTTGCAAGCCAAACTTGTTGTCTCACATTCTACATCGGCAAAATCTAAAAAATCTTGAAGAAAAAACGGAAGAATTGTCAAATCTTTGACTTAACTTGATCTAAACACATTATTCTTTAACTTTTATAAAAAGAGTTTTCAACCGAAATATGATCAGTATACTCAATTCTGTATTAAGCCTCTTCTGTGGCTTGAGTATAACGGTTGAGATTGTCATAATTATTTTCTGCTAATATCAGTTAACACTACAGACACGCGTTTTATCGTATCATTCCGAACGAATGTAAAGTAATATTTATGATATCAGTATTTTATCAGATTTATCCCTTCGGTCGAGATGACACGGTGTAGTCAATAAAATCAGTAACTTACTAAAATTCGCGACTCACGAGTCATTTGTTCTGGGGCCTAGAATTACATTATGATGAAATGGTTATGCATTGGTGCGGCACTTCTCACCTGGCCGCTTATTCCTTTTGGAGCATTTGTACGTTTGAAGAATGCGGGGCTTTCCTGTCCGGACTGGCCGCTTTGCTACGGACAATTTATTCCACCTCCGGGCTTTGAGATTGCTTTGGAAACGGGACATAGGTTTGTTGCAACTTTGTTGGGAATTTTGATAATTACAATCACTGTTAAAACATTTCAGCAACCTGCATATCGCCGCCATAGAAAACTTGCCGTAATCAGTTTGATTTTAGTTTGTATCCAGGGAATTTTGGGGGCACTGACTGTAACAATGGTGCTCTGGCCGCCGGTTGTTACAATGCACCTGCTGGGCGGAAATATTTTGTTTGGAATTTTGGTATATTTGGCTAGAGTTACTTTTCTGGAGAATGTGGAATATCCTTCAGACAGTTCTTCTACTCATACTAAACCGGGAAAAGATAGAGAGTTAAAGAGACGCCACATAGTTTTGATGCTGGCTGTGCTTTTTATTATGATTATATCCGGAGGTTATAATAGCTCTACTTCATCAGGCTCTCACTGTGAAGCATTTCCGGGATGTCATGAAGGAAGTTCTTTATCTTTTGGAATGAGTGGTACTGACTTATCTGAGTGGACAGGAATCGAAGAGTACATTTTGCCTCCTGCTCCATCAGATTATCAGGGACGTTTTCTCCCTGTATATGAAAACGAATGGATACACATGCTGCACCGCTTGACAGCCATTATTGGTGGAGTAGTATTAATGATAATGGCCTGGGCCGGGCTGAAGAACAGATATGGGCATAGTGCAATAGGACTGAGTTTTGTTGCGCTAATTTTGCTGGAAATATGCGTGGGGATTCTTAATGCAGTATTCCGTGTACCTGCGCCAATATCTGCCACGCATACTGCAATTGCAGCCACCCTGACAGGACTGTTGTTTCTAGCAGCTGCAGAAGGCAATCATAATTTGGTGAAAGCATGAAAACTTTAATTGGAAATCGGAGTGCAGTAACATTAATATTATTTGCTTCTGCATTGATTTTATTGTTTTTGTTCTGGCTGATTTACTTTCGTGAAACTCCAGTAGAGGGCAGCTCTCTTGATCTTACAATTCTACCTGCACTCAATGCATTGCTGAACTTAATGAGCGCCACATGTCTTATTTTTGGGTTTAAAGCTATTAGAAGAGGCAACCGGGTACGTCATAAAAAAATGATGCTTAGTGCATTATTTTTTTCTTTGTTATTTTTAGTCAGCTACCTCACCTATCATGCCTTTCATGGGGATACGTTATTTCGGGGTGAAGGCTGGGTTCGTACACTGTATTTCTTTATTTTGATTTCGCACATTATTCTTTCTGTGGTAGTTTTGCCGCTGGTTCTAACCACAGTTTTTTTTGCGGCAACGGGAAATTTCACCATGCATCCCAAAATTGCCCGGATTACACTACCGCTCTGGATGTATATCTCAGTTACAGGTGTACTGGTTTACCTGATGCTGTACCAATTATGATGTAAGCGGGGAAAAATTAGGAGAAACGTTCTTATGAATTATGAATGTTTATTAAAGTCTCAAATCACATGGAGTTTTGTTGTGACTCCTTGTAGGCATATTGAAATGCCGGGCTGGGGGAAAGTTGTTTTAAGGGAGTCCAGTTCTCGCTGATGATCTTTAGGCCATCTACCTCTTTGACAAGAAAGAGGTGTTTAAAACCAACATCGTTGATTGAAGAAGATGTATATGTCTGTACAAAGCGAACGTGGTAAATATTCTTACTCTTAAGAACGGAAAGATCATTTACAAGAATACGGCGTCTTTTGTTTTGGGTACTGACACTTTTTTTGTGTGCCTGCCAACTGTTAAAATTCCATTTCTCTGTGAGAAAATTTGAGGAATAAAAAGACAGGTAATTATCTACATCATTTGATTCCCAAGCTCTCTTCCACGACTCAATAGTACCCATCAAGAATTGTTGCTCTTGAGCAATTACAGCACTGGGTGAAAAAGTTACCTTTTCTTCAATAATTACCGGAGTAGCTCCCAATTCAACAGAACGGGTTAATTCCAGAAAGTTATAATTACTTATAGAAATACAACCTCGGGTCGGTATAGGATCACCTTTTACTGTCCCGTGAATCCAGATGCCGTCCCCGTTTTTCCGTTCGATTACCTGATCAAAATAGTTTGGATAACTGACCTCAAAAGCACCGGTTCCGTACACATTGGCCCCATTGCCGTAGTACTGAGCCAATTCCCATCCAGCCCAAGCCTGATTAAGCCAATATATGCCAATGGGAGTTTTGAGATCTCCTTCACGGAACTTGTCTCCATTTACTTTGCCGGTTGTACAGGGGAAAACACGGTGCATTTTCCAGGATTCCTGAAACTTATAGACCATCAAGCGACATGCAGATTTGTCTATAACTAAAACGGTTGACCCTGGATAATCACTAAAAATCAGACCATCCGGTCTCAGTTCATTTGCATGAACAAAGACGGAACACCACAGGAAAACCACCCAAAAAAAGAAAGTTTTTTTCACGGTAAGAATAAATTATTGTGCTGCAAGAATTTGATTAATAATCAGGTTTTTCTATGTTTACTATACAGCCAATAACCAATTGTGAAGAGCATTACAACAGGAAGCAAAGTCAGGAAAATAGTCGTAAAGTAAAATGCTTCCAATGTTTCTTCACTGGAAGAGAAACAGACTGCACAGGCATTTGCTATTTCCGGTGCAAAGAGGAGGCCTAACAGGAACGTGAAAAGGAGAAAATGTTGCAGATGCATTTTCAGATTATTCTTGAAGTATGTATTCAAAATTAATGTGCGCTTCATGTAAGATAAACCAGCACATACAAAACAGGCCAGACACAAACGACAAAATACCACAGGAGTTGTAAAGGAAGTAGTCCTTCTGCAGTAATCGAGTTATTAGAAGCTCCCAATCGGTTCCAGGCATGGATGAGCACAGCCAAAACTCCGACCACGTGAAATCCGTGTGCGCCTATTATTAAATAGAACAAACCACCATACACACTGGATGAGACAGTCATTCCGAAATTAAGCAATTGCATCCATTCATATCCTTGAACTACCAAAAAGAAAGTGCCTAATAAAAGGGATAATCCCAACAATCTACGTCCTTCCTGAAATTTTTGTTTTTGCAGCAGGTTACGTGAAAAACCCATCGTTAACCCACTGAACAATAGAACTAAAGTATTTAACGCAGTGGTTTCAACCGGTAATCTTGGTTGTCCCCATGGTGGCCATTCTTCCAGTCCGGCACGGATCACTAAATAAGCACTGATTAGTGCAGCAAAAAACATGGCTTCAGTAACCATGAAAATAAGCATTCCAATCACGCCACTTGACACAGGGGTTCTGTCTCGCTTTGGCCGATTGTCCAAAGAAACTTCTGAGGTTGCAAATAAAATAGACTGGCTGGATGGGTTTGTCACAAGCGCTGCTCAACACAGGATTTATCTGCAATGCAATCTATCCACTGCTCTCCATCTGTCATCATTAGATCTGGTGCTGTACCAAAAAAGAAAACACCAAGAAGACAAACCGACATTATTAATAAGAACCAAATGATTTTTCTTTCAAACTTCAAATGCATAAAGTTTGCTGCAACCAGAAAAGACTTTACTAAGGCAATTCCAAAGGCTGTTATTATAGTCACTGCAGGAATTTCAAGCATTGGGCCAACCACGCTTATTGCCAACAAAACAAGAAGCCAATACCAAATTTTTACATAGTTGGGATGCTCGTGTGCTTCACTCATTAAATGTGACCTGTAATGTAGGGGTTATCATTTTAGAAATTTGCAATGTACAAAAGAGGAAACAAGAAGATCCAGACTAGATCAACAAAGTGCCAGTAAATACCAACCAGTTCAACACGTTGGAAATTGTGGCCTTTGCGAATATCAAAGGAAATAAGTGCCATAATGACCATCCCGCCGATAACATGCAATGCATGCAATCCTGTCATTGTGTAATAGAACGACCAAAACAAATTATCAGTAATTGTGTGGCCATGAAGAATCTTTCCCGTGTATTCATAAGTTTTAATAACTAAAAAAACTAGGCCAAATCCAATTGTGTACCAGATGTAGGTGAATGATTTATTTTGATCTCCTTTTTCGATTGCAGCATGTGCCAGTACGACACTCAAACTGGATGTAAGGAGCACAAAGGTATTAATTGCACCTGCAGTAACACTCGTCAGGGAAGCGTCTTCAAACCCAGGGGTCCCATTCAGCTTAAAGAGTACAAAACAGGTAATTAACCCACCAAAAATAAAAATTTCAGAAGCTAACAACCACCAAACGGCTAAACGCCCAGTGGGAACACCTGTGGCATTTCGGTGTGTTGCGATAGGACCATGCATCGACATATTTAAACCCTTTTAAATTTTTTAAATAAACAAGTACATTTTACCACTGCTGATATATTTTGAACATATCAGCTTTCTTCGGGCGGCACATTTTGTGGCCAGTAATCCATTTCACGACCAGGTACACTGTATTCATAGGCTCCACGGTAAACTGTTGGCAGAGTTTTGAAATTACCATGCGGCGGTGGTGAAGATATAGACCATTCCAAAGTATTGGCCTTCCACGGGTTATTTGGAGCTTTTTCTCCTTTGAACATACTGACGAAAAAGTTGTAAATGAAAATTAGTTGAAAGAACAACATCACCACCAGACTGACAGTGGCAAATATCCGAATGTTTTGTAATTCCTGTGTCGCCAAGTCCGGAAAGTGATTGTAGTTGTAAATTCGTCTATGCTGACCGGCTAGTCCAAGAAAAAATAATGGTAGGAAAATACAGTTGAATGGTATGAAGGTTCCCCAAAAATGAATTTTACCAAGTGTCTCATTCATCATCCGGCCAAACATTTTCGGAAACCAATAAGTAAGTGCGGCAAACATGCCTATGATCGTTATCGGGAAAAACGTATAATGGAAGTGTGCAAGGACAAAATATGAGTCATGAAAATATACATCCAGGGCACTTGCCCCTAAATAAATCCCTGTAACTCCTCCAATCAAAAATGCTGCCAAAAAACTAAGAGCCCAGAGCATTGGTGTTTTGAATTCAATCGAGCCTCCGTAGAGGGTGGCGATGTAGCTAAACATCATTTCTGCAAGCGGAATAGAAATTAATACTGTTGTAACAACGAAAACATTTGCCATACGTGGATCAATACCTGCTATAAACTGATGATGTGCCCAAACCACGAAAGAAAGCCCACCTGTTGCAAATGCTGTATAAAGTATCGTTCTGTATCCGAACAATTTCTTCCGAGAGAAAACTGTGATGATATCTGCTACAATTCCCAAGGTAGGAAGCAAGACGACATAGACCTCAGGATGGCCAAAAAACCAAAACAAATGTTGCCAAAGCAACGGGTCACCACCACCGGACGGAAGGAAAAATGTAGTGCCAATTCTTTGATCCATGAACAACATAATTGCTCCAGCAATCAGTGGCCCAACAGACGCCATAAACAATATGACTGCTACTACTATGAACCAGACAGCAATTGGAATGTCCAGCATTTTCATTCCTGGAGCACGAGCGTTCATTGTGGTTGTGATAAAATTGATTCCACCTAACAGAAAGGATACAAACTCCAAGGCAACAGCCAAAATCCATAAAGAAGCTCCCCAGTCAGTGAGACTGTATTCAGCTACTGAAGAAAGAGGAGGGTATGAAGTCCATGCTCCACCAAAACCTCCGCCCCTAACAAAGAATGAGAGAATCAAAACCAGAGCGCTGACTAAAAAAATTTGATACGACAAGCGGTTCAATCTTGGAAAAACCATATCATCACAACCAATCATCAGTGGAATAATATAGTTGCCAAACCCTGCAATCAGTACGGGCATAGCCACCCAGAAAATCATGATGGTTCCGTGATTTGTCACTAACATGTTATACTCTCCAGGGCCGACCAGACCATAGAGAGGAACCATTTCCCCTGGAAAAGCAAGCTGCATTCGGAAAGCGTACGCAAAATACCCACCGATTATAGCCATAATCAATCCTGTGAATATGTATTGCATTCCAATGATTTTATGATCCGTAGGGAGGATATATTTGTGTAAAAAACTCAGTTCTTCATGATGTTCCGCATGTGTGTCTGTTTGAACTGCGGCAGCTTCTTGGCTCATTTTATTCCTCTTATGCTAAATAAAAGACTAAAAGTTACTGGCTAAAAGCGCAGCAAAGGAATCTTTTTCGTCAAATTGGGAGGTATAAGATGGTAAATCAGTTTTAGTTCCCATCCGTTTCTGGTAATGACTCTCATAGGTTCCGTTTTGAATCTGAGTCATTGTTGTATTAAAGCTTTCTTCAGAATGGACAATCACTGCTGCACCCATAATTCCGTGACCATACCCACACATTTCTGCACATTGTAGGTCATATATTCCAGTTTTGCTTGGCTTAAACCACCCACTGATTGTCCGGCCTGGTACAGCATCCTGTCTCAAGCGAAAAGCCGGTACCGCAAAGTTATGAAGCACATCACGAGACTGCAATTCATAGTGGTAAGTTTCTCCAGCTTTTACGTGAAGATCATTTACTGTTAGAACATCATCTTGGGTATCTAGCTCTCCATCTGGACCTGCGTGAATGAAGGACCAACTCCATTGCTGACCGATCACCCGAACAATATTATCCCTTGGCGGAAGTGTCTGTTTTACATTTACCCAAACTATGATATTGACGGCAATGATGACGACGTCCATCGCAACTACAGCATAGTGTGGATAGTGGGTCCATCTAGTTTCTCTGTGCTTCTCACCAGTTATATATTCGGCTTTCACACCGTCTTTCCTGCGATACCGTATCAAGAGATAAACAAAAATTCCAAAAACCAAAAAAAACCAGAATCCAATAATCAATGTGACCACAAAGAAGAGGTCATCGATATCTGCAGCAAATGAGGACGCGCTGTATACATAATATTCAATCATCTTAATTTTTCACTTCAATTTTGTTAGTCGCTTTTCTGCGATAACGTTGGGTGTCCTATTTAGTTAATTAAAAATCGAGGTCATCAAATATTAAAAAGCAAAAACATAGGCAGCTGTCATAAATAATAAACACGTACCCAGGATAATGTAAAACACTTTTGACGCCATTTCATCGGAATCATTTTCCTCCATAATCCTCCACAACTAATAGCAATATTAATATAAATATCGGTCCAGAATAATAATACTACTTAAGACAGGCAAGTAAATAATAGATGTAAGAAATACTTTACGTGCATTTTCAACACTACTTTCCCGAAAAAATAAATAAATTACAGCTAATAATCCCAATCCTAGTATAACTGCACTTAACAGATAAACAATACTGCCTTGACCGATAATAAAAATTGCAGTACTGGAAATAAAAAGCAAACCACCGTAAAATACCATTTGAACACTGGTTCTTTTACCGGTGGGGTCCTCAAGTGAGAGCATTTTGAAGCCACTCCTGCGGTAGTCATCACGATATATCCAGGCAATTGCAAAAAAATGTGGAAGTTGCCAAAAATAAAGTAATGCAAAAATAGGCAGGACCTCCCAATCCAACGTACCTTTAGCAGCTGTCCAGCCCATCACCGGAGGTAGCGCACCTGTTATTCCTCCAAACCAGGTGTTGGCGATAGTTCTTTTTTTTAGCGGAGTGTATACCAGGATGTAAGAAAAAAGTGTCAGTAATCCAAGTGCTGCTGTGAGTGCGTTGAGACTCAGCCATAAAGTAGTGATACCTGTAATGGAAATTATTATTCCGAAAACCAAAGCTCCATTTCTGGACAGGCTTCCCATTGGTAAAGGACGGTTCTTTGTCCGGTTCATTTTTGAGTCAGGAACTAGCTCCATCCATTGATTTAGAGTATGCGCTCCAGCTCCGACCATGGCAGTACCTAGCAGTAGATATAGTAGCGGAAAGACACTACCGGAACTGTCCACTGGAAGAATATAACCCACTACTGTGCTAAATAATACGCTGGAAAGCAACCTTGGTTTGGTTAAGGAAATATAATCTCTAATCTTACTGATATTGAGAGATGGATAAATGTTGGCTACAATAGTTTTATCATTCATTTATTTGCAGAATCATACGTTTAATGGCTGGATAATACTTAAGAAAATAACACATCAATTAATTGTTGACAAGTAAAAATTAAAAAACTCGGAAAGTATTTTAAACTGATTTGGAGTTGAAAACATGAAAAAGACTTGACGAGCCTTGTATCAATTTATATAATTTTCAGGCTTTAAGAAACAAATTTAATAACAGCAAATCTCGGGAAGATGAATGTCGACCTGAAGGGTTAGCTTCCACATTCGATAGTTGCAAGGAGAAAAAAATGAAAGTTCGCAGCGGGTTGATTCAAATGGCCCTCAAAGGGGATACATCCATGGCTCCAGAAGAAATTACAAAAATAATGATTGAAGCACATATCCCTTATATTGAGGAGGCAGGAGAAAAAGGGGTTCAGGTGCTCTGCATGCAGGAGGTCTTTACACAACCATATTTTTGTCCCAGCCAGGATACAAAATGGTATGCAGCTGTTGAAAAAATACCAGAAGGACCAACTACGAAACTTATGCAGGAATATGCAAAAAAGTACAACATGGTGATTGTCGTTCCCATCTATGAAGAGGAATTGACAGGTGTGTATTATAACACTGCAGCAGTAATAGATGCAGATGGCAAATACCTTGGTAAGTACCGCAAATCACATATTCCACAGGTTGCAGGTTTTTATGAGAAATTTTTCTTCAAACCCGGAAATTTAGGCTATCCTGTTTTTGAAACTGCTTACTGTAAACTTGGAGTGTATATTTGTTACGACAGACATTTCCCGGAAGGTTGGAGGGCTCTAGCTTTGAACGGTGCAGAGTATATTGTTAATCCTTCCGCCACGGTTGCAGGACTATCTCAATATTTGTGGGAACTAGAACAGCCGGCCTCAGCTGCAGCTAATGGCTGCTACATTGGTGCTATCAATCGAATTGGTACCGAAGAACCCTGGAATATTGGTACGTTTTATGGCTCAAGCTACATAGTAAATCCACGAGGTAAAATTGAAGCACAGTTGGATGATAAGACTGATGGTTTGCTGATTCATGACATGGATATGGATGCAGTCAGAGAAATACGCAACCTCTGGCAATTCTTCCGTGACCGTCGTCCGGAGCTTTATGGAGATTTAACTGAACTGCAATAATTATTTCAACTGGTGGTGTTATTTGTTCAATGATTACCGCCGAAAACGCTGAAAAAAACCATGACCACTATTGACGTTCAGGCCGGACGCTTATCGCAGGAACAGCTTTCCGAAAATTTTTCCGATTCTCATCCACCTTTGAATTCAGGGAATGCGATTGTTGAGGCAAACCGCTGTTATTTTTGTTATGACGCACCATGTATTGATGCGTGTCCAACCGCTATCGACATACCAAATTTTATCCGCAAAATTTCTACCGGCAACCTTAAAGGATCTGCAAAAGACATTCTTTCACAAAACATTATGGGCGGAATGTGTGCCCGTGTTTGTCCGACAGAAATTCTGTGTCAAGGAGCATGTGTCCGGGAAGCACAGGAGCACCAACCAGTACGGATAGGAGAATTGCAGCGCTATGCTACAGATTGGTTTTTTGAGAGTGGTGAAACATTTTTTGAAAGAGGTGAACCGACCGGTAAAAGAATCGCGGTTGTCGGCGGCGGTCCGGCAGGACTTTCCTGTGCACATCAACTATCAGTCTCAGGGCATGAGGTAGTGGTCTTTGAGGCCCGCGAAAAATTAAGCGGCCTTAATGAATACGGAATTGCGGCTTATAAAACGGTCAACAATTTTGCGCAACGTGAAGTTGATTTTATTCTAAAAACAGGCGGGATAGAAACCCGAACAAATCAGAGATTGGGACAAGAAGTTAAACTGGATGATCTCAGAAAAGAATACGATGCTGTTTTTTTGAGTATTGGTTTGGGTGATGTCAATTCTCTTGGTTTGGAAGATGAAGAACTGTATGGTGTCTACAATGCCGTTGATACGATTTCAGAGTTGCGACAATCTGAAAGCCTGAAAGAACTGTCCGTTGGAAGGCGTATTGTTGTTATCGGAGGCGGAAATACGGCTATTGACATTGCTGTTCAGTCAAAAAAACTTGGTGCTGAAGATGTAACCCTGGCCTATCGACGAGGGCCGGAACAAATGAGTGCCACATGGAAAGAACAGGAGTTTGCACAAACCAACGGAGTCCGCGTAAAACATTGGGTTTCTCCAAAAAGTTTGCTGTCAGAAAATGGACATGTTACTGGAATTGAGTTCGAGTGTACGGAACTGAATTCGGAAGGGAAACTAAAAGGAACAGGAGAGTTACGTTATATGGAAGCTGATATTGTTTTTAAGGCTATCGGTCAGTTATTGGAAGATTCTGTTTTTTCTGGTTCGGAAATGCCTGCAATTGAAGGTGGAAAAATTACCGTCAACCTGGAATTTGAAACGTCTCTACCAGGCGTCTGGGCCGGAGGAGATTGTGTGGATTCCGGAGAGGATTTAACTGTACAATCCGTGGAAGACGGCAAGCAGGCCGCATTCTCTATTCATAGAAGATTAAAATAATCAATCTGAAATCAATTATCAAAAAACAATCATGGCTGATTTAAGTTGCAATGTTGCCGGTATCACGGCCCCAAATCCATTTTGGGTAGCCTCGGCTCCACCCACAGACAAATTGTACAATGTTGAACGTGCTTTCCGTGCGGGATGGGGCGGAGTGGTTTGGAAAACTTTGGGAATAGATCCTCCCATCGTTAATGTCAGTTCACGTTATGGTGCGGTGCACTATAATGGTCAACGTATGATGGGATTTAACAACGTTGAATTGATTACTGACCGTCCGCTTGAAGACAATCTTCAGGACATCAAGCAAGTCAAAAAAGACTGGCCTGATCGAGCGGTTGTTGTTTCACTGATGGTACCATGCACTGAAAAAGACTGGCAGTTCATCATTAATAAAATAGAGGACACCGGATGCGACGGAGTGGAACTGAATTTTGGCTGCCCACACGGAATGTCTGAACGGGGAATGGGTTCTGCTGTCGGCCAAGTTCCGGAGTACATTGAAATGGTTACCCGCTGGGTTAAGGAGTGTACAAACTTACCTTGCCTGGTCAAGCTGACACCTAATGTAGCGGATATCTGCCATGCGGCAAACGCTGCAAAAGCCGGAGGAGGTGATGGAGTAGCTTTAATCAACACTGTCAATTCTATTGTTTCCGTTGATCTGGATTTGATGGCTCCCGAACCGACTATTGACGGAAAAGGCTCTCACGGAGGATATTGCGGACCGGCAGTCAAACCTATAGCTTTACACATGGTGACAGAAATTGCCAAAGATCCGGAAACGAAAAATTTACCAATCTCAGCTATCGGAGGAATATCAAACTGGCGTGATGCCGCCGAATTTATCGCAATGGGAGCTGCCGGTGTGCAGGTTTGTACTGCAGTCATGCACTATGGTTTTAAAATAGTGGATGACATGATTGAAGGGCTGAATAACTGGATGGACGAAAAGGGCTATGCGACGTTGGATGATTTCAGGGGTATTGCTGTTCCAAATGTTACTGAGTGGCAATTTCTGAACCTGAAATACGACATCAAAGCCCGCATTGACGAATCGACTTGTATCCATTGTGGATTATGTCATATTTCTTGTGAGGACGCTTCGCACCAGGCCATTCGTATAATAAAAGCAAATGGTGATCGACGATTTGAGGTCATTGACGAAGAATGTGTTGGTTGCAATCTCTGTATGTTTGCCTGTCCTGTACCGGACTGCATCACCATGGAACGAGTCGATTCAGGAACTGAATATCAGAACTGGACCACCCACCAGAATAATCCGATGAGGGTGGAAGAGAATTAAATTTGTAGAATATGAAGAACTAATTAAGGGGAAAAAATGTCAGTAATAATTAAAGGAGGAACAGTTATCAACGCGGATCAATCATTCCGTGCGGATGTTTATTGTGATGACGGTATTATCCAGGCGGTAGGTCCGGATATGGATTCTCCTTTGGGAGTAGATGTTGTTGATGCCGGAGGATGCTATGTCATGCCCGGCGGCATTGACCCGCATACCCACATGGAGCTCCCGTTCATGGGAACAGTTGCTTCAGAAGACTTCTTTTCAGGAACAACAGCAGGCGCGGTTGGTGGAACCACAATGATTATTGATTTTGTGATTCCGGGACCACAGGAAGATGTTTTGGAAACATATCACAAGTGGCGCGAATGGGCAGAAAAATCCGCTACCGATTATAGTTTTCATGTAGCAATCACATGGTGGGATGATTCAGTCCCCGATGCAATGGGAACACTGTGCCGTGACTATGGAGTCAATAGTTTCAAACACTTTATGGCCTACAAAGGTGCAATCATGGCAGATGATGAAACACTGGTAAACAGTTTTACCCGTGCACGAGAACTGGGCGCACTTTGTACTGTCCACGCGGAAAGTGGTGAGTTGGTAGATCATTTCCAGACGAAGATTTTTGAGAGCGGTATCACCGGGCCGGAAGGACATCCGCAGTCAAGGCCGCCGCAAGTAGAAGGAGAGGCGGCAAATCGTGCAATTCGTTTTGCGCAAATGATCGATGTGCCTTTGTATGTGGTTCATAACTCATGTGCTCATTCACTCAACGAAATTGCCCGTGCCCGGCGTGAAGGTCAGCGTGTATTTGGAGAAGTATTGGCTGGACATCTGCTGGTTGATGACAGTGTTTACCGTAATCCTGATTTTGAATTTGCCGCAGCCCACGTGATGAGTCCTCCATTCCGACCAAAAGCCAATAAAGAAGCTCTTTGGCGCGGTTTGCAATCCGGAGATTTGCAGACAACTGCTACCGATCATTGCTGTTTTTGTGCGGACCAGAAAGCAATGGGAAAAGATGACTTCCGGAAAATTCCAAATGGAACCGGAGGTATTGAAGATCGAATGCATGTGCTCTGGACACATGGTGTCAATACCGGACGTTTAACAATGAGTGAATTTGTTGCAGTAACTTCCACAAACTCTGCAAAAATATTCAACATATATCCGCGAAAAGGAATGATTGCAGCAGGTAGTGATGCAGATTTAGCAATATTTGATCCTCAGGCCACACACACAATTTCCGCAAAAACGCATCATCAAAATGTGGATTTCAATATTTTTGAGGGAATGGAATTGACAGGGATCAACGTTGCAACTGTCAGTCAGGGAAAAGTGGTTTACAAAGACGGTGATGTTCTCACGGAGCGTGGTGTAGGCCGTTATGTGGATCGTCCATGTTTTGCCCCATATTATGCTGCAGTTGAAAAACGGAGCTCTGCTACTGCTCCAACTTCCGTGGATCGTTCATCGTAATGAAAGAAAGTGTCCGGGTTGTAGAGGCTCGTAAAGTTGACTTGGTTTTCCAGACTTCAGACGGCCCGGTCCACGCTCTTTCTGAAATTGATTTGGAAATTAATAAAGGCGATTTTATTTCACTGATTGGGCCTTCCGGTTGTGGAAAAACGACTCTGTTACGTGTTATTGCAGACCTGGAAAAACCTACCGGAGGCGACATCGAGGTGAATGGGATGACTCCGGAAGAGGCCCGCTTGCAACGTGCATACGGTTATGTTTTTCAGGCACCTGCTCTTTACCCATGGCGCACTGTTGAAGGCAACCTTAAACTGCCTTTGGAAATAATGGGCATCGACAAAACGGAACAGGCCCGACGTTCCAAAGAAGTTTTGGAAATGGTCGATCTTTCCGGTTTTGAAAAAAAGTTCCCCTGGCAGCTTTCCGGAGGTATGCAGCAACGCGTTTCTATCGCCCGTGCCCTTACATTTAATCCTGATTTGCTGTTGATGGACGAACCGTTCGGTGCTCTCGATGAAATTGTCCGCGACCAATTAAACGAACATTTTCACAGACTTTGGGAAGAAACCCACAAAACTGTAGTCTTTGTTACTCACTCAATTCCTGAAGCAGCATACCTTTCAACAAAAATTGTGGTTATGTCACCGCGTCCCGGAAAAATCATCGACATAATCGAAAGCACCCTTCCAGAAAAACGAACTTTAGATATGCGTGACACTCCGGAATTCCTAGCACTGTCGCACCGCATCCGGGAAGGTTTGCGGGCAGGTCATAGTTATGATTGAACAGATGTTATGAATTGGCTTCGTACCTCATCTTTTTTCTCGATAGCAGCCGTGCTTGCCTTCACCACTGTCATTTGGTATGGAGCAGCAGTTTATCTCAATTCTGATGTTTTGATAGATAAATATGAACGAAAAAAAATCGATTGGAATATTACCAAACTGGTTGAAGATTCATGGGCCATGAAACGTCCGATTATGCCGTCGCCACATCAAATTATGCTCGACATGAAGAAGTCGATTTTTGGTTACAAAATAAGTTCCAAGCGCAGTCTGGTTTATCATGGATGGGTGACAATTTCGTCAACCCTGGTTGGTTTTGCAATGGGTGCGGTTTTAGGTATTTTGCTGGCAGTAGGAATTGTGCACGTATCAACACTCAACAAAAGTGTTTTACCCTGGATAATTGCTTCGCAGACAATACCGATTTTGGCAATTGCACCAATGGTTATAGTCGTTTTGGGAGCCATCGGTGTAACGGGACTTTTTCCCAAAGCAATTATTTCTGCATACCTTTGTTTTTTTCCAATTGCAATTGGTATGGTCAAGGGCCTGCGTTCACCTGATCCAATGCATCTGGATTTGATGAAAACTTACAATGCATCTAAATCTCAAACATTTTATAAATTACGCTGGCCCACTTCGACTCCTTTTCTGTTTGCAAGTTTCAAGGTTTCTATAGCCATCAGTTTGGTAGGAGCGATAGTGGGAGAATTACCGGCTGGAGCAAGAGCCGGTTTGGGTGCAAGATTATTGACCGGTTCTTATTACGGGCAGACAGTACAAATTTGGAGTGCATTGTTTGTAGCCTCGATTATCGCGGCGTCATTCGTTTTTCTGATGACTGTCATGGAGGGCAAAGTCCAAAAAAGAATGGGAGTACAGGCATGAAAATTTCCGGAATTTTCTACTGGTTATTTATAATCTGTTTTGCAATTCAGTTTCTGTTTTCCAGAGACTGGATGTCTCTTGGGGAGAATACTGTTCTGTTTGCTCTGATGCCGCTGATTGGGGCCGCAGCATCCCTTTTTCGCAAAGGGGTAACAGTGCTGATGCCGGGTAAAATTGTGATAACTCTCGTGGTTGCATCCGGATGCTTTGCGACATTAAACAGTGTGCATTCTGCAGATTCGGGAACAACTTCCTGGGGCATTTGGCTGTATGTTGTGGTGCTGGCGGGTCTGATGTGGGAGGTAATGGGATTCTGGTCAAGGGTGGAAACCCTACTCAATAAAAAAACTGAAATTGTCATCAATTTACTTGTCCCATTATTATTTGGAGGGATGCTGCTTTATTTGTGGGAAATGTTGACGATAGGTTTCGAGGTACCACAGGTTTTACTGCCGGCACCTTCCTTGATCGGAGTTGCTTTTGCAAACTCACTGGAAATGCTCTGGGCTGATTTTCAGCAAACATTTTTGAAAGCAGTGCTAGCCGGTTTTTTCATGGGTTGTGTCTCCGGATTTGTGGTTGCCGTTTTGGTTGATAAAGTTCCTTTTTTACAGAGGGGCCTGCTTCCACTGGGGAATCTGGCGAGTGCTCTGCCCATCGTCGGGGTAGCTCCAATCATGGTTATGTGGTTTGGATTTGACTGGCAGTCCAAGGCAGCGGTAGTGGTTATGATGACCTTTTTCCCGATGCTGGTGAATACTCTTACAGGATTAAAGTCCACGGATCGAATGGAGCTTGACTTAATGCACTCTTATGCAGCAGACTACTGGCAGATGTTTTTTAAGGTACGTCTTCCGAACGCACTGCCTTTTATTTTTAACGCATTGAAGATCAACTCTACTTTGGCGCTTATTGGTGCCATAGTGGCGGAGTTCTTCGGTACACCGATTGTAGGAATGGGGTTTCGTATTTCTGCCGAAATCGGTCGAATGAATGTTGACGTCGTATGGGCATCCATTGCGGTGGCAGCATTGTCCGGGTCGTTGTTCTATGCCTTGCTGGCTTTTTTGGAACGGCAGTTTACAGGATGGCACCCATCTTTCAGGGTCAGCTAACTTGCTTGTTGCGAACAAAAAGCTGACTTAATTTTAATCTCGAATGGAGAGAATTATGAGTATAATAAAAAAAGTAGTGATGGTGTTGCTGACAGTCGGGTTAGCATTTTCCGCTCAGGCAGCAGAAAAAGTAACCATACAGTTGAAGTGGGTCACACAGGCTCAGTTTGCAGGTTACTATGTAGCCCAGGACAAGGGGTACTATCAGGCAGAAGGACTGGATGTGACGATCAAGCCGGGTGGCCCGGATATTGGGACGCCTCAGGTATTAGCAGGAGGAGGAGCTGATGTGATCGTTGATTGGATGCCTTCAGCATTGGCATCTCGTGAAAAAGGTGTAGCTCTTGTGAATATTGCTCAAATTTTCAAAAAGTCAGGAATGATGCTTACCTGCCGAAAGGACAGCGGTATCAAATCGCCTTCTGATTTTAGAGGAAAAACGCTGGGCGTCTGGTTTTACGGAAACGAATATCCTTTCCTGAGTTGGATGAGCAAATTGGGTATCCCAACTACAGGAGGCTCAAATGGTGTAACTGTTTTGAAGCAGGGTTTTAACGTTGATCCAATTTTGCAAAAGCAGGCAGAATGTGTTTCTACCATGACATATAATGAATACTGGCAAATTGTTGATGCAGGTCTCAGTCCTTCCGAGTTGGTTGTTTACAAGTATGAAGATCAAGGAGTTTCTACCTTGGAAGACGGTTTGTATGTAATGGAAAATAAACTGAAAAGCAAGGCTTTCGTCAGTAAAATGGCCCGCTTCCTCAAAGCTTCAATCAAAGGTTGGAATTACGCAGGCGATCATCCGGATGAAGCAGCAGATATCGTCTTGGAAAATGACGATACCGGTGCACAGACAGAAAAACATCAGCGTCGGATGATGCGAGAAATAAGCAAATTGGTTGGCAATCAGCCCCAGGGCATTGGTTACCTGATTCCAGCGGATTATAGGCGCACGGTCGATGTTTTGATGTCATCTGATTCCGATCCTGTGATCTCTAAAAAGCCTAAAGGCGCATGGAGTCACATAATCTGGAATGCAATGTAATCCCATTTAATTTATTAGTCCGGAAGCAACACAGTCTTGTGTTGCTTCAGGACTCTTTCCCAGTACTTGCTTAAATTACAATACTCTCCCTTTAATATCAATTAAGTAACTGATCTCATGTGAATGACATGCAGGGTTATTTTCAGAAGCAATCTAAGACAAAAGTTTAATTGATTTTCTCACGTTGCATATTATTCTCGTGTAATTTGTCATTCCGGGTAAGCTAGTCGTTCTAGCGTAACTTTTTAGACCCGCGGAAGAGAAAATCCATGGGTGCTTCTACAAAGCTAATCCTCTTTCAAATATTGCAGACCTTCGATTGTCATTCCCGCGAAGCTTGTCCTCGGCCTGATTGGGGAGCGGGAATCCAAGGGAAACTTCTACTTTCCCTTCATATTTGTCTCTTGGTAAAAAAAGGAAGCAAATTGTAATTTGGAAGTGGATTGTTTGAGATACTTCTGAAATTATGAAACACTGTATAAAAATTTATTTTTTTAAACCGGACTTGACCTGTAATTAATCTTTACGATCAGCTTGAGTACGAGAATTGAAGAACAACTCGTGGTTTCCGGATCTATGCTGCGCTTCGCCCGGAATGACAATGGAGGAAATCTAAAGTATGACTGTCTAGAAATAAAGTTTGAAACAAATAATTTGTCATCCCGAACGTATAAAGATATCTTCTAAGATATCAGTATTTTGACTAATCTCTCCCTTCGGTCGAGATGACATGTCACGGTTGATAATATTACCACCTTTCAAGAATTAATAACTAACGAGTTATTAAAAAAAGAGTAATTTTATGAAAAGCAAAATTGAGATCACCCGCGACTGGCTGCCGCGTTATACCGGAACAGAGATTTCCGAATTTGGAGAATACATTTTGCTGACAAATTTCAGTAATTATTTGAGCAAATTTGCAAAACGTTTCGACTGTGAAATCAAGGGCAAAGGCCGTCCCATGCAGACTGCCACAAACAGCAATGGACTGAGCATCATAAATTTTGGAATCGGCTCTGCGAATGCGGCTACGATCATGGACCTGTTGACTGCCTGTAATCCAAAAGGAGTTTTATTTTTAGGCAAGTGTGGAGGTTTGAAGCAATCTGCTGAAATTGGTCGATATATCATCCCTATTGCGGCAATTCGCGGAGAAGGAACGAGTAATGATTATCTGCCGCCGGAAGTACCTGCTTTACCTTCATTTAAGCTGCACAAATTTGTCTCTGATACCGTCCTGGACTATGGGCAGGAATATCGCACAGGAGTTATTTATACCACAAATCGTCGTGTCTGGGAATGGGACAATAAATTCCGGGAGAGGCTGATCAATCTTTCTGCTATAGGTATTGATATGGAAACCGCAACACTCTTTATTGTTGGTCATGCGAATAAAATTTCCCGTGGTGCAATTCTCCTTGTTTCAGATATGCCGCTTATGCCTGAAGGAGTAAAAACTCAGGAAATGGACAAAAAAGTTACTGCAAAATATGTGGATATGCATCTCGAAATGGGCATCCAGGCCATGACCGATATAGAGGAAAAAGGTGAGGAAATAAAACACTTTGGTTACTGACAATTCGGCGAATGATAATTGTGAGGAATACGATGATTACTGGAAATACTGAAAAAAATATTCGACCTCCTGCAGTGGCCTCAATGTTTTATCCAGGAGGTACTGCAGAACTAAGGAATACAGTACAGAAATATTTGAGTAATGCAAGTGTAGAAGAAAATGTTTCTCAGTTGAAAAAAGAAGAAATTGCTCAACTTCGTACACTGATTGTTCCACATGCCGGTTACATTTATTCCGGAAAAATAGCGGCTTGTGCCTATCAGCTTCTTCTGGAAAATCAAAAACGTTTTAAGCATGTTTTGCTTTTGGGACCGGCACATCGGGTATGGCTTGAGGGTGCGGCTTTCCCTGAGGCAGATGCCTTTGAAACTCCACTTGGTGAGATTGCGCTGGATAAAGAGCTGAAAGAAAAAATACTGGCGGAATTTTCATGGATTTCTGTCAGTGACAGGGCGCATGCCGAAGAGCATTGTCTGGAAGTGCAGCTGCCTTTTTTACAGGAAACTCTTGGTGAATTCAAACTGCTTCCACTGGTTGTGGGAGATGCGAAAACAGAACTGCTTGCTGCACTAATTCAGCAATTTAGCGAAGACACTGAAACGCTGATTGTGATCAGTACGGACCTCAGTCATTTTCATGACTATCAAACGGCTCGGGAAATCGATGCACGTACCGCAAATGCAATAGAACTTCTGGAGCAAAACCGGATTTCAACAGAAGATGCCTGTGGAGCATATCCGTTGAGGGGAGCTTTATTAGCCGCTTCTCAAAACCAATGGAACGTTCATCGGCTTGGCCTCTGTAATTCCGGAGATACTTCGGGAGATCGCGGACGTGTTGTAGGTTATGGCGCGTGGGCGATGACTGCCTGACCCTGAATTTATAAACGTATCGGAAGCCTCTTTGATCCCCAGTCTCCGGGATGATTTTCAATAAGTCCGGGACATTCAGTTCCGCATGAAACGCAGCGTCCGGAACCATCCAGGTTCCAGTCGCTTAATTCATACCAGTCCCTTCCTATTAACAACTCATCACATTGATGGCAGTATGTGCTTGATCCGGATTTGTCATGAACATTTCCGACATAGACGTAACGAATTCCATTTCCCAGAGCAATTTCCCTTGCGCGTCTTAAAGTTGAGTGCGGAGTGTTTTCGATATCACGCATTTTCCAGTCCGGATGAAATGCGGAAAAGTGCAGGGGAACATCCAGACCTAAATTTTCCACTATCCATTCCGTCATTGCATGCAGTTCTTCAGGAGAGTCGTTTTCTCCAGGAATGAGCAGCGTTGTCAATTCGAACCAAACTTTAGTTTCGTTCTTTAAATATAACAAAGTTTCCAAAACAGCAGCAAGTTTTCCTCCGCAAATCTTTTTGTAAAATTTTTCACTAAAAGCCTTTAGATCAACGTTGGCTGCATCCATGTTGCTGAAAAATTCTTCACGTGCTTCCGGAAGGACATAGCCTGCTGTGACTGCAACCGGATGAACACCAGAATCCCGGCAGGCCTGTGCGATATCCACTGCATATTCCAGAAAAATCACCGGATCATTGTATGTGAAAGCGACGCTGCGGCAGCCGGAGTCTTTTGCAGCTTTGGCAATCATTTCAGGAGAAGCGGTTTCGGTGAGTCTATCAAATTCACGCGACTTACTGATGTCCCAGTTTTGACAAAATTTACAGGTGAGATTACATCCGGCCGTACCAAACGATAAAACCGGTGTGCCCGGAAGGAAATGATTCAGAGGTTTTTTTTCAATCGGATCAATGCAAAATCCGCTGGAACGTCCATAAGTTGTCAGCACAATTTGCTCTCCTTTTGCCTGGCGCACAAAACAAAGTCCACGCTGCCCGTCATGTAGTTTGCACAGCCTCGGGCAGACGTCACATTGAATCCTGCCGTCATCAAGTTTTTGCCAGTATCTTCCAGGATGATACATCTTGTTTCCCTTGAAATGTTGTAATTTAAGCATAACAGAAATTATGCTTTGAAGCTACCGGTTCCAGGCTAAGTATTCGTTCTTTTATGAATAATGAATAAATAAAAAATAAAAGTTAAGATAAATTGACACAATCCTCAACTATGTCTCCTGCCTGTTTATAATTACAGTTTCCCATTTCTCCTCTTTCCTCTTTCTACTTTCTACTTTCTACTTTCTAGTTTAACTATTAATATTTAATGCTGGGATATAAACCGATTTAAACAGTTAGAATACTTTAATACGGGAATCATCCGTGAAAAAATCCAGACTATCTTTTAAAAATTAAATTATAATTCAGTCTTAAAAAGTCCTAAAGCTGAGTCATTTCGAACGAAGCGTGAAATCTTGTCTGAGCGACCATTGTAGTATCATGAATTTTTCTTCTACTGTCGAAATGACTGTGTGGATTTCAGACTATTTTTGAGACAGTAAAATTATTAATTTATGAAAAAAACACCAAGAGTTGCCATTGTAGGAGCAGGATTGGCAGGTTCTGAAGCGGCGTGGCAGTTGGCTGAGCGTGGCCATGCGGTACGTCTGTTTGAAATGCGCCCGGTACGCATGACTGCAGCTCACAAAACCGGCGAATGCGCTGAACTGGTTTGCAGCAATTCCTTTAAGAGCCGCTCAGTAGAAAACGCGCATGGTTTGCTTAAAGCAGAAATGGCCCTGCACAAATCCTTGATTTTGAAAACCGGTGAGCGCTTTTCTGTGCCTGCCGGACAAGCTTTGGCAATTGACAGAGAAGCCTTTGCTGAATCCGTGAGCGTACAATTGAAGGCACATCCAAAAATTAGTTTCTGTAATGAAGAAGTTATCGATGTCTCAGAACTGATCAACTCACATTCACATGTTATTTTTGCAACAGGTCCACTGACATCTGATGCCCTCGCCGCCTCACTCCAGGACATTTTGGGTGCCCAATATTTATCATTTTATGACGCGATTTCACCGGTAATTACTGCAGAGTCAATTGACATGGAGATTGCTTTTCGTGCATCGCGTTACGGAAAAGGTGAGGCGGATTATCTCAATTGTCCAATGCATCATGAGCAGTATCAGACTTTTATAACAGCAGTGCAGGAAGCTGAAAAAGTTGAGCTGCATCAATTTGAGGACACACGTCCTTTCGAAGGGTGTCTGCCCATTGAGGTGATGGTTGAACGAGGTCCGGACACTTTGCGCTTTGGTCCTATGAAACCGGTTGGCCTGGAACATCCGGAAACAGGTGAGCGTTTCCATGCGGTAGTTCAACTTCGACAGGAAAATTCAGTGGGCAGTCTTTTTAATCTGGTGGGTTTTCAAACTAAAATGACTTGGACTGCACAAAAAGAAGTTTTTGCAATGATACCCGGACTGGAAAAAGCAGAATTTGTGAGGCTGGGTTCAGTCCACCGCAACACATTTATAAACGGTCCCGCTTTGCTTAATCCGCAACTGAGCATCAAATCTCATCCAAATGTATTCTTTGCAGGACAGATAACAGGAGTGGAAGGTTACATGGAATCCACCGCAATGGGCATTTTGGCTGCAAGACAAATTGCCGCAAGTTTGGAAGAACGTGTAGTAAGTCCACCATCACCGGAGACAATGATGGGTGCATTGATCCGTTACATCACAGAATCTAATCCTTTAACTTTTCAACCAATGAATGCCAATTTTGGTCTGCTTGATCCACCTGAAAAAAAGATGGGCAAAGCTGATCGAAAAACATGGTATGCTGAACGGGCTTTACATAAAGCCGCGGAATATGCCAATTAAGTTTGAAAAAATGTTTTAGATGATGCAGTCCTAAAAAGTTGTCATTCCCGCGAAAGCAGTAATCCAGGAATTTGTAAGTATCTTGAAAAATGGATCCCCGCTTTCGCGGGGATGACAAACAAGTGCGTGTTTGAATTTTTGTGTGTTCATTTTGAAAGGTTTATTAAAAAATTATGTACGCATAATTCTCATCAAAGTGATAAATG
>ENA-UPTF01000406-UPTF01000406.1-marine-metagenome-genome-assembly--contig:-NODE-406-length-30638-cov-5.134976_pt1 | contig 30638 bp, 29 predicted proteins | sample MGYA00238166_ERZ767019 | MGnify/ENA primary metagenome ERZ767019 (study PRJEB28930, sample SAMN06266391) | marine metagenome | isolation source: Sea water from 250 m depth | place: Atlantic Ocean | study... | reverse complement strand
GCTCCGCAGGCTGGATTCGAACCAGCGACCGATCGGTTAACAGCCGATTGCTCTACCACTGAGCTACTGCGGAACGTTTGTAGTTTGTTAAGAATGTAGGTTATCGGTTTCTCAAGCCACTTTCTAGTAAAATCAGCGCCCGTAATTGTCTTTTACGGAGACTCTCTAGTCAAGAAAATTACAACTAGATAAAACTGGAGCTTGGTCTCGTATCAACTTTGGTGTATTTGAACTTTTATTGAACCTGATGATTTGTCATATGCTGTTTTGAACCCGGCGTCTATTTCATCTAGGGAATATCTATGAGTTACTATTTGACTAAGGTTGCAATCGTCATCAGACAATATCTCTACTGCACTTTCGAAATCGTGTCTCCCGTCTATTATTCCGTAACAGATTGACCCTTGAATAGTTTGTTCCTTTAAAACCGGACCTGTCCAATCTATCTCATGCTGTCCATAAAATACCCCCAATATAACTATACGGCCCTGCCTTCTTGTTACTTGTATAGCTTGTGTTAAAGTATCGCCCTTGCTACCTCCCACAGTTTCTATAGTTAAATCTGCTCCTCTTCCGTTGGTTGCATCTAGTACCATTTCTTCAAAGTTATTTTCTGTGGTGATACTTACTGCATCCGCACCCAAGGCTAACGCAGCTTTTTTTTGTTGGGGATGTCTTGCAGTAGCAAATATTTTGCCAGCTCCAAGAGCCTTGGCAGCTGCTACAGCCGTTAGTCCTATAGTTCCAGAACCAAGTATTGAGACAGTTTCTCCTCCCGCCATTTTCCCTATTCGGACTCCATGTATTGAGACAGCTAGAGGTTCTACTAGTGCTCCTTCATCCCACGTCATATGGTCCGATAAGAGATAGCAGCCTTCAATTTTACGGGTAATATATTCAGCAAACCCGCCACTCATACCAGAGCTTCTATTAGGACAGTGAATATATTGTCCCTGTCTGCAATACCAACAGTTTTGGCAAGCTCTTCCACTACCCAATACCTCTACAGCTACCCGGGAACCAATGTGTTTTTCCTCTACACCGTCTCCAACAGATACTATTTCACCCGCTACTTCGTGGCCGGCAGGGTCTGAGTCAGGCCCCGATTTATCTAAATTCATATTTAAATCGGACCCACAAATTCCTGTTGATCTGACTTTTATTAGAGCTTCTCCTGGCCCAGGAGTTAAATCAGGATAATCTTTTACGATCATAGTTCCATTCCCATTATAAAAAGCAGCTTTCACCTTAATACTCCTTTCATTTCAAATCATATTTGTATGAAATATTTCTTAACCTAGGACGAAAGAAGCTCGAACTAGGAAGAAAAACAATAGAAAAATTATTATTACTGGTATTAGGCACCCCAGGCACCCCGTTCTCCAAGTGAAATGGAATCCTTTAGATTTCCCTCCCTCTGAGAGGTTAACGTCTACTAGGTTATGAGAATTTTCAGGCCGGCTCATTATTTATAAAAAATCCAATGTTCTAGATACGTTGGAAATCTTTGACGGTTTTGTAAATATGTCATCTCTTTACCGTATCTGTTCATGGTGTTTTTCAAAACTATTCGGAAGGGATGATTCCGGTTAATCGCAAGTTTTCTATTTCTTGTTCAGAGTATTCTAGGTCTTGGTTCAAAATATAGGCCGTATGTTCGCCTATCAGTGGTGGCCTGAAAGCATTCCAAGGAGTGCCTTTAAATCTGTAAGGTCGACCAGCGTATTTATAGGTTACCTCATCTCCGAATTCAGTATGGGGAATGTCTTCGAACATGCCCCTGTCTTCCAAGAAATGGGGATCATCTAGATTTTCTTCTGGAGACCTGACAATTCCCCATGGGTATTTCAACTCTTGTGCCCCTCGATATATCTCATCTGCTGTGTGATTCAATATAAAATTTCTGACTACTTCAAATGCATGATCAGAGTCTTCTGTATTCGAAGTTCTGTGCCTAGCCATGTCTTTGTATTTTTCATCTTCCAAATCTTCTGACATTCCTTTCTCAGACATCCATTTTACTAGTGACATCCAGGAATTGAGATTGTTGAAAAGTTGGAAGACGATTATGTATTTACCGTCGATGGTTTTGCAAAGGGTTTTTGGGGTTGGTGTCGCTCCTTGATGCCTTCCTGTTTGGCGGAAAACTTCTTTATTGAGGAACAAATATGTGGGAATTGACGCCTCTGTAGTCGAGGAACAGGCCTCATGAGCTGAAACATCCAAATATTGTCCGACACCTGTAAAATCCCTGGAAAAAAGTGCTGACATTGTTCCAATTAGACCATAGTGAGCGGATATGAAGTCTCCATGCCCGCCACTTGGTCTGATAGGAGGGCTGTTTGGTACGTCATCGTAGCCACACGAATGCATTATTCCCCCCATTGCAAGGGCGACCAGATCGTTAGATCTGTAATCCTTATAAGGACCGTCTTGGCCGAAAGCAGTCAATGAGGTCATCACTAATTTCTTGTTGGTTTGTTTTAATACTTCATAGTCTAAACCTATTGTTTTTAGAAAACCGGGATCACGGTCTTCTAAAAATACGTCTGCCTTTGCAAGTAGTTTTTTTACTGCGGAAATGCCTTGTGGGGATTCTAAATCAACACAAAGGCTTTCTTTGGAGGTGTTTCTAGCCCAAAAATAAAGACTAGAATTCGGATCAGGAACGTCGTCCTTGAAAGGACCGATATTTCTTTCTGGAGAACCGTCTATTGGTTCTATTTTTATCACTCTGGCACCCATATCGCCCATAAGTTTCCCCATGTATTGCCCTCGTTCTCCGCATAATTCGACGACAAGCAATCCACCAAGAGCAGTCATGCTATTCCCTGTTCTAGAAAGGAAGCAAAATCTTCTCCTGAGGTTCCAAGCAATTCCATGTAGATCTCCGCAGAATGTTCACTGAGTAGAGGAGAGGCCGATTTGAGTTCCCAAGGGGTTTCTGACATTTTCATTGGCATAGCTTCCACTTTGGTATCTCCTAGTTCTCCATGTTTAATCGTGGGTAGAAAATTTCTTTCCTTAAGTTGTGGGTCTTCTTCAACCCTTTCTCTGGGTGTTTGAACTGCACCTGCAGGAACACCATAGCTTTGGAGATGATGCATTACTTCATGTGGAGTCCTGTTGCTTGTCCAAGTTTCGATGTGCTGATCTAATTCATCTTGATTTTCGTAACGTAATTCCATCGTGGAAAACTTTTCGCTATTTATCCAAGGAGGGTTGTTAATTGCTTTTGACAAGGCATTCCATTCCCCTTCATTGTTAACTGTAATTACGCACCAACGGTCTTTGCCTTTGCACCTGTAAGAATTATGGGGAGCAATCTTTTTGTCTGGGGCTGTGTTTCCCGGTGGCATTCCTTCTCTTCTGAAAGGTCTGCTGTTTACTGTGTAATCAAGTATAGAAGTGCCAGTCATTCCTATACCAGCCTCGACTTGAGATAAATCTAAATGTTGTCCCTCACCAGTTGAATTTCTATGTTTTAGGGCCATTAATATTGCCAATGCACCATAGAACCCTCCTGTGTGATCCATATACGAAAAACCCCAACCGGCCGATTCCTCACCAGGTAGACCCGACATATATGTTAGACCTGAAAGAGCCTGTGCTGTTGGACCCCAAGTTACATAATCTCTATCTCTTCCGCTGTGTCCGAATCCCGACATGCTGCAATATATGATATCTGGGCGTATCTTTTTTTGATCCTCGTAACTGAGGCCCCATTTTTCCAGGACCCTAGAACTAAAGTTTTCCACAATTACGTCAGAAACAGAAATTAGTTCCTTCAGTTTTTCCATACCGGTTGGATGCATCACATTTAGTGTCACACTCTTTTTGTTACGGTTAAGGGTGTTAAACAAACCGCTTCTATTTGGCGAACCTTCATTATCGATTGATAGGATATTTCTGCAGTAATCAAGAGCAGCCTCATTTTCTACTTTTATAACTTCTGCTCCAAAATCTGCGAGTAACCTCGTGCATTGTGGCCCAGCTACGATCCAAGATAAATCTATGACCCTTACCCCATCCAATGCATTTTTACTGAGTGGTTTTTCTTGCACGTTAATCTGATCTTCCTCTTTTGCTCGTATAGGATTTTTGGGCATTATACAGGGATAATTTTCTGTTTTGAGTCTGATATCAATAATAAGGCTGGTGTATAATTCCGAGCCTATAGCATGATGTTATCTAAGTAAGTTTTTCATTTTGGTGGTTGAACAGGTTTATGAGAGTTGGTGAATTTGAACTAGTTGATCCTGTGCCTGAGATGAATAATACCGTGGCTATCGGTATGTTACGTCCCTGGGTAGATGTGGGAAGAGTTGGCACCTTATCATTGAGGAAATTGGAACAATATCTTGGCGCAAAGGAACTCGGTCGGTTAGCAAAACCCGGAAAATTTTTTGATTTCACTCGATATCGTCCAAGAATGCGTATCACAAACGGCAAACGAGTTTTCACCAAACCAAACACCATTGTTCATCACGCTAAAGACCAATATTCAGGTCAAGATTACATTTTCATCCACATAAGGGAACCACATAATTTTGGAGAGGAATATACTGATTCCATAGTTGAGTTGTTTAATCATTGCAATGTGACCGAATATTGTCGAATTGGTGGTATGTATGACTCCGTTCCGCATACCAGACCAATTTTAGTGACTGGCTCCATGACAGAAGAACAAGAAGGTAAGGCAGGGTCTTTGCTGAATCCCCGTCGTAGTACCTACCAAGGACCTACATCCATAATTAATCAGGTTAATGAAGATTTGACTGAGCAAGGTGTTCAAAACACCACTTTGATGGCACATTTGCCACAATACGTTCAGTTGGATGAGGATCATTTAGGCGCCTCGAGGTTGTTGGAGGTTTTGTGTGCTGTCTATGGTTTTCCCGCGGACCTAGCAGAGAAAAGTAAGGGAGATCAACAGTATAAAGACATTGAGCGAGCGATAGATTATGGAGGAGAGGTGGGAACTTTAATAAAACAATTGGAAACCTACTTTGATAGAGTCCTTAGTCGATCTGAAGGAGAAGAGGATTCGGAAAATTCAAGTGAAGAGGACGTGGAGATTAACCTGTCGTCGGATGTTCAAGATTTCCTCAATGAGATGGGTGAGCGGTTCGAGGATGATGGAAATGATACCGGCCAGAGGAACTAAATACACCTTTCAGTCTCACGTCTGACAAAATCTCTCAATTCTTTTGGCATTTGTATTGCACCTAAGGAATTCTCTTTTATCCTTTTTGGGTTAGATGTTGCTGGTATTGCTGATGTTATAACCTCATTTGATATAACCCAAGATAACAAGGCTTGGGCCCAAGTTTTGATGCCTAAATCGGATAAAGGGCTCAAGTCAGGACTTAGCCGAAGATCTTTCACGTATTTCCCTTTTTGCAGCGGTTCCATTACCAGGACTCCTATTCCCATTGATTGAGCTAACGGGAGTATGTCAGATTCCACTCGTGTGTTAATAACGTTGTAGGGAATTTGGATTGAATCAATTTTGCCGGTTTTCATAATGCTCATCATTTCTGGGTAGTCACTAGGAGTCATACAGGTTAGACCCACTAACCCTATCTTGCCTTCATTTTTCAGGTTGGTAAGAGTTGGTAGGTGTGTTTTCCAATCCACTAAATTATGTATTTGGAATATATGAATATACTCAGTTTTCAGCAATAAAAATGAGTTATTAATTTGGTCTAAACCAGATTGATAACCTGTCGTCCACACTTTTGTAGCTATTTGAAATTTTGAGGGATCATTTTTTTGAATTGCTAGACCTAGGACTTTTTCAGCGTTGCCATACATTGGTGAGGAATCGACAAGAGTTACTCCATGACTTTGACATTCCGTGACTATCTTATTTCGAACGGAGAAAACTTCCGGATTCGCATCATCTACATCAAAAGTCCTCGAGGTTCCCATACCAACGGCAGGGAATTCCATTTCTCTTATTTTCCTGAACAACATTTTCTACACCTAATTTTTATTTTTTAGCAATACGTGTCTTCTGTTGAAGGTGTGTTGTCTGACTTCAGTAGCCCATCTACCTTTATCCACTGCTGCAGCCCATTCTGGGGATGTCAGAACCTTTGGATCCTCTATTTCATATATTGCTGTGTGTTTCGGTTGGTTTTCTATAATTATTTCCTGTTCTACTCCTCCGATTACCATTTTCAATGGCTCTGTGGTAAACCTAGCTATAGCTAATACTCCGGGTACCTCGGACAGGTAGGGTATATGTTCTTTGTCGTAGACCTCATCAAATAGAGCCTCCTTGTCTTGGGGCACATCCATTGCAGCTGAGAAATAGTATTTTCCATTCATTTGCTAACTCCTTTGGCTAGATAAAATTAATAAAGGTTAATAAATGTCTAAAGTCCGAATCTGTCTCCTATTTTCAATTTATGGGATTTTACAAAATCTGCGGCCATGATTTTTGCTTCTCGATCTACTTTGACCCTGCCTATAGTGATGATGCCGCCTGAGACCGACAAACTGAATGACTCATCCGATATTTTGGTTACGGTTCCAGGAGGTTTATCATGATTAGAAGATTCAAAAGATGTGCTGAACAAGTAAATAGACTTTTGGTTCCACAATGTATTGGCCCCAGGACTAGGATCAGACCCTCTGATTAGATTATAGATTTCCACACCGGGGTTATTCCAGTCGATCATTACATCACTTGACCTACACCAGCCCTCATATGTGGCTTTGCTGTGGTCTTGCTCAATTTTGGGAGCGGTACCGTTTTTAACCATTTCTACTGCTTCGACCATTGCCTCCACTCCAGCAGGGTAGAGTTTGCCAAAATAAACGGATCCCAAAGTGTCTGTTTTTGTAATTTCGAATTCCTTTTGTAAAAGTATTGGCCCTGTGTCTAGGCCTTTGTCTGGCCAGAAAACGGTGAGTCCAGTTTTTGATTTCCCTTGTATAATGGGCCAATTAATTGAACTAGGTCCTCTATGTTCTGGGAGTAGAGATGGATGATACTGGATAGTTCCGAAACGAGGTGCTTCAAGTATTTCATCTGGGACTATATCGGTGACGAACGCCATCACACATAGATCTATGTTTAGTGATAAAAATTCGGCAATTGCTTCTTTATCTCGCATTCTTTTGTATTGAAATACGGGTATTTGATTTTCTATGGCCGCAGATTTTATGGGGTCTTCAGGTCTACCGGGATTGTCCGGTGGACAAAGTACAGCCACTACATTTTCATTTTTATCAACCAGTGCATTTAAGACATCTTTGCCAAAGGCAGCCTGTCCTATTATCGCGATTTTCATGTCAATATCTCCTATAGAGTTATTTGGGAGGTATGGTCCACGCTGGAATATAACACATCAATTGACCGTACCTTCAGGCGAACATAACATGAGGGCATGTAATTGCAGATTAATTTACTTATACAAATATTTTAGAGAAGAGGTTAATTTTGGCCGAAGTTAAAAAATCGATGTCTCCCTTGTCCGGCCTTCGGGTACTTGGCGTGACTGTCTATCTTGCAGGGCCGTTTGCGATGATGAATTTAGCTAGACTGGGGGCCGATTGTGTAAAAGTAGAAATGCCTGGTGTGGGAGATCCATCTAGAGGAAATGGACCCTTTGCCTCTCCTGACGGGTATGTGGAAACCCAGGAGTCTGAAAAGCATCTTTCCACTCGGTTTCTCAAAAGGGCCCAAGGTCTTAAAAGCGTTACTTTGAATTTAAAAGATCCAAAAGGCTTGGAAATGTTCATGGAGTTGGCGAAAAAGTCTGATGTACTAGTCGAAAATTTGTCGCCAGGCGCTATGAAAAGATTAGGTTTGGGATACGAGGAAGTAATAAAAGTTAACCCCGGAATTATTTACACTTCCATTTCAGGATACGGTCAATCCGGTCCGCATTCGCATCGAAAGGCTCATGATCCACAAATTCAAGGCATGAGTGGTCTTATGGATATAAACGGATCAGAGAGTGAACCGCCCACTAGAGTTGGGTTCTATATTGGAGATTTGGTAACACCTCTTTTTGCCTGCTACTCGGTCCTTGCGGCGCTCAGAGAAAAAGATAGGACCGGACATGGTCAATATTTGGATGTGTCCATGATGGATTCATTAACCTCTCTAATGTTTATGGAAAACTTAGAGGAGGCCATTATGTATGGTGAACCACTTAGGCAGGGAAATAATAGTCGTGGAGGTCCGATGGGACTCTATCACACTAAGGATGGAGATATCACTTTAACCGTTGCTAGTGATGATCAGTGGAATAGATTGGCCAAAGCGTTAGAGGCTCCGGATTTGATGGTAAATCCTAAATTTTCGACCTTTATTGAACGAAATCGAAATGTTGTTGAGGCTAGAGCGGAAGTGCAGAGACTACTTGATCGCTACACTAGAAGTGAGGCGATAGAATTATTAGAGGAAAATAAAGTTCCTTGTGGGTTGGTAAGAACTGTGCCGGAAGTAATAGAAGATTCACATTTTTGGGATCGAGGAACTCTTCAACCAATGAAAAGTTCAGCTTTTTCTGATGCCGTTCCGGGAATCGCGTCAGGATTTCCCGTTCATTTTTCTGGTGGTGAATTGCCTCAGTCAAAAGGTGCTCCTATGTTAGGGGAGCACAACCATGAGATATATCATGATGTTCTTGGAATTAGCTCGGAAGATCTTGAAGAATATGAACGAAATGGAATTATTTGAAATTAATTAAAAAGTGAGGAATTGATGAGAGATCAAGCTAAACCTTTGCGGACCATGCTCTATGTGCCTGCTAACAAGGAAGATTGGGTTAGGAAAGCACCAAAATACGGTGCGGATGCTCTCATATTAGATATTGAAGATTCTGTGCCTTTGGATGAGAAGCAAAACGCACGGGAAATTGTATCTAGAATGGTTCCTGAATTGGCTGCCCAGGGTATAACAGTATTGGTGAGAGTTAATGACATTGATACAGGACTTACTGGCGAAGATGTGGCTTACGCAGTTCAAGAAGGCCTTTATGCCATTACCCTCCCAATGGTAAAAGGACCCTCAGATGTAAAAACACTTGATGCCCTTATTTCTAGTGAAGAAAAGAATAAAGGTATAGATTCGGGGCAAATACTGATTGACCCTGGCTTGGAAACAGCTACAGGGCTCCGATTTGCTTACGAAGTAGGAACCTCATCTGACCGAATCGCGCATATGGGGGCAGGCGGTGGTAGGGGAGGAGACATAGCTAGAGCTGTAGGATACCAATGGACTCCTGAAGGCACAGAAACTCTATTTATTCGTTCCAAAGTACTGCTTGATGCTCGGGCAGCGGGGGTGCCTTACCCATTGACTGGGCTGTGGCAGGATATACATGATCATGAAGGATTAAGGGCCTTTGCCCAACATTCAAGAGAGTTAGGTTATAACGGAATGACAGTTATACATCCATCTCATGTTCCAATAGTGAATGAAATATTCTCCCCCAGCGAAGAGGAGATAAGTGAGTGGCAGGGCTTAGTTGCATCAATGAAGGAAATTAGAGAGCGCGGTGGAGCTGCTGTTTCCTTCCAAGGGGGAATGGTTGATATTGCCCATGAGAAGACGGCTTTGGAGATGCTTGATATGGCTCGTGCCTTAGGTTTGTTGGATGATTAAGCAGACTTACTGATGATTTCATTCACTGATTGATCAATCAGTTCTTTTAAAGTTTCGCTAGGAGTTCCATCTTCATTCCAATGGTCTCCCCAAGAGTAAATTGACTTGGTGGCGACATCGGCTCCTAAGGTTCTGATCATTGGAGCTAACCCATGCTCAACTGATAAAGTGTGTGCTGCAGATCCTCCAGTTTGGATAGGTAATACCAGCTTACCGGACAGGGAATTTTCCGGAAATTGATCAAAAAACGTTTTTATTAAACCTGTATAGGTGGCTCTGTAGGTTGGTGTGGCAGCTATGATCACATTGGAATTAAGGACGTGTTCGATGGAAGCATTTAATGTTTCATCTTTACTTCTTAACAACAGTGCACTTGACGAAATCTTGGATAAATCCACAATTGTTGTGTCCCAATGTTGTTTGGGGAGCCTATCGATAAAAAGATGTGCTATTTTTTCAGATGATGAACCTGGAAAGGGGCTTCCCAATACCGTGGATAATATTTTCATAACAGGTGTTTTCCAGTCACTACATTTCTTTTATGATAATTGTCGACCGATTCTTTCAAATGAGGAATTAGTTCTTTACCCCAATAAACGGCGTCGTTATATGCATCAAAGCCTCGTACTAATAACGTAGAACATCCTAATTTGTAGTACTTCAAAAGTGAATCAGATACTTGTTCTGCGGTGCCTACGAGTGCTGTGGTATTTCCTGCACCTCCAGTAGCCGCCGCGATGGGAGTGTAAAGCCGATCATCCAAGATTTCTCCATCTTTTGCGAAGTCTACAAGGCGCTGAGATCCTACAGATTCCAATCTTTCCTTTCCCATACCATGCATTGAATTCTGGTTGGTTTTCAAAACATTTTCTAGAGTGGAATGAGCAATATCCCAAGCTTCGGATTCAGTATCAGCCACTATTGGTCTCGTCGAAACGGAAAATTTTACAGATTTTGGATTTCTTCCAACTCTTCTTACTCTGTCGGTGAATAATTTAATTTTTTTTTCGACTTCTTTGAGAGGTTCTCCCCACATAGCATATACGTTGCATTCCTTCGCGCCCACTTCTAATGCAGCCTCAGAGGCTCCACCAAAATACAAAGGAATATGTGGTTGCTGGAAGCAGTCAAAATCACTTTTCGCTTGTTCAAAATTATAGAATTCACCCTTGTGGTCGACGGGTACCTTTGATGTCCATAAGGTTCTAAGAATATTCATAAATTCTCCTGACCTTCTATATCTGGCATCATGATCCAGAAAATCACCATCACGTCTTTGTTCCAAGTCTCCGCCCCCGCTTATGATGTGTAGAGCAATTCTTCCCTGTGTTAATTGATCAACAGTAGCTGCTTTTCTGCTCAAAACTGTTGGACTTACAAATCCAGGGCGATGAGCGACTAGGAATCCAAGGTTTTCAGTATTGGCTGCTGCATGCATCGCGACAATAAATCCGTCCGCAGATGAAGATGTGTATCCCACCAAAACTTTATCGAAGCCACTATTTTCATGAGCTTTGGCAAAATCAGAGATATAATCTCCATCCACGCCGCCGCCGATAACATGAACCTCTGCACCTTTACTTCCAGTACCTTCTCTTACTGCGCCAATCATTCCGATTATTTCAAGTTCCACAAATTTATCCTAAATTATCTAAATGTATTGCGGCAGTATATGTTCTGAAAATAGATTAATCGAGTTCATAGCAGTTTTGTGGTCGATATCTCCCCATTGAAATGAACATACAAAATAATTGGCACCAGTTTCAATGTACTCTTGCAAATAACGCTCCACTGATTTTGGGGATCCGGCCAAAGCTACGCCCCCTAATCTAGTAGGGTCTATCCTATTTGACTGCTGGTCGAATCTCTCTATTTCCGCCTCGATATCCTTTCTGGTTTCCCTGTTTGGAAGATTGGCTGGTCTATCGCCCACGAACCCGAATGAACCATCCTTTGAAGATTGGAACTGTTCCAATCCCCTTTTTTCGGCTTCTATACGCCTAGGAGCTGCTAAATTCCACTTATATTTTTCCCAGGCGGGGGTGGCTAAACTTATCGCTTCCTCATCCGTATCAGCAACAACCATGTGTACAACAAGGCCAATTTTAGGATTTTGGCCCTGTTGGGTTAGGGAACCTTCGCCATGAGTTTTGTTCCAGACATCCTTATATCGTTTTGTTTCAGTTTTAAGGCTTTCCAGAGTCCCTACAATCACGGTGTTCATCCCTTCCAAGGCGGCTGTTTCAGCGTTCCTCATGTACCACATGGGAGGAAATGGTTTTTGAACAGGCTCCAGTCTCATTGGTAAATTGTCATATTGGTGAAATTGACCTTGGTATGTCAGATTTTCCGAACTCAACCCTTCTTTTACTACTTCGAGAGTTTCAACGTATCTCTGGTAGTTTTTATCGGAATCGTCATCCTGTCCCCAGAAAAAAGCCTCCATCACTCCTCCTCTACCGACCCCGATTTCTACTCGGCCGTTGCTTAAGTGATCCAGCATGCTAATTTCTTCGATCAACCTGAGCGGGTGGTGTAGCGGTAATACATAGACACAAGGAGCGAGCTTTATTTGCGATGTTCGCTGTGATGCAGCTGCCAAAAAGACGTTTTGGGAAGGGGCTAGGCTGTGTACAGCTGGGGTGTGATGCTCGGCTAAGTGGTATGCATAAAATCCCTTTTGATCCAAAAGCTCTATTTGCTGCATCCTAAGTCGGTAGACTTCCTTTAGTGCCATGTTTGAAACCGGTTCTATATGATCAAAAACGCCAAATTCGAGTGTCAATTAAATCTCCTAACTTTGTTTCCAGTTATTTAGATCAACTGAAAGATTTGTAGATCGATATAATACTAGCTATATAATCATCTGTGTTATGCGGAACTACTGAATTACTGGGAGAAGGATAGATGGCTGATTTAAGAGACGATGAACAATATCGGGACAAGCTCACGCCAATGCAATATGAAGTTACTCGTAATAAGGCAACAGAAAGAGCCTTTACAGGAGAATATTGGAACACTACGGATGATGGCACCTATCTGTGTGTATGCTGTGGCGAGGAATTATTCTCATCTGATACCAAATATGATTCGATGTGTGGATGGCCAAGTTTCTATCAGCCACTAGTTGAAGAACAGATAGAGGAAGATGTAGATACAACTTTGGGTATGGTCCGTACTGAGGTTACTTGTAAATCATGCGGAGCCCATCTTGGACATGTTTTTCCAGATGGTCCTGATCCTACTGGACTGCGATATTGTATAAATTCAGCCTCTTTGGACCTTAGAAAGGAAGAATAGCCTTAGGATCAATTGATCATTTGGGAGAATATTGGTTTTAGTTTGTTCCTTGCGTCACCTTGGGATTTAGAGTCTTCAGATTCATAAATGGGAACATTTTCATCGGGGTCTGACTCTAGATCGTGCAGTTCACCAGTTTCGTATAATTTCCATCTGTGATCCCGAAGAAACCTTATTTTTCTTACATCATTTAGCCCGTGCCTTCTGTTCATGGGTTCATAATGGAAGAACATCCAGTCACGGGGGGTTCCTTTATCTCCCTGTAATTGAGGAAAAAATGATCTTCCATCAATTAGGTATCCTTCTGGGAAATTTAACCCGGCAGCTTCAAAAATAGTTGGTAGGAAATCGGTGGCTTCAATCAAATCAGTTTGAACAGTTTCAGCAGGAATTGTGCCTGGCATTAAGCAAATAAGAGGTACATGGGTACCTCTGTCATTGGTTTTTCCTTTACCTCCACATATCTCATTGTGTTCATGCATCATGGAGCAAACGTCGTCTGGGCTTCCATTGTCTCCAAGATATATAACCAAGGTGTCTTGTTGGAGTCCTTGGCTTTCTAGATATTCCATTAACCTGCCGATAACTTTATCGTGGTATTCCACCATGTCTCTGTAAAATTTGGGGTCATCTTGCCAAGATCCATCTTCTAGTTCTGCCCAGGTTTTTGCACCTAGCGAACGGTTAGAAGGAGGATTAAAAGAGTCCCATTCAGGACTATCTGGTGTTGGTTCATGTGGTTTGTGTGTAGCTGCCATCGGCCAGTACACGAAAAATGGTTTATCGTCGTCTTTTTTCCTTTCTATGAAATCTATGATGTAATCGCAGAATATATCTTCCCCGTATTTGCCTTTGGTATCGGTTCTAAATGCGCCGTTTTCATATATTACCGGGTCTTTATATCTGGAACCTTTGTCCTCTGTATGGTGAGGGTGCCATACACAAAATTCATCAAAGCCTGCGTCTTCTATTTGCTGTCCGGAAGATCGTTCTTCTGGGAATTGATCTGGTGGGTTGTAGGAGTAGAGTTGCCATTTTCCTGAGATGCATGTGTTGTAACCGGCATCAGTAAGAAGATGACCAAAAGTTACTTCATCTGGTTTTATTAAGCCGAAGCCGATGTAATTCCTGAAATTATATTTACCGGTCATTAATGACAGTCTCGTAGGAGTACAGAGTGGCATAACGTGAGCGTTTTCAAACCGCATACCTTTTTCCGCCATAGAATCAATGAAAGGGGTTTTATATGAGGTGCCACCGTTTGCCCCGATTACTTCATATCCCAAATCATCTGACATTATTAAAACTATATTTGGTTGCTTTGACATAGGTTTCCTACTTTACTCGTTTTCAAATTGAAGTATTGGTCTAATGATTATCTCAATGGCTTTGGCAATCCTAGATTTTCTCTCATTGTGGTAGTTGTGTATTCACTTTGAACAATTCCCATGTTTTGAAGTTGCGGGACTACCATTTGGACGAAATCTTCGTATGCACCAGGTATATGAGTGGCTGCTATCATAAATCCATCGCAAGCACCTTCTGTAAACCATTCTGACATATCTTCTGCAATATTATCAGGAGTGCCACAAAAAACAGGTAGTTCTTGAATGGTTCCTCTGTTGCTAGCTTCTATGAATTCAGAAACTGTGGGTTCCTTGTCGCCCCGCATGAAGTGCTCCGCGAGTCCTCTTGAACCAGATATGCCGTCAAGTTCTTCAGGGGTAAGCTTATGATCCATTTCATAGGTTCCAAAATCAAAGTTAAGAAGTTCTGACAAAAGGGTTAATTTATCGGTGGTGGTTGCTAGGCTTTCAATCAATTCCATTTTCTTTGTCGCTGATTCTGGGGTAGTACCAGGAATTGCATAGGCTGCTGTAACTATTTTTATGTCTTTAGGGTCTCTACCAAATTTTTCAGCTCTTCTCCGTATATCTTTCCCAATACTTTTGCCTTCTTCTGGGGTTTTGAAAATCGCGAAAATAACCTCTCCCCATTTGGCAGCAAAGTCTCTGCCTCTAGAACTTTGACCAGCCTGCATAACAACAGGGTGACCTTGGGGCGGCCGAGGCACAGTCAGAGGGCCTCTAGATTTTACGTATGATCCCTCATACTCGAGCCTCCGAACTTTATTTGGATCTGCAAATATTCCCTTGTCTTTGTCCAGTATTATTGCGTCATCTGCCCACGTGTCCCATAGGCCTTCTATCGCTTCCATTACCTCATCAGCCTGATCGTAACGTTGATCGTGGTCCAGGTGGTTTTCCAAACCAAAATTTTGGGCCTCTTCGTCATTGAGGGAAGTTACGACGTTCCATCCAACTCTTCCATTCGTCATGTGGTCCAAAGTAGCGAATAACCGGGCTATATGAAAAGGCTCATGATAGGTGGTTGAATAGGTCGCCCCAATTCCGAGGTTTTTAGTTGACATAGCCATAGCCATAACAATGGGGATAAGATCAAATTTTACAACCCTTACTCCGTGCAACAATGAATCTTTTACAGAATCTTTATAGATCCCAGGCATCGCCAGACGATCATCAATGAAGGCAAAATGAAATTTCCCATCTTCTAGAATTCTGGCTATTCGCTGAAAATATTCAGCGTTCAGGAAATCTGACATTGTTTCAGGATGCCTCCAAGAAGCGGCATAATTGGAACAATTTGCAGCTTGCATGAAAGCACCTAGAATCATCTTTTGGTTTTTGTCACCGGGCATATTTGTTCTAACTTTAGAAGTCATTAATTAGTTGATTGGAAATAAGGCACAGAACATTTATGGTAACCGGTTTTGACTTACATATCGAATTTGTATTAAAAGCTATGGTTTCTTTTCGGGTTCTATAACTCTCATACTTTCCCATTTGCCCGATTTAAATCGGAGAGAATAAATAAATCCAAGGCATGTGATGTAGGCGAGACCGGAAGTCCAAGCCGCATTTAGACCTAAATCAAAGACTTCTATTATTAAAAAAGTAGGTGCTATCAACACTAGTGAGGCTGTGACACATATAGTAAGCATGATAAAGGCGGTGTCTCCGGCCCCTTTAAGAGCAGAGGAACATATTATTGCGAAGGAATCAAATATTGACCATAGGGCCAGAAATCTCATAGCAACTAGTGCAAGACTTTTTATGGATTCAAACTCGTTGGGGTCGGCTTTTGCAGAAAACGGGTAGATAAACACCGTAGGTATCAGAAGGTATAGCAAAGCAAGGATTGTCATGTATGTAAATGACATTTGCAGGGCAGAAAAAGTGGCAATTTTTGCTTTCGCCGGATGATTAGCACCTAAGGATTGTCCTACTAAAATAGATACTGTTATTCCTAAGCCTATCATAGGCATAAAGGCCAACATACTTATGTTAAATGCTATGTTTGAAGCTGCCAATTCAGTATCACCAAGTCTACCAATAAGTAATATGAAGGCTGAAAAGGCTGCTATATCGAGGAAAAATTGGACTCCATTGGGTAATCCATATCTGATTAGTCTCTTAAAGAGATTCAGTTCGAATTTCCAGCCAGATATAGTTTTGTATTTTGAGTTGTTTTCCTTGGAAAAAGCTAAATAAGCTAGTATCAGAAAATTGATCATTCCAGATATGAATGTTGACAGACCTGCTCCCCTTATTCCCATTTCAGGCATTCCTAGATTCCCAAAAATAAGTAGATAATTGAGGAGAATATTCACTGCAGTTGCCGCAAAACTTGCCCACATAACTGGGTATGTTTTGCCACGACCACTGAAAAATCCAGCCAACGTTGCCTGTGCTATGGGAAATATTCCTCCCAAAGTAAGAAATATCCAGTACTCTGACTCTAAAATTTGTACTTCTGGACTGTGTCCTATAAAAGAAAATATTGGTTTTGAAAACAATGCGGTGCATGCGAGTAAGAGTCCACCAATAAGGGCAAAATACATTCCTTGCCACATTGCTGGTCCCACTCTTTCGGGCCGTGAGGCTCCTATATATTGGGCTATGAAAGTACTTACGTAACCTGATGTACCCATAAATAGACTAATCAAAGTGAAACTTAGGATTCCAGTGGGTAAGGCTGCCGCTAGAGCTTCTGGTGAATACCAAGACAAAAACATTCGGTCTATGAATTGTTGTACGGACCAGGACCCGGTACTCAAAATCAAGGGGAATGCGATATTAAGGACATGGAAATATCCGTTTTCCTGGTGCCACCGTTGTGAAAAAGCGGATTTAAGGTCAGTTAAAGTCAGGTTGATCTACTCCCAAAGCTGAAATATCGAAAACGGTAGCCAAATAAGTTTATCTTCAAGGTGGTCGGAATGTGAACTATCAATTTTTACATTAAAGTGGGCACTATATCGAACTGGGCAACGATTTATAGGTGCTGATAAACTAATTATCTGGCACTAACTCAACATTTAAGGAGATACCATTGAGGCAAATTTTGTACGTTTCTTTGGCGGGAGAAAATCGAATTAGTTGTTGGTCGATTAATAGCAACGATGGAAAATTAGAACATCTTGCGGACACAAAAGTAAGTGAAAGACCTGCTCCATTGGCTGCTGATATTCAAAATTCGATCCTCTATGTAGGGAGAAGAGATCTTCCATGTGTGTCATCTTATAAATTTGATAGTTCGAGTGGTGAGCTAATTCATTTATCAGATGGACCTACGCTTGAAGGAGATCCTTGCTATATTTCACTTGATAAAACTAATAACTATATTCTGTCGGCCTATTATGAAGCCGGAGCTGTTTCTGTGCATTCAGTTGACAATGGTGTTTTTGGTGACGAGAAAGTATGGAAGACGACTGGAAACGGAGCTCATTGCGTTTTAACCGATGCAGATAATTCATATGCACTTGTCCCACATATTGCAGGGGAAAAGGGTATTAACAAAATTCTTAAGTATTCGTTTAATCAGACTACGGGAAATCTCGACCCTATGGATATCCCTTCCTTATCTCAGCCGGACAACAGAGGGCCAAGGCACTATACCTTTCACCCCAATGGAAATTATGTGTTTTTTTCAAATGAGCAAGAGAGTAGTGTAACTGCGTATGGATATCAGAAAGGTAATTTGGATGAGTTGCAGACATTATCTACCTTGCCTGCTCATTACGGAGGTGTGAACACTTGTGCCCAGATAAAAATCACCCCTGATGGTAAATATATATATGCCCCAAATAGAGGACACAATTCGATAGCCGGATTTTCAGTTGATTCTAATACCGGTGAGCTAAATATGAATGGCAGAACCCAAACAGAAGCCATGCCAAGAGTTTTGGATATCGATAAAAATGGAAATTTCTTATACTCTGCGGGACTTGATACTGGTTATATATCTGTGTTCAAAATAAAAAATGACGGGTCTTTGGAGTTTATAGATAGATTTGAGGTCGGGGAAGAGCCGATGTGGATTCTCATCTTACCAGTGACAGAGTAGATATGGACGATAACGAGACAACCACAAAGTTTATTGTCAACGGACGAGAATATAGCCTGAAAATAGATAACAGATACACTCTGTTGGATATATTACGAGATCATCTTAGACTAACTGGTGCCAAAAAAGGGTGCGATTTAGGTGAGTGTGGGGCTTGTACGGTTCTCCTTGACGGCAAGGTTGTTAATTCTTGCCAGATTCTCGCGGCCAGAATCAAAGATAAAGATATCAGGACTGTTGAAGGATTGTCTCAAAACGAAACATTACATCCTCTACAGCTTGCATTTATTGAAAATGACGGAGGTCAATGTGGTTACTGTACGCCTGGTTTTATCATGGCGGCATACCCGCTTTTTGAGTCAGAGGAAGAGCTATCTACAGAAGAAATAAAATTGTCTTTAGCTGGAAATCTGTGTAGATGTAATGCTTACGGTTCAATAATTGATTCAGTTGCCTATGCTTTGGAAATAAAAACTAATGAGTGAACAAAGCACCCATACTCCAGCAGTTGGCACGTCTTACATTCGTACTGATTTGGAAGGTAAAGTTCTAGGCACGGCTGAGTATACGGCGGATATAGCTTTGCCTAATATGTTGCATGCTCGCGTTCTCAGAAGCCCTCATCCCCACGCAAACATTTTGGGTATCGAAATAGGCAGCGCTACGAAATTGGATGGTGTTTTCGATGTGTTGACCCCTTTCAATGTACCTGAAGGAAAAGTCGCTCCTGACGTTCCGATTTTAGATAGCAGGGTTCGTTTTGTAGGGGACGAAGTCGCAGTGGTAGCAGCAGTTGATATTGATCAAGCCAAGGCAGCCATTGACCTGATTGAGGTTTGCTATGAGGTCTTACCGTTTTCTACGAATGTTCACGATTCTTTGAATTCTGCGAGTTTTCCAATCCATTCGGAAGGCAATTTGGTTAATGGTGGCCCACTAATAGAATCGCGCGGAAGTATAAAAGAAGGATTTGATCAAGCAGATTATGTTGTTGAAGATTCATTTACTACTCCAGATCATCATCCAGCATCTTTAGAGCCACGTGCAGCACTCGCTTCATGGGACGGTACTAGGTTAACAGTATGGAAACCCAGTAGAGGTATCCATGCAGATAAGAATATTTTAGCTTCTGCATTGGGTTTGAGCCCCAATAACATCGCAGTGGTGGGACCTGCTATGGGTGCTGGTTATGGCAGTAAAGACGAAACTCGAACCTCCGTAATGGCAGCTTTACTTTCCATTAGAACGGGTAGACCTGTGAAACTTGAATTGGATAGAGAAGAAGAATTTTTAGCTGGAAGAAGGAGGCACTCCACTTATACAGAAATAAAGATGGGTCTTAAAAAAGATGGCACGATAACCGCGGTGCATGCGAAGACGATTATGGATACAGGTGCATATCTTTCCTCAGGTCCTGGTGTAGTAAGAAGAGCGGGTCAAGGTATCCTCTACCTTTATAAATGTGCAAATGTGAAATATGAAGGTCAGCTGGTATATACAAATACCCCAACAGCTGGCTCCTATCGGGCTCTAGGTGCACCCCAAGGACATTTTGCTCTTGAATCTTTATCAGATAAGGCCTCAGAGATATTAAATATGGACCCATTGGAATTTCGTTTTAAAAATCATGTTGGCCCTGAAGGACAACCTGGTGAACGCACAACACCGAGAAACCAGATAATTGATACGCAGCCAGTAGAAGGTGGGGTTCCTTTTTCCAGTAATGAATTGCGCCAGTGTCTAAAGCTTGGTGCCGAGGCTATTGGATGGGATAGAAGGGATTATATTGAAAATGCGGCCGGACCTATCAGAAGAGGAATAGGCATGAGTATGTTTATTTACCGAGGAGGACCCGGGGGGCAATCAAATGCCGAAATATCTCTGGATCAGGATGGACTTTTTACTTTAAATGTAGGGTTTATGGATGTTGGAGAAGGTAGTTCGACAGTAGTCATACAAATGGCAGCAGACACTTTAGGCATACCCCCTGCAATGGTTAGAATCAATGGTGGGCACACCGATAAAACACCAGAATCTCCGATGACCGCAGGTTCGACTCTCACTTTTTCAGCTGGTCATGCAGCCATGCAAGCTGCTAAAGACCTAAAGGACGCTATCATCAATGCTAGCTTGAAGTTAATTGGTTTAGGTGATTCGGAAGGTCTGTATCTAACACCAAATGGGGTGAAGTCGAAATGTGGAGAAAGTATTAGTTTCTTGGATATAGTCCATAATGCAGGCCCTATTAAAACTCTGGCTTCCGTAACTCCTGGTAGCAAAGATTACATTGTTAATTCGTTCGGGGCCCATTTTGCAGAAATTGAGGTAGATACAGAGACTGGGCATATAGAAATAATTAAATATATTGCGGTGCACGATTCAGGCAGGATAATAAACCCAAGACTGGCCGAAGGGCAGGTTCGTGGTGGTGTTTCTCAGATGATGGGGTTTACATTTCTTGAAGATATGGAAATTGATCCTCATAGTGGCGTTGCTTTGAATGCTAGTTTTTTAGAACATAAAAGTCCGACAATAATGGAGTATCCTGAGATTGAGGTAATTTTTGCTGACTCGATCGACCCTATTGGACCATTCGGGGCGAAGTCCCTTGGTGAACCACCTTGTATTGCCCCAGCACCAACCATCGCCAATGCCTTGTATCACGCTACTGGGGTAAGAATAAATGATTTGCCGCTTACACCAGATAGTGTGTTATTAGCGATGAAAAATTTACTATGAAAGGCTTTACATTTAAGGAACCATCTGAATTAGAGCAGGCATCTGACTTTTTAAGAGATGGCTCTGGAGGTTATATTCTGGCAGGTGGTACAGATCTCGTAACAGAGATGAAGCAAGGGATCATTGAACCGCATTTGCTGGTTAGTACTTCCCAGATTAAAGAGATGTGCAACATAGAGTGGAATCAGTCTGGGGTGAAGATTGGCTCTATGGTTACCCTCAGCGATATTGCGAACAGTGAAAGTATGAAAATCAAGCTCAAGAGTCTGGTTCAGGCAACTGGCTCCATTGCTACCCCGCAGATACGAAATATTGCCACATTGGGAGGAAATTTATGCCAGAGACCGCGGTGTTGGTACTATAGAAATTCAAGATTTGATTGTTTGAAGAAGGGTGGTGCAAAGTGTTTTGCGGTGGGGGGATCCGACAAATATCATGCAATATTAGGGGGTCATTCTTGCTATATTGTTCATCCTTCCGATTCTGGAACTGCCCTAGTGGCTTTGAATGCTAAAGTAGAAATTTACAGGAAATCTCAAAGAATCATCATCCCGATAGTTGATTTTTTCACTGGCCCAGAAATAGATGTAACTCGGGAGAACATTTTGGAACCAGGAGATATTCTGATTTCTATTCACATACCAAATGAATCTATGGCAGGTAGCAGTGTTTTTTTGAAAGCAAAAGAGCGGAAATCTATGGATTTTGCTATCGTGAGTGTTGCTTCCATGGTCAAGATTGAAAATGAAATAATCAGTCAAGTTGGTTTAGCTGTTGGCGGTGTTGCACCTGTACCCTGGAAGCTGAATACTCTGGAAAGTAAATTAGTGGGGATGAAAAAAGAGGATGTGGATATTGAGTCGCTCTGTTCAGGTGTCTTTAATGATGCAAAGGTTATGGGGCAAAATGGATATAAATTGCACCTGGCCCAGACATATTTAGAAAGGGCCTTAAATTTGGTTTTGGCAAATTCCAATTAACGATGTTGAAATTCAGGCATCAGATGTGGATTGGATTTACCTGATTCACCCTGGTAGCGAAAGGAGACTTTGATGAAAAATTATAAAAATCTATCTTTTCGCGTAGATGATCATATTGGATTATTAACTCTTGATAGGCCAGAGGTGATGAATGCCTTAAATCGAGAATTGACGCTGGAATTTCATGAACTTCTGGATGAGTTGCCAGGAAAATTTCCGGAAATTAGAGTCCTAGTTATTACTGGTAATGGAAAGGCATTTTGTTCAGGTGCTGATTTATCAAGGATGGGTGCTTCAGGATCCGAGAATAGGAGGAATAGAGATAGATCTGATCAGAGTCGCAGACGGATACAAGAACTTGCCCCTGCAATAAGAAATTTACCTCAGCCTGTGGTATCGGCGATAAATGGAGCCGCAGTAGGGGCAGGGTTGTCTATTGCTTTAGCTACTGACATAAGAATCGCCACCGAAAAAGCTAGATTCTCCGCTATTTTTGTTAAAAGAGGTTTAGTACCCGATACAGCTGCTTCTGCCACAATAAAAGCTATAGCGGGTCACGGAATTGCGGCAGAAATGTCATTAACTGGCAAAATATATGATGCTGAATGGGCACTGTCCAAAGGCCTTGTAAATGAGGTTGTGGGTCCGGCAAGTTTATTGGATAAGTGTATGGAAGTAGCTAGGGAAATCGCTGCTAATCCGCCGTTAGCTGTAAGGCAAACTAAACAGTTGCTTCGGGTTCGAATGGAGGACTGGCATCAAATAATTTCTGATGAGGATTCGGCTGGAGAAATGCTTTATGACACTGAAGATCAAAAAGAAGCGGTTAGAGCTTTTTTGGAAAAAAGAAAGCCTAAATATATAGGTAAATAATGTCAAAACCAAATATATTGGTCATATTTACTGATGATCAGCGATTCGATACTGTTCATGCGCTAGGTAACGATAAAATATCGACTCCAAATATGGATTGGCTAGTTGAAAATGGTACCGCTCTAACCAACGCCTACATCATGGGTGGGACAAATACAGCTGTATGCATGCCTAGCAGAGCTATGTTGATGACTGGGCGAACACTTTTCCATCTTGTGGATTCTGGCGAGACCATACCCAAGGACCATGTTATGTTGGGAGAAACCCTTCGTAAATCTGGTTATCACTGTTGGGGTACCGGTAAATGGCATAACGGCACTGAATCGTACATTCGAAATTTCCAAGATGGTGCCGATATCTATTTTGGTGGAGGATATGATCATTGGATGGTACCAGTGCATTCTTACGACCCATCTCAACAATATCTAGGTCGAATATCAAGAGATATGGTTCCTTTGCATGAATATGAGCCGATAGAAACCTATAAAAGTCGGGTTCAATCATACCGAGTCCCTGCCTTACCGGAAGAAAAAATTGCTAATCATATCCATTCCGGGCGACATTCTACTAACCTATTTGCTGACCAAGCTGCGGAATTTATTTCTAACTACGAAAAAGATGATCCGTTTTTTGCGTATGTCGCTTTTATGGCCCCTCATGACCCAAGGACTACCCCACAAAAATTTTACGATATGTATTCTGCAGATGACTTTGATATCGAAGAAAATTTTATGACTGAGCATCCCTTCGACAACGGTGAACTTGATGCTAGAGACGAGCTTTTAGCTGCAGTTCCTAGGGAAGAATTAGAAGTAAAAAATCATATAGCAGAGTATTACGCTATGGTCTCTCATCTTGATTCGCAAGTAGGGTTGATTTTGGATGCTCTCAAAGAATCAAATCAAATTAGTAATACCATCATAGTGCTTGCTGGTGATAATGGACTTGCCTTAGGAAGACATGGTCTTTTTGGTAAACAGAATCTTTATGATCACAGTATTCATATTCCCATGATATTTTGTGGCCCCGGAATTCCCAGCCAGACTTCGAGAGATTCATTAGTTTATACAGCCGATATATACCCTACCTTATGTGAAATGGCTGGCATTGAAATTCCGGAAAGCGTCTTAGGTAAAAGTATGATGAAGATCATAAAAGAAAAAGAAATTTCAACCCGCGACTATTTGTACTATGTTTATAAGGATGTTCAAAGAGCAGTAACGTATCAGGGTTGGAAATTGATCGAATACAACGTAAATGGAGTTCGATCCACCCAATTATTCAACATTTCTGAAGATCCAGACGAGATACATGATCTATCGGGAGACGCTGGCTTTATAGAAAGAGTGGTTGAACTGAGGAGGAAAATGCAGGAGGCTCGTGAGGCGTATGGAGATAATTTGGCCCCTTTTGAAAAATTTTGGGAAGGATTCTAAATATTTACCTAAGGATTTCTCCAAATTTGGCCCCGTTCCCTAACTTTTTCCAACAATTTGAAGTTGTTTCCTTGTTCCAAGTTATACCCTTTTGGTTGAGGGGGGTGACCTGTCATTCCGATTGCTCTGACGACTATAGGGTTCGTGTAGTATCCGTTATAGGTATGGCGAATAAGTTCGGCAAAAAAAAGGCTGTTGGCACATTCATATTTTTGTAGTAAGTCAATTTGTTCTTTCTCTTGGAGTGACAAAAAATCTTTGTCGTTGATATCCCTGAGACCTTCCACAAACAATCTCATCAATTGGGGGGCATCAGAAATTGTATCGTCAATGTGTTCCACAACGTTAATATCGGAAGGTGAAGGAAGGCTACCTTTTTTTGGTATTAAAAGGTCTACTATGACAGTTAAAGTGTCTGAATTGCTTTTAGATAATGTTCTCATGAGAATATTCCTAATTTAGTTCTGACTCCCAAGTAGGGGTCATTTTGATTTTGAGATGACATGATCTGCAACATGCAATGCTAAGGCCTGAATGGTTGAGGTTGGATTAACCGCTCCGGCTGTGACGAATATGCTTCCGTCTATAACGAATAGATTATCTACATCATGAGTTTGACCATACTTATTTACGACCGAATCCTTTGGATCGGCACCCATTTTTGTGGTGCCCATCAGGTGCCATCCAGCTTCTCTTTTTAGGGGATCATGTGTAACTTCTGTTGCACCTGCTGCTTTCATAACTTGAGTTGCTGTTTTCACCCCGTGTCCCAACATTTTGCGACTATTATCACTTAGTCGGTATTCAATTTTTGGGGATGGGATACCGAATGAGTCAGAAAGATTTGGATCTATAGTTACTTTATTATGTGTTTCTGGTAGGTCTTCTCCTATCACAGCGAATGTAATAGTTCGGTTAAATCGTTTTTTGAAAGCTTCGTGGTGTTTTTCACCCCAAGGTACGTGACCACTGAGAGCCGTTGCTAAAGGTGCAGAAGAACGTACCACTTGATATGCATATCCCCTCACGAAATCTCTAGAATGGTCTGTCTCATAAAATTCTGAGCATATTATATTTAATGGTGTCGGACCTTTGTGTCCTTCCAAATCTTCGTCAAATATGCCGGTCACAATAGAGTAAGGATGAAACATCAAATTTTTTCCTACAAGACCGCTTGAATTCGCTAAACCTTCAGGAAATTTGGTTGAGGTTGAATTCAGCAGAATTCGAGGGGTTCCAATACCATTTGCCGCTAACACAATGGTTGAAGCATATTGCTCTTGGATATTGCCATCGGAGTCATAGTATATTGCGCTTTTTGCTTTACCATACCTATCCACGGTGATTTCCCTAACTCGAGCGTTGGTGACTAATCGTGCACCTAGCTTAATCGCTTTGGGCCAATAGGTAACATCCGTACTCGATTTGGCTTTTATAGAACATCCCAGATCACAGGGTCCGCAATTGTTACAGCCTGGCCGCCCATCGTAATCCACAGTATTTATTGCTGAGTCGGAAGGCCACCAATGCCAACCTAATTTGTCGAATCCATGGGTTATTTTATCCCCCAATTTGCCTAGCCCTACAGGAGGGGTTTGCCTTGGGGATTTAGGCGGGTATGCAGGATCACCAATGATACCTGCTACTCCCATCATCTTGTCATTCAAATCAAAATACGGTTCAAGTTCAAAGTATGAAATAGGCCAATCGTCGGCGACATGATCTAGAGTTTTGACCCTGAAATCAGACGGTTTTAATCGAGGGAAGTGAGCAGACCAATGAATGGTGCTACCCCCTACCGCGTTGTACATTAATGGTGCTATGGGGCTTTCGGTATCGTTAATCGGATAATCTACCTTCATAGATCTAAAATTAGGATTAGGATTAAAGTCCGTTTGTCTGTGTATTTCCCAATCAGAATTTGAAGTTGAATAGTCAGTTAATGGGTCTAACCAATCACCTTGTTCCAGACACATCACCTTGATTCCAGAGTTTGCTAATTTCCAAGAGAATGCCGCACCCGAGGCCCCTGCCCCTATTACCAGAACGTCTACCTTATTATTTTCAATGTCCAATCGGGTCTCCTTCTGAGTTTTAAAATATGTCAGGAGTTGGATATTTAAGCGGATTCTAGAATTTCAGTGATATGTGTGTTATCCAAAAGCGGATATATTTTTTCGAATATAGAGGTTATTTCCTTGGTTTGTCTGACTATATCCCTAGAATTATTGTAATTCTCAATAGATTCCCATTCTTGAGTAGTAACCACAGTCCCATGTGGCCCCAAGAATTTTCTATAGACTTTCATTTCAGGAAGGCCGATTGCAATGGTGTTTTTGTTTACCATTTTTAGAAGATCTGTTAGACCTCCTTTACCAGGCTTAGGAGTGTAGGTTCGTTGGACAATTAACACATTTACCCTCACTTTAAGATTAATTGGTATCTAAGAAATTATTTGCAGATTATTATAATTTTTCATTAAATTAAAATATTATTCCTAAATTAACATTTATATAAGAAAAACGGTAAATAGAATTTGTGTCTAAGCTCACTGAGAAAGAAGTATTAGAGATTTTTGATGAAGGCGGAAGTCTTTCTGGTCAAGACCTGACAGGCTTAAATTTACACAGAGCAGTTTTAAGTGGTGTCGATCTGTCTGGCGCTGACATTCGTGGGATTAATTTTAGGGGAGCTAATTTAAGCGGCTCTAATTTGTCCAATGTTAAATCATCTGAAGGTATTTTAGCGGAAGCAAATCTAAGGGATTCAGATCTAAGTGGTTCTGACCTTAGCGATACTTATTTGATGGAAGCTCGCTTATATGCTTCCGATCTATCTAATTGTGACCTAACAGGGTCCAATATGAGCGGTGCATTTATGACCGGAGGAGTAAATCTATCGAACTCTTCTTTAGTTAGTTCTAATCTACGCGGAGCTGATTTGTCTGGTGCGGTAATTCAAAATACAGATTTGACTATGGCTACTTTGAGGAGCGTCAAATTGATAGGTGCTGACGCAAGTTCTTCTGATTTCACATCAGCTTCTTTGAATGGCTCAGATATGACCCGAATAAATCTTACAGGCGCCACATTGGCTAATGCTGTTTTGAATTCATCCAAATTGGAATTTGCTCGCCTAGATAGTGCTGATTTAACTGAGGCGAGTTTAAGAAGGTGTATGTTCAGGGGCGCTAGTTTGCAAATGGCAAAACTTATAAAGGCGAATCTTGTTTTTACAGACTTTCAGGAAGCGGATTTAACTTTGGCGGATCTTACAGAATCCGATTTAAGAGGAGCGATATTACTCGGAGCTAATTTAAAATGGACAGATCTTAGCCTGACTGAGTTCGATAGAACAAATTAGAATTGAATGCACAGAAAAAATTAAATTTCCAGTATTACGGATAGATAAATTAAGACAGAATAGATGGAGTTTATAAATGAGTAGTACACCAGTCATTAGGAAGATCCAGTTAACTAGGTATAGGTTTCCATTTGATGATGTTGGCCATGACCTGTCTTTCGCTATGGGACCTTTCTATGAACCAGGTGGTAAGGGATTTCGAACTGTTCTGGGTATTCGCATATATACCGACGCTGGAATTACCGGGGAATACATGAGTATTGCACCTGGAACCTTTGAACAAATTCAATCATTTGGCCCTTTTTTGATTGGTAAGAATGGCCTAGAACGGGAGTTAATATACAACCAAGCGAAGTCAATATTGCGCAAGCAAGACCGAATGGGCATCGGCCCTATTGATATAGCTTTATGGGACCTGGCTGGCAAGGTACATGAATCCCCTATTTATAGGCTTCTTGGGGGGTATAGAGATCGCCTGCCAGCTTATGCAAGTACCTATCATGCTGATAGAACCAAAGGTGGGCTGAATTCACCTGAAGCGTATGCTGATTTTGCGGAACAATGTCTTTCTATGGGATATAAGGGTTTTAAAATTCACTCTTGGGCGGAGTCGAATATACAGAGAGAAATAGACACCGTAAATTCTGTTGGTAATAGAGTTGGCGGAAAAATGGCCTTAATGATTGACCCTTGTTGTGTTTATGACACTTTCGCAGAGGCTCTAGCGGTAGGACGTGCCTGTGACGAGCAACAATTCTTCTGGTACGAGGACCCAATGAGAGATGGAGGAGTGTCTTTATTTGCTCACAAACAATTGAGGAAGATGCTTTCGACTCCATTACTTCAAGGTGAACATATCCATTTAGTAGAGGCTCATGTTGATATGGCCATTGCCGAATCGACTGACTTTTGGAGAGCAGATCCTGAATACGATGGTGGAATTACTGGGGTTATGAAAATAGCCAATGCTGCCGAAGGCTTTGGTATGGACCTAGAGCTGCATATTGCTGGACCCGCTCAGAGGCACTGTATGGCTAGTATGAGGAACTCAAACTTTTACGAGATGGGATTGGTTCACCCAAAGCTTTCCAATATAGCTAACCCTCCTGTCTATAAATGTGATTATTCGGACCAATTGGAATCAATTGATTCTGATGGTTGTGTTGGTTTACCTCAAGGTCCAGGCTTGGGAGTGGAATATGATTGGGAAGGAGTAGGGAAATACCAAATTGCGGAATTTGTAATAGATTAACTTTGAATAGTTAAAGATAAGGGGAGAGTATGGGTATAAAACGGGTTTGTAATTCTGTCTTTTATTCGTCAGCAAAATTAAAAGATCTCGTCATAACCTAGTCAGCCTTTTGGATTGAACTTTTTGGCATAACGCCTTTCCCGCTCGCCCTAACAATCGATGAGAACGGGATTGTACGACCTATATACTTAGTTGGCTTATTTTAGCTGTTTTTATATTTTTGGTTAAACGTACTAATCGCCTAGTTGTTGATTATTAGCTTTCAAATGGGTACGTCTATTCTTCAACTATGGTTACAGATTTCATTGCGTCACCAGGGCTGGTAGCTCTTCCAGGGTCTCTTTCACTGATAGCGAGAACTGCTTCCATTCCGTCAGATACTTTTCCAAATACGCTGTGATTGCCGTCAAGATGAGGGGTCGGGGCAAATGTTATAAAGAACTGACTCCCATTTGTTCCCATTCCGTTAACTACTCCACGGTTTGCCATGGATAGGATTCCTGCAGAATCATGCTTTGCATCGTTGTGGAATTCGTCGTCAAAGTTATAGCCGGGACCACCGGAACCTGTTCCGGTTGGGTCACCTGACTGTGCCATAAATCCAGGTATTACTCTATGGAAGGTTATACCGTCGTAATAGCCGTCTCTCGCTAGGAAAACGAAATTATTTACTGTTTTGGGAGCCTCTTTGGATAGTAAATCGATGGTGATTTTATTTCCATTATCCATTTCAATTATGGCCTTATAATTTTTTTCGGGGTCTAGGCTAAATTCTGGAGGCTGACTGTAGGTTTTATCGCTCATTATTTGACCTTTAAATTAATTATTAATTTTCTTGTCCTGTTGATTCGAACTTTTCGATTATATCCTTTATTTCGCCGGGAACGTTACGGGACGTACCTAGGTTTGAATCAAAATTCACAGAAATTAATTGCCCGCTGCAGAGCAATTCTTCTGTACCACTTTGGTAGATTTCTGATCTTTTGTCGAGGCTGGAATTTCCAATTTTTTCTACTCTAAAAAACACATCTATAAGTTCGTCTATTTTTGCAGGACTTTTGTATTCCAAAATTACTTTTACTGCCGCTAAGTCAAAAGTTTCTCTCTTCTCGGGGTGATGAGTAAGAATGCCTAAGCTACGAAAATATTCTGCTTGAGCCACATCTATGAAATCCAAATAACTTCCATAGTACGCTATCCCTTGCACGTCACATTCCTTCCATCGAACTCGTAGGGTATGCTTAAATTTAAAGTTATCTTTGCTCATTTGATTGCCTGTTTGAATATTTTTGTTATTTGAGATGGAATAGAGGGATTTGCTCAGGTTATTCCAAGGTCCCAATCTAAGACGATTGAAATCAGGTGAAACCACTTGCCATAGTAACGTGGCAACACTCATGAATCTAGTCGGAATATATGTTTTAATTTAACAACTTAGATTTTAGTTTGGGTAATTGTCGGTATATTTCGGGCTAACCCGTTCAAGAAATCACCGTAAAGTAGTAAAATACAACGGATTGTCTTCAAAAATGTAGAGAAATTGATGGGGGACTTTAAAAAATGTTCAAGAAAGCCCTGATGAAAATGTCGGTTATTGGAATCATTGGCGCAGCCTTTGCTGCTTGTGGTGTTGTCGATGT
>ENA-UPTF01000405-UPTF01000405.1-marine-metagenome-genome-assembly--contig:-NODE-405-length-30643-cov-5.234280_pt1 | contig 30643 bp, 31 predicted proteins | sample MGYA00238166_ERZ767019 | MGnify/ENA primary metagenome ERZ767019 (study PRJEB28930, sample SAMN06266391) | marine metagenome | isolation source: Sea water from 250 m depth | place: Atlantic Ocean | study... | reverse complement strand
CACTTAACTGTTGTTGCTGAAAATATCGCATTAAGGGAGGTCGGGGTTCAGAAGGTAGGCTCACCGAAGAATGAACTACCTGCTTTCCCGATTTCATCTTCAGAGTGCTGAGCGAACTTAGGACATGAGTGATCTGGTTAGTTCAGACGGTGTACTCCTCGCGTTTGATACGTCCAGTGCAGTTGGGTCGGTAGCTGTGGGACGAGACGGGGTAGTGCTTGCTCAGCAAGAGCTTGAACAGCAAAGGAAGCATGCTTCAGCGCTTATTCCTGCGATAAGTGCAGTCCTGTCAGAGGCTGGTATCGATAAATCTGAACTTGACGGCATCGTAGTTGGTGAAGGACCCGGATCCTTCACCGGTGTCCGAGTTGCTGCAGCTACTGCAAAGGGTATGGCGCACGCTCTTGAGGTACCTCTTTGGCCAGTTTCAAGCTTGGCTGCGACAGCATTATCTGTGAGGGGATTCGAAATTAGATACGTGCTCTTCGATGCACGTAAACAACGTGTTTACGGCGCTTGTTACAGTGTAGGAAAGATGGGTGTAGAGACTTTAGTATTCCCTCATGCAGGAACATTGCGAGAGGTTCTAGCTAGCGAAATACCGATTGGTGCAGTTTTCTGCGGGGAAGGCTCGTACCACCATAGGCTCGTTATTGAGGGGGCAGGGTTTGAGGTGCAACCTTCCTCTGCGATATATCCTGGAGCAAACGGGTTGCTTCGCTACATCAAACTATATCCTAAGACACCGTCGGTTGCCGCTATACGCGGGTGGGAGCCTAGGTATATCCGTAACTGGCAACCTGGCCTGGAAGTGATCTAACCATGAATGACTCTAAGCTTGGAGTTGACGTGGTGATCAGGCCCATGCACACGGATGATATAGATAGTGTTGTGGCGATTGAATTCCAGGCTTTTACCAGCCCTTGGAAGGCCGAAACGTTTCTAGGCCTTATCAGTAGGGATGGTGCTGAACTTTGGGTTATCGAGCACTCCCGAGTTGGCGTGATTGGGTATGGGGTTTTGTGGTGCCTTCTTGATCAAGGCGAACTAGCAAATATGGCGGTTGCCCCTGAGTTCCTTGGTCAGGGCTTGGCGGTGGGTCTTCTTGACCACCTGCTTGAAGTCGCGAGCAAACGGGGAGTCAATTCGATCTATCTTGAAGTCAGAGAGTCAAATGAGCGGGCAGCAGACCTGTATATTGGGTTCGGCTTTGAGGAGGTGGGTCGGCGTGAGAACTACTATGATTCTCCGAAAGAAGACGCTCGTGTGATGAGAATCCAGCTCTAAGAATGCCCTGGACACCTAAGGTTTAATAGGAAAAATTCGTTGACCTTGTTGAGAGATATCCGGTATCTTCGAATGACTTTCATTACGGGAATGGTGCTCGCCGTAGCAGGGAAGGAGCCCAAATTATTCTATCAATTGTGACGGTTGCTCCCCTTCTGTCGAAGGGTACATTACCGAGCACCTCCGTACTATCTGAACACATTCGCTGAGTGTTGAGTCGAGGAGAGTCTCAGCCCCCTCGCTTCAAAACCCCGATAAACGAGCCCCCAAAGACTTTCTTGATGGGGGCTTTAAACATACCTCTACTGAGTCGAGCTTTAAGCTAATGAGCTACTCACCGAGACGAGTACTAGTAACCGGCGGTGCTGGTTTTATTGGCAGCCACGTTGCCAATGCCTATCTAGAATCAGGCGATGAAGTATGGGTGCTAGATAACCTCTCCTCCGGACGGCGGGCCAATATTCCGGAGGGTGCAGAGTTCGTAGAGTTGGATATCAGAGATGATGATGTCCTAAGCCTATTTCGTAAGGTTCGCTTTGATATTGTAAATCATCACGCTGCGCAGATTGATGTGCGTACTTCTGTAGCCGATCCGACAATAGACGCAAGCATTAATCTGCAAGGTCTTCTGAATCTCACAGAGGCAGCGATCGATGTCGGGACGAAGCGCTTTATATTTGTAAGCAGCGGTGGCGTTGTTTATGGCGAGCCGTCTACAATTCCCACGTCGGAAACTGCACCTAAGATGCCTCTTTCTCCCTATGGTGTGTCGAAGTTCACGGGCGAGCTTTACCTGAATTACTATCGGCAGGTACACGGACTGGAATACGCTGCTCTTCGGTATTCTAATGTCTACGGACCTCGGCAAGATCCCCATGGTGAGGCAGGAGTGGTAGCGATATTTTCGCGTAACCTTTTGGCTCAAGAGCCGCTTATAATCTTCGGAGATGGTGAGCAGACGCGGGATTATGTGTATGTCGGCGATATTGTCTCAGCGAATCTTCTGGTCTCAGAGATCGATCTGGACCCCCGGGGGCAGTTGGATGATTACGCTTTTAACGTAGGCACAGGAACCGGAACGAGCGTAAATAGGCTTGCTGATGTTCTGGAGCTAATAGCCGGCATTGATTCGGGTCGTGAGCATAAGTCTGCACGTCCCGGTGAACTTCGGCACAGTGCACTAAATGCGGATAAGCTTAGAGCGCTTGGTTGGGAATCAGCGTTTACTTTGGAACAAGGCTTGCACGAAACGTACACATTCATCGGAAGAGAGATGGCGGGAGCCGGAGCCAGCTAATGACGCTATCAGCACTATTACTTCAGGGACGTCCTCCACAGAGCATCCTCGATATGGTGTTTGGGGGGACGTTACCCACAAAAATTGTGCTGCTCGTGCTCTTATCAGGATCGATCTACGCGTGGTGGTTGATCTTCCACAAATGGAAGCAGTTCCGGGAGGTCCGGGAGCAGGGAGATCAATTCCTGGAACATATGGAGCAAGCCCAGCGCTTGGAGGATGCATACAAGGCAATACTAGCGTTGCCCGAGTCGCCCTACGGAAGAGTTTTCCGACAGGGAGTCAACTTTTTTAGTGAACTCCGGCCGGGTGCTCTCCGTGAGGATGGGCCACCGACGCAAGGACTTTCGCTTACACAGCTAGAAGCACTACGACTAGTCTTGGAGAAGGAAGAGGCTGAAGAGAGGGACGAATTAGCTCACGGCCTCGGTACATTAGCGATCATCGGTTCAGTATCCCCGTTAATGGGGTTGATGGGTACAGTCATTGGTGTAATGAATGCGTTCCTTGGTATTACCTCAGCAGGTTCTAGTAACATCATGGCCGTGGCTCCGGGTGTTGCTGAGGCACTCGTGACAACGGTTGCGGGCCTTGCTGTAGCGATTCCAGCGGTGATTGCCTACAACCACTTTGTTGGAGAGTTGAATCTCGTAAGTGGAGAACTAGAAGGCTTCTCAAGCGAATTTATTGGCACTCTTGCTCGAGAGGGTCTCGTGTCATGATTAAAATCACGGCAGAGTTGTTGGTTGAGCCATTGGAGAATGCGAGTCTGTGAGTTCGATAGGAATTCGGCGTCGGAGTCGTACCAACCGTGATGATCTGCCGGTGAACGCAGAGATCAACGTTACGAGTCTAGTTGATATTGCCTTCACACTTCTAGTGATTTTCATCATCACGGCACCGATCCTACAAGGCGGGATCGAAGTAGCAATCCCGAGGGCAGACGTACCACCACTGACGTCAGAAGATCAGCCGTTCTTTGTTACAGTCCTGCAGGATGGAACCATTTTTATGGAGGAGACTGAAGTAACACTTGAGGAGCTTGAAGCGGGATTGCCTCAACTTATGGCTACAGGGAACGTTCAGCGCATTTATATCCGAGGTGACTCTCTCGCACCCTATGGTCCTGTGCTTAGGGTTATGGCTACCTCTGTCAATAGTGGCGTGAATTGGTCGGTTGTTGCTGAGCCTTACCGGCCCGGGAACTAGAAAAGGCCCATGCTTGAACCAGCGCACTTCGACAAGCGGAGCATGACAATGTCCGTCGGTCTCCACGGGTGTTTGTTCACGCTTGCATTCTTTACCTCACTTATTGACCGCTCGCCCATGGAGTTTGTGACCTACGAGATCGAAATGGTTAGTCCACCACCTGCGGTTCAAGCTGAGATCCAACCTGCGATGGAAGAGCTAGTGGTCGAGCGGCCCGAGCCTACACGACCAATAGAGGAAGAACCCGAGCAGGAAGTTGTTCCGATTGAAGAGCCTGATGACCCCGAACCCGAGCCATCACCGGAAGAGGATAGGCCGACTGAAGAACTCACTGAGGTTGAAGAAGAAGAGACTCCGCCATCGGCACCGGACCCGCCACCTGATGAAATTGATGAGTCTGGAGAGGGTATTAATGTTAGGCTTGAGGGAGTTCGCCGTGACTATCCGGCCTACTACAACAATATCATTCGGCAGATCTTTAACTGTTTTCGGTGGAGGGGTGGTGGGAGCTGGGAGGCTACCGTCTTCTTCATGATTGAGCGGGAAGGTACTGTGGCTGACATGAGATTCTTGAGTCGCTCGGGTAGCACGGCTTTCGACTTTGAAGCGATTGGAGCCGTCGAGTGCGCGGGCCAGGGTAGGTTTGGGCAATTGCCAGACGAACTGCCATACGATCGGCTTCCTGTCCAATTTGATTTTAGGCCGCCGGGTGATGCTCAAGAACTGATCTCTCCAGAGATTTCTCACCAACTCCGAGTGCTGGATCGTTGATAGGCCTACCGTCGAGTGCGCTTCAATGGTTTGGCTTTAGACTGACTGTTGCCTCATGCGTTTGGACGGGGCTCTTAGCGTCCTCAGGGCTTGCACAGGAGCGTGACTCCCTTCCAGGTGTGAGTTTAGGACTCGTCTACGAGAATCAACCGCAGCCCGCTCTAGCGATCCAGCCGTTCACTGGGCGTTTTGGAGGAGCTGATCTAGTGGATGATGTCGAGGTGATTGTCGGTCGGGACCTACGTAATTCTGACCGCTTCGAAGTAATGGACTCTATCCCCGCAGGGCTCGTCGGTGACGTTGTGGACTACACACTCTGGGACCGACTCGGGGCCGTATGGTTGATTACTGGCCAGGTCGAAGGGGCAGGGGAGGGTTATATCCTCATTCTTGAGCTTCACGATGTTGTCTATGGCCAGAGTGTAGAACGAGGTCGTTTCCGAATCCCTGATGAGACTGATCCTGATTTTCGCATGGCAGTACATCGTGCATCGGACGAAATAGTTACTTGGGCTACTGGTGACCCTGGCATGGCCGCGAGCAGGATTGTTTTTACGATGACGGATAACCAAGGAAACAAGGATCTTTACGTCATTGATTCAGATGGAGAAAATCTAGACCGGATTACTAATTATCGTGACTTAACACTCTCCCCGACCTGGTCTCCCGATGGGAATAAGGTTGCGTTTACATCTTATAAGTCGGGACTACCGCGTATCTATGAGCTCGACCTTCGAACGGGAGAAGAGAATATGCTTCCGGAAGTTAGAGGCGGGGGAGACTACATCACACCTACTTATCATCCTGATGGTACTACTCTGGCATTTTCGGTCACTGGCAATGCTCGAAGTGGGGTTTTCACTTATAACGTCGAGAGGGACTGCTGTCTGGTCTTCCTGTCTGGTGGGCGCTGGTATGATCTGTCGCCGACATATTCCCCGGATGGACAGTGGATGGCGTTTAACACAAACCGGTTTGGAGATGCTGTTCCCCAGGTTATGCTGATGCCATCACAGGGTGGCGATGCTGAAACACTTTCACCCTACGAGTATGGTGGCAGGGGTTACTTCACTGCACCGGATTGGTCACCCGTAGGTGATATGGTGGCTTTTCATGGTTCGATCAGTCGGGGCACCTACCACATACTTGTGGCAAGTGTTTCGAACGACGGGCGGAGGCTCAACCAACTTACTTGGGAAGGGAACAACGAAGACCCAAGTTGGGCACCAGACGGGAGGCACCTGGCTTTTGTAGGAGAGCGCAGGTGGGGGTTTGGCCTTTTTGTGGTTGACGTTGCAACGGGACGACTACGACCACTGCTGGCGGGGCGACGGGTTGGGTTACCGGACTGGTCACCAGCATTGAGTACAGGGCGTTAATCGTCCTACCTATAGGGCATATCCTATAGTGAGGATTAAGCTAACTCACGCTTAATACATAAACCGTTGCGCTCGCTCATGTTTTTGCCTAGATAGCAGAGGGTCTTTTCATGATCACGAAGCACGTTAGCTTGGTTATTGTGCTAGGCCTGCGTCAATACGCCTAGATGAGCGTAAAATAGTTCGTTCAACCCGGGAGTAGGGATGATCGTACGTCGTTTCTTTATTGCTGTTACAGCTGCTACACTTGTAGTTGGATCCTGTGGTGGTGACCCACCACCGCCGCCGCCAGCACCACCGGGGCCGGACATGGATTCGCTTCGCGCCTATCAAGACTCAGTCAGAGCGGCTGAAGAGGAAGCTCGCCGCCTAGCTGCGGAAGAGGCAGCCCGTCGTGCAGAAGAAGCAGAACGGGAGAGAGCAAGACAACGTGCTTCGCAGACACTGCAGCAGATGGTCTTCTTCGATTACGACATGTCTGAGATCCGTGATGATGCGGCTTCGGCACTGCGTGCGAAGGTTGACATTCTGCGGGCTAGCCCCCAAGTGCAGCTGCGCATCGAAGGGCATGCCGACGAGCGTGGCTCGACCGAGTATAATTTAGCGCTTGGGAATCGCCGAGCAGTAGCTGTCCGGGATTTCCTAACTGGCTTTGGACTCTCAGAGAGTCGATTCAGCGTCGTTTCCTTCGGTGAGGAGCGTCCACTCGAGTCGGGCTCAGATGAATCCGCTTGGTCTCGTAACCGTCGTGGCCAGTTTGTGATTACCGCTGGTGCAAACGCTATCAACCCAGGTAACTGACAGCGTGAACTTTTCAGGACTCCTCCCCCGGGCGAGCCGGGGGGGGGGTTCGTGATATGATGAGAGGTTTGGCACTGTCTTTGGTAGTACTCCGCGTCCCTGTTCTGATCACTACTATCGTGGTACTCGGGGGTTGCGCTACTAAGAGCGATATCCGAGATCTTCAGGTCGAATTGCAAGCTGAATTGCGTGTGCTTGCAGAGCGGCAAGCTGCATTGATCGAGCAATTGCAGACTGAGGCAAACTCAACCCGGGACACCCTACGTAGCCAATCTATCCAGCTATTTGATTTCCGTGGGGAGCTCTCTCGGCAATTGAGAGAAATAGGGGAGGGGTTAGCAACCCTTGAGGTCCTGGCTGGCGAGAATCAGCGAGCCATAACAGGGATTCGAGGGCAGGTCACGAATCTGAGGAGCGGGTCCATCACCCCTACTGCTACCGTTCTTGATTCGACAGACATGATCGGGGGAGCTACAGGAGGAGGTGCAGATCAGCTCTACAGGACAGCCGCAGAACAGTTTGGCCGAGGCTCGCTTAATACAGCCCGGATGGCATTCCAACAATTCGTGGAAAGTTATCCTAATCACGTACTTGCACCTGAAGCTCACTTCTCTCTCGCTGATATTCTTTATCAGCAGGAAGACTTTGATGCTGCTCTGGAAGCATTCGGAGAAATTCAATCTCGTTTCCCAACAGCTGCCAAGGTACCGGATGCCTTATACCGGATCGCGCTGATTCAGATTGAGATGGAAGAAATCGAATCTGCGATCGATACGCTCCAGAGGATTACCAACACCTATCCAGAATCGGTAATCGCAGAAATCGCAGCGGACAAGCTTGAAGAGATCGGCTCTTGACTAGGCGACACGCCCTTGCTGGCCCTGTCATGGTGCGATCTCGAACGGAAATCTGAGGTATGCGTTGTCCGGCGTGCGATGCGACCGAGAATCGTGTTGTTGATACAAGGGCCAGCCGGGGTGGTAGGGCTGTCAGGAGGAGGCGAGAATGTACTGTTTGCGGAGCACGTTTCACCACCTATGAGTACATCGAAGAACGTCCTATCCAGGTGCTCAAGCGTTCTGGAGCGGTAGAGGACTTCAATAGAACGAAGCTCCTTCATAGCGTGAAGGTGGCATGTGCGAAGCGCCCGATCTCAGCTTCACAAATGGACGAACTGGTTGATGATATCGAAGATATACTGTCAGCTCAGGTTGGTGTTGAGGTCTTGAGTGTACAACTTGGAAAATTAGTAATGGAGCGCCTAAGCCCTATAGACCGAGTCGCATATGTGCGATTTGCTTCCGTATATCGGAACTTCCAGGACGCGGGAGAGTTCCAAGAGTTCGTCGATGAGATTACTGCCGCCCAGGAGCGTGAAGAGCTTCGACGCAGCCAAGTCGAACTTCCGTTCTAGTCAGCAGTTGACCGAATAGAAACCTCTTTTAGGTGATTTTTTATTAGATGGCTCGTACCCGCGGTTCAAGAGGAGAGATGCCGTTTCTCGACCACCTTGAAGAACTAAGGTGGAGGATCCTGTGGTGCATTCTTTCTGTCATGATCGGCGCTGTGGTTGGTTTCGGCTTGGTCTACTACCTCAATGTGCTCGAACTTTTGGTTGAGCCTGTGCGTCGGGCGTATGACAATCCAGACCTAAGGCTGATCTATCTGTCACCATCTGACTCATTCTTTGTTACACTCAGGCTAGCTATTTATGCGGGACTGCTCATGGCCTTCCCATTCCTAGCTTACCATATGTGGGCGTTCCTCTCTCCTGCTCTCAAGCCTCAGGAGCGACGGGTAATCATACCTCCGCTTTACGGAGGTCTTGTTCTCTTTGCAGCAGGTGTCGCTCTAGCATATTGGATAGCCTTACCTGTGACTCTTGAGTTCTTCCAGAGATTCCAGACCGAGTCACTTCAGGCAAATCTTGAGATCAATGCTACACTAGGATTCATTGTGAAAATGCTTATGGCATTCGGTTTCGTCTTCGAGTTGCCAATTGTAATTATGATCTTGAGTTGGATGGGAATTGTCACACCTGAGTTCCTTCGTGCGAAACGAAGACATGCGATCGTTCTTATAACTGTTCTGGCGAGCTTTATTACTCCGGGTGATGTAATTGTACTGACGTTCATGATGATGGTGCCCTTAATCCTTCTATATGAGGTTGGCATCTTCCTGTCTGTAGGCATTTATCGGAGAAAAGCACAGAGGGAAGAAGACTTCGAAACAGATACCACTCCACCCACCGGATCTGTGGAAACGCAGTGACACCCATGCGGTTGGTGAGCCAGACACTCTGGATCATAGGGTTCACTGCCACGGGTGCCTTCGGTTCTGCAAGTGCTCAGGAACAGGTAGACTCGACACGCCTTCGTGTAATCCAACGACTTGAGCGACTCGCTCGAGCACCTGGCTTTGACAGCATCTTGTTTTTACAAGATTCCATTAGAGTTGCTGAAATTGAAGCTGGTCGGGGTTTCGGCGGAGGAGTAAGCACAGATTCGGTTGTGGCTGAGCTAATGGAACTGCCTGGCTTTACCCTGACTGAGTACGATGGTGGTGCCGCCACTTTTGAGGCAGCTGAGCGTATTCTAACACTCATTGCTCCGGATGGTGGGAGAGCACGGGTGAGCAGCGAAGGGATGGGCGTCGAAGCAGATACATCAATCCTCTATAACGAAGAGACAGGACGACTTCAGACCGAGGGGCAATCCACCTTTACCCCGGACACAGGTGACCCGATTGAATCTACGTCCCTAATTTTCGACATAAGTGAGGAGCGCGGCTCCGCATTCGGCGCCGAAACGTCATACAGTGAAGGTGGCGCGAACTGGTTGGTCACCGGAGACATGCCGTTCGCGGCGGCGGATTCCTCCTTTATGTCACATGCTCGCTTCACATCGTGCGATTTAGAGGAGCCACACTACCATTTTGAAACTGATGAGATCAAGATCATCGGAGGAAACGTGCTGGTTGCACGTCCTGTTCGCTTGTACTTCGCGGATGTTCCAGTGGCCTGGCTGCCTTTCGTGGCACAGAGTTTATCACAGGGTCGCTCATCAGGTATTTTGACCCCTCGGTTTAGCGTAAACGATATCGTTCGGACGTCTGGTCGGTACCGTCGAAGAGTCAGTAACATTGGTTTCTACTGGGCTATGAGTGACTACTCAGACGCACTAATGGCTCTCGACTGGTTTAGTCAGAATTTTCTTAGCGTGACGAGTTCACTGAGATATAGCTTCAATAGTCAGTTTCTTGATGGAGATTTGACTTTTCGCCGCTATTGGCGTGCTAATGGATCGACTGAACTAGCGCTGGACACTCGACACAACTGGGACCTTGATGAACGCACGCAATTGCGTGCGTCGGGAAGGTATGCTTCCAGCAATGACTTCATCCGGGAGAACTCTTTCAATCCGGCTGAAGTAACGCAATCGATTGACTCAGAAGGTGGCATCAATCGCCGATTCAACTGGGGGACCGCATCTGTAGGTGCGAATCGTAAGCAATACCTATCTGATGATCGCACTGAGTGGACCCTGCCCTCAGCAAATTTATCACTTTCCACCATTACCTTGTTTAGGAATGCTTCTAGCGACGCGCGCTTTTATAACAACATGACTTGGTCGGGTAGTGCGAGCTTTACTCGCCGCACTTTGGATAGAGTCCAACCGGATGTCTTCAATTTTTCTCAGGCGAACACGGAAACGACTACAGGATCCGTTCGTAGTTCACTCAGCCTAGGTAATCTCTCTCTGGCTCAGTCAGTGCAGTTGCGCCAATCCGGAACACTCGGCGTACCTGAGGCGCTGCTTGTGATGCGTGAATCAGAGACCCCGGCGCTGATCACGGGCTCCCCGGTCCAGGACATCATGGACTCTGATTTGACTTGGCAATCGTCCGTCTCATACCAGCAACAGCTCATCGGATCGACGACGATCACACCTAGACTTGCGATGTCAGGAAATATGTTCAGATCCGATACTTCCGCTGTTGCATCCTCATTGGTGTCAGCTCCAGCACGGGTATCATTTGGGGGTGCCTTGAAGACCGATATCTATGGATTCTATGGCGGTTTTGGTGGCTTTGAAGCAATCCGTCATAAACTATCACCTTCTATTGAGTATGAGTGGAGTCCTTCTACAACCCCTACTCAACTTCAACAACAGCTCTTTAGGTCCAGGGCACTTCAGCCGAAGAATGCTGTATCATTGACCCTCAATCAGACTTGGGAAGCAAAGCGCAGGCCACCGGAAGGCGATTCCACTATGGCCAGTTCAGCAATCCAACTCGATTCGCTTGACATAACTGCTAATACTCAAGCTTCATCTTCTGATGGTCCAACCCGCCTTCAACAGGGCCAGACGGTCAGCCTTCTGGCACTTCGCACCAGCGTTTTGCGTTATGACTTTGTAGAAGCTGACTCGATTGGAACTCTTCTAGCTGGCTTCGAAACGACTCGTCTATCTAATCAGATCTCCTCTGATTTCTTAAGAGGTCTAACGATTTCCGTGAACCACGATCTGTTCGAGGACAAAGAAGTGGATGGCCAACTTAACAGAACTTTTGCCCCACATCTCGCACAGGTGAACTTCGGGTTCTCCCTTGGTTCGAACTCATCGATCTTCCGGTGGCTAGGCTTCCTGAGTGGTGGCGATGAGGGAGAAACTCCTGCGCCGCAAGCTGTGGAGCCAGATGTTCTTGATCCATTTGAGGCCACGGGGACGACGGACGAATCATCAATCATTCCAACGGGACGTCGTCCGTTATCTTCTACTGAGCCAGCTCGTCGTGGGGATCGAGGTGGTTGGAATGCGAATCTGTCCTACTCTCTCCAGAGACCACGTGGCGATGATGTCATGATGAGTCAGATGCTCACCGGTACGATTACTTTGCGGCCAACCGAAAATTGGGATCTGAGTTGGCGGACAGCGTATGATCTGGAGCGTAGAGCATTCAATGACCACACCATTCGGCTAACGAGAGACCTACATCGGTGGGAAGCAAATTTTGATTTCCTGCAAACTGCTACTGGGAATTGGACATTCCGATTTGAAGTCAGCTTGATCGATAATCGGGATCTCAAGTTCGACTACAAGCAACGGAACCTTGATGCAGGGCTATCTCGGTGAATATGCATATAACTTCTTGATCCATGATCCCGGTACTTGAAGCTGTTCCGAATTTTTCTGAAGGTCGCGATCTAGAGAAGATAGAGGCACTTGTCGACGCGATTGCTAAGAAAGGTGTGGACATTCTGGATTGGTCTGCGGACCCAGACCACCATCGGTCTGTTGTCACTTATATAGGTGATCCTAGGTCAGTGATCTCCGCTTCCTTAGCCGCGGCAGAGTTCGCGATCCGGGAATTTGATCTTAGTCGCCACCGTGGTCTGCATCCACGTATCGGCGCACTTGATGTGCTTCCGTTTGTGCCTCTTCGGGGACTTCACATGAGCGATGCCATTGCTGCTGCTCACGAGGCTGGTCAGGCCATCTCGTCGTTGGGTGTCCCGGTATTTTTCTATGGTGAGGCGTCAGATTCTCCAGGTCGTGGACTTGCGGAACTCAGACGAGGTGGAATCGAGTCGCTCCGGGATGGGTTCCACAAAGGCCGTAAGCCTGATCTACCAAGTTCCGCTATGTTTCCACATCCGACTGCAGGTGCGACCTGTGTGGGTGCGAGAGATGTGCTGTTGGCGTGGAACGTTGTCGTAGCTGGGATTGATGAAGAACAAGCAAAATTGATCGCATCTAAGCTCCGTGAGCGTGACGGGGGCTTTTTTGGTGTTCGAGCTCTCGGACTTTATCTGCACCATAGGGAACAAGTCCAGATCTCAATGAACTTAGAAGACCCAACGAGAACAGCGCCTGAGGCTGTATACGCAGAAATTACTCAAGCAGTATCTGAGATGGGTGGAGAAGTACTTGAAGTTGAAGTGATTGGGATGCTTCCAGACACCCTTGTGCTTCCAGGATCGGAGAGCAGATTAGACCTCCTTAACCTGGATTCCGAAAGAGTTCTGTCCTTTCGGGTCGATGAGTATGTGCAGACTCGGGCGGGACGGGAGGAAATTCCGGATAATCTATCTTGAATATCCCATTGCTTAGTTAAAAACCCTACTACCATGAGTAAAATAAAGGGCGGAAAAACACGTTGAGCCACTGCGATAATGCTCTGTATGGATGGAAGTTAAACGACCTCTATGTCCGATATGGTTTTGGATATCAATTATCGTGGGTGAAAGTATGAGCCAACTCATAAAGTCGGAGCCTCAGGGGCTTTCCTTGATTCAGGAGTTGGTTAAAGAGGACGTAGATCTTGTAGCAACTGAGTTACGCCGAATTGTGGTCTCAGATTTTGAACTGATCGATCAGGTGAATGAACACCTGTTCTTAACACGCGGGAAGCTCTTTCGGCCAACTCTGGTGCTGTTGTCGAGCCGAGTCGGTGATGAGGCTTCGGATGAGGCGTTGACGTTGGCGGCTGTCGTAGAACTTGTCCATCTAGCAACTCTGGTGCATGACGATGCGGTAGACCACTCAGTTCTCCGGCGTGGACTTCCTACCGTGAACGTTGCTTGGACTCATCAAATAGCAATCATCATGGGTGACTACCTGTATTCTCGGGGTGTCACTGAGCTCGCAAAACTCGGTAATCTTCCGGCATTGGAAGTACTTGCTCAAGCTGCGAACGAGATGGCTGTGGGGGAAATGCGTCAACTCACGTCTTACGATGCACTCAGCTTCGGAGAGGATGACTACTATAGGCTGATAGGATCCAAGACTGCATCACTCATTTCAGCAGCCTGTGCAATGGGTGCCCTAGCAGGAATTCCGAGATATCAGTCTCGGCTTGCCGAATATGGTAATCACCTTGGTATGGCATTTCAGATAGCCGATGACCTTCTCGACTATACCGCATGTGAGACGATTACGGGTAAACCAAGTGGTCAGGATTTACGTGAGCATAAGGTCACGCTTCCGTTGATCGGGGCACTCGCGAATAGCACACAAAGTGAGCATCGTCAGATAAGGTCTTTTTTCAGTACTGCTGACCCTTCGGATGAGGACATCTCAAGGATTATTGGGATCGTAGAAGAGAGAGGAGGACTCGAGTACGCTCGAGTTCACGCAGATCGCTGTGGACAGCTAGCTCAGGCTTCGCTGTTGGGACTCTCTGAGGGGCCTGCCCTCACAGCTTTAAGTGACGCTGTGAGCTGGGTCGTAGATCGTCAACGATGAAAACTAGTTATGCTTGTTGACACTAGGTGGCGGAGTATCGTTCGCCTCATTTGGACTTTAGTGTTGGGATTGTTCCTCGGTGGACTGTTCACAAAGCTGTCAGAGCTGTTTTTACCTGACAGTGCAGCTCGGGATTTTCTGACTACGTCAGTGGAAGCTTCACTCGGTCCTTTGTCGGTTGACCTAATAGCTATTGCATTCACACTGGGTCCAATCTCGATTACCCTGAATGTGTTAACATTGGTTGGCATCTCAATCGTTGCGATGATTGCACGATCATTGATCTGATTATTTGCCTTAAGAAAGTATGAACGAGCTAGGAGAAACTTGCGGGGCTAACCCCCGACGGAGGTTCTGAGATATGGGTTTCGGCGGATTTGGAATGTGGGAAATGATTTTGATCTTCACGGTCGTATTGCTGATGTTTGGAGCAAAGCGACTTCCAGAAATAGGATCGTCACTCGGAAAGGGGATCCGGGAGTTCAAGAGTTCTGTTCGCGAGATCGAGACAGAACTCAAACATCCCGATCGGCAAATACATAAGGCAACGTACCCACCAGGAGAGACCGAAGACGAAGAAGATCAGGCTGACGAAGACGACTCTGTGACAGATGACGGACCGAGGAGCTTAAGCGACGATTGACCGAGGTGAGGTCCTGTAGCCGAAAGAAAATCAGTGCTGGGATATTATGCACTTCTAATGTCTAAGCACTGATTTTTTCTATTGGTACCCGAGCATCCTCTTTCTAGAATACCATAGGCAGTTGAACGACATCTTCATCAGCCGGTGCGAGTACTACATCGCGACGATCTACAATCCGAGCTGCAGCCCGAAGTGCATCGATCCACTCTTGTAGGCGTTGCTGTTGCAGAATCAATACTTGAGTTTGCCGCTGTTCGACTCGCTGACCGATCCAAGCCGCAGAGTCGGCAGGGACGTAACCGACTAAGTCTAAAATAAATGCGTTCGTCGGTGTCGTGACGACTTCACTGACTTCTCCAGATCGGAGGCCAAAGGCTGCTCCGATTGCACTATTTTGCCTACCTAGTCCTGGAACAAAGCTGCTGCGCGAGAATAATCCGGTATCACTTATTTCTAGTCCTAAATCTTCCGCGATGTCTTCAAGTGTCTCCCCAGAGCGGATTCGTGCTACTGCTGCCTGCCCGTCAATCCTGGCCTGCGACATCTTGCTCTCGAATAACAGGGTAGACTCAATCGCGGCTCTTGCTTGTTCCAAAGGCAAGACCCCTTCGGGTTCAGAACTCACCAATTCCAGCATATAGAAGGCCTGTACTGTTTCGAACACAGGACTGACATCGCCCGCTGAAGCCTCCTCAAATACCCAATCGGCTCCTTCCGAAATCTGTCCGGCTCCTACGAGGAACGGAAAGTTCTGAGAGATGTCTACGGTTTGAACATTAACACCTGCTGCGGTTCCTACTTCTTCCATCACCATTGACTCTCCTAGATCCTCGATCGAATCAGCTAAAGTCAATAGGGCAATCTCGCTTTCATCAGTGCGCTCTACTGGAACCAAGACATGTCGTGCTTGTGCACTATCTTGAGCCCACCGCTCCTGGATTTCGATGACGTGGTATCCGAAGGCGGTTTTTATCGGCTCCGTCAGTTCTCCTACTGGAGTTGAGAAGACAGTGCTATCAAAAGCTCCAGTCATTCTGCCTTTCGGAAACACTCCAAGTTCTCCACCTAACTCGGCACTCCCTTGATCTGCCGAGGTTTGCCGAGCGGTTTCTGCGAAATCTGCTCCGTCCAGTAACTCTTGTCTGATTTCGCCCGCCCGCTCTCCGGATGCGGCTGTGTCAGCGGCTGTGGGGGTCTTATCTAGGACGATGACCTTGACGGCTGCTCTCGCCGGAACCTCAAATTCCTCCTGTTGATCGCGGTAATATTCTTCGATTTCAGAGTCAGGAATTGAGAATTGTCCATCTTCGTAACGGTTAGCAGGATCGAAGGCTAAATAGCGAACTTCAACCTGTTCATTTTGATCTTTCCAGAGTTGCCAAAGTTCAGCGTCACTCAGGTAAATCCCTGCCGACACCTGCCTGAGCAGCTTGCCCCGAGGGATCACGTCCCGATAGTACGCTTCCAGAAGGAGAAGTTGCTCGGCTGGTAAGGTGGCCAAGAATATTTGGTAGCCATTGAAGTCGAACTGTCCTTCCTCATCCGTAAACTGCGGGCGCAATTCGCCGGGGGGACTCAACTGTGCTGCTTGGCTAATCTCTTGATCACTTACTCCAATTCCCCGTCGTCGAAGTTCCTGGCGAATTAGAAGTTGGTTGACCACTTCATCGAATGCGGCATCCTCGATTTCTGTATTCTGCTGAGAGGAAATGGGCTCTTCTTGTGAGGCTTGAACCTCGTCGTAGAGGTTTCGGTATGCTGCCATATACTCAGTATACATTACTGCATCTGAGTTAACTCGACCGATCTCACCGAGACCACCAGAACTCTGGCCGGTGATATCCATCCCCCACTGGAAGACCATGAGGCCGACGAACGCTAATGCAGTAATAAGCATGATAGGTTTCGTCGCCGCTCGCATCTGACGCATCATAACAAAGCGTTTCCCCGGAAATCTGGGATAAGCGAAAAGCACTAATAAACGAACGGAGAACGATAACCGCTCCCCGAGCACCTCTCAACGGAAGCCCGAGCAGAAATCTTCACAAGGGGATCCCGTCCTCACGATCTCCATGGGTTATCCGGAACCCTGGTTCGTTGACACTATTTCTAAGACGTTCGTATTTTTCGCTTTATCATTAGTGATATTGAGAACTTTCTTTCCCCTCGCTTTCGGAGTCTCTTTGCCTGATTCACTTGAGGTTCAGCACGAGGCGGAAAAAGTTCATAGCAGTGAAGTTTCGGAACACTCCGGTCCGATCCAAACACGCACGATGGCTGAACTCTTTGTCCAACAAGGATCGGTCGGGAAGGCTATCGAGATTTTTCACCAACTTGTTAGTCTTGATCCGGATGACGCCTTACTCCGTGCACGGTTAGCTGAACTTGAAGAAGAAGTTGAAAATCCAACCAAATTGAGCGAAGAGAGTGTAGAGGATAGTTCGACGATTGGGCTATACTTCCAAAACCTATTGGAGCTTAACCCTAAAACCGGAACCGACGATTCATGAAAATCGCAGTCATTCACGGTCCCAATCTCCGGTCATTGGGTAAGAGGGAGCCGGAGGTTTACGGGACCGACACACTTGAAGATATCAACGACCACTTGCAGAACATGGCAAATGAGTTGGGCGCTGAAATCACAGCGTTCCAGTCTAATCATGAGGGTGAATTGATCGATTATATTGAGCGCACGGCTCCGGAGGTTGAGGGCTTCTTAATCAATCCAGGTGCATACACTCATACTTCAATCGCTCTTAGGGACGCTTTCGTGGGTGTGGAGAAGTCATTTGTTGAGGTTCACCTTTCGAATACCTCAGCCCGAGAGCACTTTCGCAGGCATTCTTATCTTGCCCCTGTTGCTGCGGGTATGGTTTATGGCTTTGGTCTCCACAGCTATCTTCTAGGCCTTCAAGGCCTTGTGGCTAAATTAAAGCAGTAGAGGTGTTCGATCCTCTACTGGCAAAAGACTAGACTTCCAGAAAAGAGGCTGTATGGCGAGCACCGCTGATTTCCGAAACGGAATGGTTCTCGACATTGATGGGGAACTCTGGGCTATTACCTACTTTCAGCACGTAAAGCCGGGCAAGGGAGGTGCTTTTGTACGCACTAAGCTCAAGAACGTGCTTTCAGGTGCTGTCGTCGATAAGACCTATAGGGCTGGTGAAAAGGTCAATGATATCCGCCTAGAGCGGCACCCAGTGAATTACAGCTATACCGATGGTAACCTGTATTACTTTATGGACACTGGTAACTATGAGATGATCCCAATCGCCGGTGATCTCCTTGGTGAAGAACAATTGAGATATCTCAAGGAAAACATGGAGTGTGAGGGGTTGGTCCACGATGGAGCTGTGATAAGCGTGGAACTACCTCAATTCGTAGAGCTTCTGGTTACTAGGACTGATCCAGGCTTCAAGGGGGATACCGCACAAGGTGCTACTAAGGGTGCGACGCTTGAAACCGGAGTTGAGATTCAGGTGCCACTTTTCGTCGAAGAGGGTGATATTCTAAAAATTGATCGTCGGGAAGAAAAATACCTGTCACGGGTAAATAAATGATTGATCCAGATCTGATCGAGCACCTTATAAAGATTCTCGATGATAGCGATATCGACTCGCTTGAAATCGAACGTGGTGGTACCCGTATCCGGCTAGGGAAAACTCCGATTCAGTCAGTTACTGCTGGGTCACCAGCTTCCCAAGATGAGCAGGTTATTTCCTCAAATCCTCCGGTTCAGGATTCACCAACTAGTGTTGATCCGGAATCGGGTAACATGATTGAAGTAACCTCCCCGATGGTAGGTACATTTTATTCGGCCCCTACTCCGGATGCGCCCCCATACATTGAAGTTGGTGATGAGGTTAAGCCTGGAGATGGGCTCTGTATCATTGAAGCAATGAAATTGATGAACGAGTTGGAAGCAGAGGTCGCAGGCACCATTGTCGAGATCTGCGTGGAGAACGCCCAGCCAGTTGAGTATGGCCAGGTACTCTTCCTCATAAATCCAGCTTAGCCAAGCGAGGCGTCCTTGTTCGAGAAGGTCCTGATAGCGAACCGTGGGGAGATTGCGCTTAGGATCATACGGGCTTGCCATGAATTAGGAGTGCAAACAGTCGCCGTGTACTCTGAGGCTGATCGAGAATCCCTACATGTCCGGTTTGCAGACGAAGATGTCTGTATTGGTAAAGCGCCTCCGATTGATAGCTATTTGAATATTCCACGGATCATCGCTGCAGCAGAGGTCACAGGTGCCGAGGCGATTCACCCTGGGTATGGCTTTCTCTCAGAGAATGCTGAATTCAGTGAGATCTGTGTCCAGTCAGGGTTGAAGTTCATTGGACCCACCCCTGAGCAGATCAGTTCGATGGGAGACAAGTCCCGAGCGCGCCAGAAGATGAACGATGCCGGTGTACCTACGATACCAGGGTCCGATGGTATCGTCTCAGATGTCGATGAGGCCAGGGAATTGGCGAAAGAGATCGGGTTCCCGATCATGATAAAGGCCACAGCGGGTGGTGGCGGTAAGGGCATGCGCATCGTTGAGGATGCGGAACACTTCCCCAAGTTACTTCAGGCAGCTCAAACGGAAGCAAAAGCCAGCTTCGGTGATGATGGGGTATATCTGGAGCGTTGCATCCAGCACCCACGCCATGTCGAGATTCAAGTGTTTGGCGATTCGGAGGGTCGAGTTGTTCATCTAGGGGAGCGGGAGTGTTCTATACAGAGGAGGCACCAGAAGTTGATAGAAGAGGCACCGTCACCCGGTCTTTCCCCTGAACTCAGACAAGAGATGGGAGATGCGGCCATTCTAGCTGCGAGATCTATCGATTATGTGGGTGCCGGAACTGTAGAGTTCCTGTTAGATGAGGATGGCTCGTTTTACTTCTTAGAAATGAATACGCGGATTCAGGTTGAGCACGCGGTCACAGAGGTTACAACGGGATTTGACCTGGTAAAGGAACAAATCCGTGTCGCTGCAGGTGAGGCCCTGGCATTTCCTACGAATGGCTCAGGTAATTTCCACCGCCGTGGACACGCAATAGAATTCCGTGTGAATGCCGAAGATCCGGATAGGAATTTCACACCAGGCCCTGGGAAAATCACAACGTTTCACCCTCCTGGCGGACCCGGTATCCGGATCGACACACACGTTTACACTGGATACAACGTGCCGCCCTATTACGACTCACTTATTGCGAAGTTGATTGTCAGCGGTGCGACGCGAGAAGAGGCGATTCTCCGTGCAAGGCACTCGCTAGACCAGTTCATTATCGAGGGTATCCCCACAACGCTACCATTCCTTCGGAGAATCGTAGAGGACAATGCATTTCAAGAGGGGGATATTAATACGAGTTTTGTAGCTCGGATGTTAAGCGAAACTGATGGCCCGATCGAAGCGTGAAGGTAGTTGGGGGATTAACGCTTCCGGAGATTGACATGGAGACTCTACTCTGATCTAGAGATCATGATAACGGAGAAGCGATCTTCCTTATCGTGTTGAGTAAGTAGGTAGCCTAGCCAAAGAGAATGAGGCGATGGTGGTTATCCACACTCTGCACGAAGAAGATTGCTATATCTTTGAGTACATGGGAAAACAAAAACAGAGCAAAAAGACAGAGTCTACGCTGGACGGGGCGTTGTCCCGCCTCGTATCCAGAGAACAAAGACAGCAAATTCTAGGGGTTTGTCTGTTAGGTATTTCGCTATTCACGTTTGTCTCTCTTTTGCCTGTTTTGCCTGTTTCGTGGTTTGGTGAGATGGGTGAAACTGTGGGCATCGTCGGAGGGACTCTGGGTGAGTCCCTTGATGCTCTGATCGGCTATTCTGCTTTTCTGGTCCCATTTCTGTTGCTTTTTCTAGGTCTTCACGTCGGTGAGTGGATTGCAGACATCTGGCCAGCCAGACTCTCCGTTCTTACCGCTGGGCTCATCGTGCTTCTACCGGTCTTCATATATGTGTGGCAGGACCCGAGCACTGGTGCTGGGTGGTTTGGGAAAAGTTTGGGAGAACCGCTGGAAAAATTTATGGGCACCACCGGAGCGACCATCGTGACCGGAACAGGGCTTGTGATTCTGTCGATTGTAACGTTGGCATGGAATCCTCTCATCTCGGTGTATAGGGGAATGCTTGCTAGCGGTGAAATGGCTGGGCGTACTGCAAAGGCCGTTGCAGATCGCGGACGGGAATTTGCAGAGGCTCGAGCTCAAGCTGCAGTAGATCCAGATCTGAGCGAAGCAGCTTCGGGTGATCCATTACCTGGGCTGGAGCCCGAATGGATGGAATCGGAAGAAGATGAGGAAAAAGGAACTCCAGAGAGCGATGTGCTACCTCCGGATAATGTTGATCCAGACCCTTTGCCGGATGAAGTGCCAGATTTGCGTGATCTTGAGGATGCGTCCTCAGATGTTGTAACTAATGAGGATCTCGAGTCTACGGATTTGGTTAGTGATGAGGTTGAGGTGGACGAGAGCGAAAGTGCTCCAACCGATACTTCAGAGGAAGCTGAAATCGAGCATGAAGTTCCGCCTATGGCACTTCTATCGGGTCCTGATAATCGAGACGATGACGATATGGACCGGCAGCTTGAAGAGTTGGGCCATGTCCTGATCGAGAAGCTTCTTACTTTTAATGTTGAGAGTTCCCTGGGTGACCGAACAACCGGGCCAATGGTAACGCAGTTTGAGGTTGTCCCTGCACCAGGTGTAAAGGTGAACCGAATAGCCAACCTCGATGCTGATCTTGCCTTGGCTATGAAAGCGAAAAGCGTCCGGATTGTCGCTCCTATACCAGGTAGGGGTGCTGTTGGTGTGGAAATTCCTAATCCAAAGCCTGAAATCGTGAATCTTAGGGAGGTGCTGGAGGCACCGGAGTTTAAGCGCGCCAAGGGGGAGCTACCGCTTGCGCTTGGAAAGGATTTAAACGGTCGTCCCTACGTTTCGTCGCTGGAGAAAATGCCGCACGTACTTATTGCAGGGGCAACAGGTTCAGGAAAGTCGGTTTGCTTAAACACAATCGTCACAAGTTTGGTATATCGTCATACTCCGGAGACCCTCCGACTTCTGATGATTGATCCAAAGATGGTTGAACTCTCCGTCTACTCGAGGTTGCCACACCTCAGGCATAATGTCGTCACAGATCCTCGTGACGCGGCTGGGTTACTCAAGTGGGCTGTTATCGAGATGGAACGGCGCTATGGCCTACTTAAGGCGAACTATGTGCGGTCGATTGCGGAGTTCAATCGCAAGGTCCGCGATGGTGTGACGATGAAGCGTTTTGAACCGGATGGGCCAGAAGGATTTGAAGATCGATGGATCTATCAGGATGGTATTATCCCCTACATCGTTGTTGTGGTGGATGAGTTGGCGGATCTGATGGTGACTGTGCAGGCTGAGGTGGAGAAGCCGCTTACTCAGCTTGCCCAAAAAGCGCGTGCGATAGGAATCCATTTGATCGTGGCGACCCAACGCCCGTCAGTGAACGTGATCACTGGTCTCATTAAGGCAAATTTCCCCACACGTATCGCGTTCCGTGTGGCATCCAAGACTGACTCGCGTACAATCCTCGACCAAAATGGAGCGGATGCTCTACTTGGAAACGGTGATATGCTGTTTCTCCCACCTGGGGAAAGTGACCCGGTTCGAATACAAGGCGCTTACCTCCCAACCGAAGATACCGAGCGGCTCATGGGTTGGTACACTGAGTTAATTGAGCAGCATGGCGAAGGTGTTGTTTCTGCGGAATCAGGGTTGGAGACCGATATCCTGGAAGAGATGCGTGGTCGGGAGGCTGAGGAAGCGGAACTTGCTGCAGAGGAAATTGGTGGCGAATGGGATGAGTTGTTCCAAGAAGCGGCTGAGGTGTGTATACAGAACGGCACGGGTTCGACTTCACTTCTGCAGAGACGATTAAGTATCGGCTACGGGAGGGCAGCACGTATTGTTGACCAACTCTTTGATGCAGGGGTGCTTGGTCCTTCGGATGGGGCTAAGGGCCGTGAGGTCCTTATGTCGATGAGTGACCTCAGCAGCATGTTCGGCTTTGAGGATGACAGCTGATGTCGAGTTCGTATTGGCTAGTCATCCGAGTGTGTCTGTTTTTGACTTTAGCTTTTACCCCTAGAAATGGGGTTGCACAAAACACGGTACCTGAGAGAGACGAAGTTGCTGCGATGAAAATTCTTGAGTCCGCAGCGCTTCATTACCGCGGTATTGATGCTCTCTGTGCAGACTTCACTCAACACTTGCTAGTTCCACTCTTAGGGGAAGACCGAACTGGGATTGGCCGACTTTGCCAAGCGCAGCCAAATCGGTTCGCGATGCGTTTCTCTGACCCCGAGGGAGATCTCGTATTAGTCGACGGATCATTCGTGTGGCTGTATTACCCGAGCTTAGACCCGAAGCAGGTCTTCAAGATACCGATGGTTGAGAATGGGGGACATTATGACTTTCACCGCGAATTCCTAGATCAACCAGCCTTGAAATATCAGGTGACCTATGAACATGAGGACAAGGTCGCGGGTCAGGCTACACATCGATTACGGTTAATCCCGCTTGTACCCGCACAATATGAAGCTGCTGTGGTTTGGATTGACCGTGCACAGCCACTACTGAGGCAGATTCGTATCGAGGAAGAGAACGGGTCAGTCCGCACTATCACTATGGACCGTATTGACTTTAGTCCTAACGCTATGCCTGAGGACTGGTTTACATTCACGCCGCCCGAGGGCGCGCATGTGATCTCTGGTTAAGGGAGTCCAGACCGAGGATGCGTACTAGAGATCTGCCTGTATTCCCGCTTGTTCCGGATCCGGTAAGGCCGGACGTGAACCCTGACGTCGCACCAGTCAGACACGAGTTCGAAGCCGTGGGTAGTCCAGATGGACCACACATCGCACTCGTAACGCTCGGTTGCGATAAGAATACCGTCGATTCAGAACGGATTATGGCCTCTTTGGTTGGCCATGGTGCCAGAGTATCATCGGATGTCCGAGAGGCCGACATCTTAATTGTAAATACTTGTGGTTTCATACAGGATGCCAAGGAACAATCTCTCGAGACGATCTTAGATGCTTGTGATCTAAAGGCCCGGGGACACTTGAATGCGGTAGTGGCAGTTGGGTGTCTTGTGCAGAGGTACAAGACGGAACTCAGCAACGAGATTCCTGAGGTCGACTTCTTCATGGGATTGACTGAACTACAGGGCCTTGTTCCTGAGTTGCGGAGGCGTGGTCTGCTGCCTGATATCCAGTCGATTCCGACGATGGAGCAACCCCTGAGGATCCTGTCCACGGAGACCCCTCATACTTCATACCTCAAGATCAGTGAAGGTTGTGACCATACTTGTGCTTTCTGTGCGATTCCGCTGATGCGAGGCCTTCACCGCTCTGAGTCTGTTGGAGATCTGGTAAGAGAAGCAGCAGGGCTCGGAGTTCAGGGGGTAAAGGAGATCAATGTGATCTCACAAGACACGACTTGGTACGGACGCGACAAGAAACGACTAGATCCATCAGCCCCGTTACTTCCAGATCTTCTTCAGGCACTTTTAGATGGGACTGATGTGCCCTGGTTCAGGCTCTTTTACATGTACCCGTCAGGTATTACACCTGAACTCATTGAATTGATCGCGAATGAGAATCGGATCTTACCATACTTGGATATGCCGATCCAATATGGTACTGACCGAATGCTCCGGCTTATGAGGCGCCCGGAGCGTCAGGTGACCATACGTCGGCAGGTCGAGCAGCTTAGGCAGGCGATTCCGGAACTCACGCTAAGGACAACAGTGATTCTAGGCTTTCCAGGAGAGACAGATGATGATTTTGCAGAGATGCTTGAGTTCCTAGCAGAAATCAGGTTCGAGAGGGTTGGAGCCTTCACCTACTCTATGGAAGAGGGTACTCGAGCTGCTGAGATGGAAGGGCATGTACCCATTGAACTTATGAATGAGCGCATGGGAGAGTTGATGGACGTCCAGCGAGAAATAAGCTTCGAGAAGAATGCAGAACTCGTTGGTAAATGTTCGACAGCTCTTGTGGATCAGGTACTAGAAGAAGATGGTGATTTTGATGCTGTCTCCAGGACTATTGGACAGGCGTTAGATGTAGATGGGGTCACGAATCTTTATGATGCAACAGGTGTGCAGTCTGGAAGCATGATCGAAGTCGAGATTGTCGACTGTCTAGACTATGATTTAATCGCCAGAGTCATTTAGTCGTAAGCTTTCGAGATCGCAGGTGGATGCTGTAGGGGAGGGCTTCGCGATGGGCTTCAGAAAATGGATCGGAGGGCTGGTGCTCTTCCTCTTGATCATCATACCAGGATTGGGTGTGAGTCAGGAGTTAGCAGACCTAGACTACGATAAGCTGTCTTTTCGAGGTGTGGGTATTGAGTGGGGTAAACTGTACCCGACTCGAGTGGACCAGACCGAGAGTTACGGTATACGCGTCGATCTCGGATACTTAGGACCCGGGCTGCGTATACTACCTGGAGTGAGTTACTGGACTTCACCTCTCACAATCCGAGAGATCGCTAGATTGGAGGATCGCGTAGAAAGCCTGGTCCAGAGTCAGACTGACGGGGATCGACCTGTTGTCGACTTGGGGGTGATCGAGTGGAGCGACATCTCCTTTTCTCTAGATGGGCAGGTTGTATGGGAGGTCCCTCTCGATTTCTTGACCTTTGCCGGACTCGGTGTTGCGGCCCATGTATTAAATGGGGAGGGAGCATCGATCAATGGCACGTTCATTGAAGACTTGCTCGACTCTGTAACGGCTGGTTTCAATCTGCACGCTGGCCTCGAATATCCTGTAACTAATGGGTTTAGGATTTATGGACTCGGGCGTTATGAAGTCGTTGGTGACTTACAGTACTTCAATACAAGGTTTGGGGTGCAGGTAATGATTGGTGACAACGCACCCGGTGAAGAGCGGGGTCGATGACCTTTATGGTCAACGCACATAGTAGCCACTTTAGGAGCGTCAAAGCTCTGCTTTGGCCGCGAGCTGGAGAGCGTCTAACTCCTGCACTCTCTGGCCTTCTCCTTGCTGCTTCTTTCCCGCCTCTTCATCTGCCTGTCCTGCCCTTTATTGGCTTAGTCCCATTTGCGCTCTGGATCCAGGGCTTGAGTGCTGATGCTGAGGGGAGACGCGCAGCGGTTCGAGGTTCTTTGGTTTTTGGAACGGTCTATTTTGGGCTCGTCTTTTACTGGATCCTGATTGCACTGATTTGGTTTACTCCGCTTGCGATTCTGGCCTTCATCGGCTCGATGATACTGCTTGTCAGCTTAGCTACTTTGTTTGGTTGGTCGCTCCATCATTTTCTACACACTCTCAGTGTTCCACTCTGGATAGCCCTGCCGATTTCCTGGACCGCCGCAGAGTGGTTCCGCGCGCACTGGCCGAGTTCGTTGGCATTTCCGTGGCTGGGACTTGGGACTTCTTTAACTGGTTTCCCTGAGGTGGTCGGTTTTGCCGAAATTGTCGGCGCTCGTGGTATAACACTATGGCTGGCGCTGGTTAATGGACTTCTAGCTTCACTAGTGCTCGATTTGCGCGTCGGAACTAGGTGGGCGCGCAAGAGCTTATTGATCTCTCTTGTTGTTATGCTACCTATGGGTTGGGGCTTATGGCGGGCAGAGACGCTCCAACTACGTGAAACTGGGCGGGTTGCAGTGGTGCAACCGAACATACCGGAGCACATCAAGCTGGATCAGCGGCTAGCGATAGATAGCACTCATGCTTCTTTGGGCCGACTCATGCAAACCATCGAAGCTGGCTCAGTAGATCTTATATTGATGCCGGAAGTGACACTGCCGGTATTCCCGAAGGCTGAGGTGCATACCGGCTTCATAGCCCCCATTAGGAATTTCGCGCGCGACATCGGTGTGCCGATTGTTTTTGGGGCCACGGGCTTCACAGGGGATATCTTAGGGGATTTTACCCCATTCAACTCAGCCTTTCTTATGGATCCTGATGGGCTCACAGGCTTTCAGTATGACAAGAGGTACTTGGTGCCCTTCGTCGAGCGCGTTCCAGTTTTGCCCGATTCCTGGCTCACAGGACTTCCTTACTTTGGCGGATTCGGTGTTGGCACTGGCTGGCCTCTTCTGGAGGTCAATGGTAGTACCTATGGCGTACTAATCTGCTATGAGTCGACCTATCCTGAGGGGGCTCGCACCTTCAGGCTCAAGGGAGCCGAGGTGCTTCTCAACATCACTAACGACGCTTGGTACGGCAGAGAACCATTATATTCTCGAACGACTGCCCTCTGGCAGCATCCTGCACACTTGGTAATGAGGGCAATAGAGAACCGCATGGGTATAGCTCGCTCGGCCAACACAGGTATTTCTCTGTACGTTGATCCTATCGGTCGCGTTCACAGTGAAACTGACCTCTTTGAGTCAGATATCAGGATCGATAATGTCCTCACTACTGACGAAATCACCTTTTTTACTCGTTTCGGAGATCTTGCTGGAAATGGTGCGGCGTTTGCTGCGGTTATGCTTATCCTAGCTTCTTTGATGTTCAGCAGACGCTCTGCTTCCCTGGACCCTTCTGAAGCACAGGTTTAGCTTTTCTTCCCTATTCTGTGAGGAGTGCCTAACTATCACCTTTCAGAATCAGCGGGTGAGCATTTGAGTGTGTGAAGCCCGTTTAACATTGTGTTTGGAGCAGGCCATGAAACAGGGTATCCATCCCGATTTTACTACGACGCCGGTCACGTGTGCCTGCGGTAACCGCTTCGAGACAAAATCAACCGTAGAAGAGATCCATATCGAGATCTGCTCGGTGTGCCACCCATTCTATACTGGCAAGCAACGTCTCGTGGATACAGCAGGCCGGGTTGATCGTTACAAGAAGAAATACGAGAAGGTTGCAGAGAAGTGATCACTTTGGCCGGAGCGAGCCTCCGGCCAACTGACCCCGAGGTTTGCACTAGAATATCGGGGTCTGAACTACGACTCTACCGATGAAGCCTCCGACTCTAGATCCTCGATTAAACGAGCGCCTAAAGGAGGCGGAGCGTCGTTTTGAAGAGCTTGATGCTGAACTTATCAGCCCCGAAGTGCTTAAGAGTCCTCAAAGGCTTCGCGAGCTTGGCCAGGAGCGATCAAGACTAGAGGAGATCGTCGGACTTGGTCGTAAACTCGCTCGGGCAACCCAAGAGCTTGAAGGAGCTCTTGAACTCGTGCAAGACTCGACGGATGACGAATTACAAGCTTTAGCTGAAGCGGAGTGTACTGGCCTCCAACAACTCATCGAGAAGCTGCTTCTCGACCTTCGGGAAGTTCTGATTCCTAAGGATCCGCTTTCTGATCGAGCGGCAGTTGTGGAGATTCGTGCTGGGACTGGGGGTGATGAGGCCGGACTCTTTGCTGCCGATCTGATGCGGATGTATAGACGACTGGCTGAACGAAAGGGTTGGTCGATTGAGTTAATGAGCCACTCTGAGGGAATACCTGGATCGATCAAGGCCGTGATCTTTACGGTTCGTGGCAAAGGCGTATACGGCCGCTTGCGCTACGAGTCAGGTGTACACCGTGTTCAGCGTGTTCCGGAGACAGAGAGTCAAGGACGAATTCACACTTCTGCCGCGACTGTTGCAGTCCTTCCTGAAGCTGAGGAGGTTGATCTGCAGATCGATCCTAACGATCTCAGGATTGATGTCTTCCGCTCCTCAGGACCGGGCGGACAGTCCGTGAACACTACCGACTCAGCAGTGCGGATCACGCATATCCCAACCGGGCTAGTTGTATCCTGCCAGGACGAAAAATCTCAGCACAAGAATAAAGCAAAGGCCCTCAAAGTGCTGCGGAGTCGCTTGTTAGATCAGATGGTTGCGGAACAAGAAGCTGAGCGAGCCCGTGCACGTAGAACACAAGTTGGTACCGGCGATCGTTCTGCAAAGATTCGCACTTATAACTTTCCTCAAGGCCGTGTCACTGACCATAGGATCGGTCTTACACTGCACCGTTTAGATGAGGTGCTAGATGGAGACCTAGAAGAGGTCATCTCCTCACTCAGGCTCGCTGAGGAACAGGAACGTCTTGAGGAGACTGAAGCTGGAGCTTAGGTGTCTAATTTAGGTCGCCGCCGTGATTGGACGGTTCTTCAACTCATTGAATGGAGTGGGCAGTACCTAGAGGAGAAAGGCGTTGAACGCGGACGATTAGATGCAGAGCACCTACTTGCCCATGCGATGAGTACGACCCGGCTGGACTTATATCTTCAGTATGATCGGCTTCTTTCTGGTCCAGAACTCGACCAGTACAGGCCATTATTAACCAGGCGAGCTAGGCGGGAACCACTGCAATACATTGTGGGACGAGCCGGATTTCGGAATTTGGAATTGGAAGTTGATCAAGCAGTTCTGATTCCTCGTCCGGAGACTGAAATCCTAGTCGATGAAGTACTCCAATGGGTTTCTGACAATAAACTCAAAAATCCCGGAGCCCTTGATATCGGGACTGGATCAGGAGCAATTGCACTGTCTTTGGTTCACGAGGGTCCATTCAGTAGAGTCGTAGCGACTGATACTTCGAGCGTTGCGCTTGAGGTTGCCACCCGAAATTCATTGATGTCAGGACTCTCAGATCGAGTCGATTTCCGACTTGGTGAGTTTTATGAACCATTGACGGTTGGTGAAGTTTTTGAAGTCATCGTTTCGAATCCTCCTTACGTTGCTGATGGGGAAGCTCAAGATCTTGACCCGGAAATCCGGGAATGGGAGCCAGGAGTGGCTCTCTATGCTGGCCCAGACGGGCTTGCTGCGTTACGAAGAATTGCCACCGGAGCTGGTCCATATCTCAAGCCGGGTGGATTGCTTGCACTTGAGGTAGGACTTGGCCAAGCGGAGTATATCAAGGAACTTTTGAAGAATACTGAAGAATTTCAGACCGTGAGAGTTTGTCGAGATCTAACTGGTCGGGAACGCATAGTGCTGGCTCATCGAGCAATGACCAGCTAGAGTTTTTCTGCTTGAAACAAGTAAGAGATAAATAGACTGAGGAGAGATTCGTTTGGCTGAGATATATCAGAGGGCGAGGGAGCTTGGTAATGCTCTAGCAAGAACAGAAGAATACCGTGCACTCCTTCGGATGATGGATGCAGCGGATGAAGATCGAGAATTGGTCGAACTACGGAACCGTATTCGTGAACTCAAGGCTGAGATAGAAGCATCAGTGTTGGCTGGCGAAGAACCGGATAAGGACCTTACGAAAGCTTATGCTGGGATTGGTCCTTAATAATTTTTTAATAGTTTCTTTTAATATTTCTGCAGCTTCAAAAGCTTCTTTTTTTCCTAATTCTGTTAAGGGAACGTCTTTCCACCCCGTAAATCTATTTTCTAAATTATATGTCGATTGTCCATGTCTAATTAATACCAATTCACCCAATTTCATTTTCTCTCTTTAAACCTCATTTTTTGAGACTGAAAGTATATTTTGCAGGCTCTCTCCATCTTCTCCCTGTTACATATTTACAAACTCTGCATTTGAAACCTATCATGGCCTTTCCTCCAAACAAAGTTCTATTTTCCATTCGTTCTAATAGATTTTTACAAACAGGGCAAGGTTGCCCCACAGAAGCAAATTCTCCTTTTTTATATTTTTTACAATATTTTTTTTTCTTCTAAAACTTTTCTTGCTACACGAAAACATTCCAATGATTGAGGCACTCCGCAATAAATTGCAATTACATGAATGATAGCTTTAATTTCTTCTTTGCTAACCCCATTTGTAATTGCTCCACGACAGTGTATTTCCCATTCATGCATTTTACCTAAAGCGCCAATCATGGATAAATTCATCATTGAGCGTGTTTTGGCATCAATGGTTTCATCGCCCCATCCAAATCCCCAGCACCATGCTGTCATGGCTTCTTGAAAAGGGCGGGTAAAATCATCAGCTTTAGCTAGATTATTTTCTACGTATTCCTTGCCAAGAGTAGCCTTTCTTTTCTCAAGGCCTTTTTCAAATAGTTTTTCGTCCATAACTTCTCCTATGTTTTCAA
>ENA-UPTF01000404-UPTF01000404.1-marine-metagenome-genome-assembly--contig:-NODE-404-length-30699-cov-9.361701_pt1 | contig 30699 bp, 35 predicted proteins | sample MGYA00238166_ERZ767019 | MGnify/ENA primary metagenome ERZ767019 (study PRJEB28930, sample SAMN06266391) | marine metagenome | isolation source: Sea water from 250 m depth | place: Atlantic Ocean | study... | reverse complement strand
CGAAATGGATCCTCTTGGAATGGGTCCTGTAACAATGACCTTTACCTTTGGACGAAAACAAACATCATATGATGAATATTACAATGCAGAATTACATAGAAGAATTAATGCAGCAAAGAAAAAGAATGGAAGTCATGCTAAAGTTATTGCTGGTGCCTCTGGTACATGGCAGTACAATTACGCACCTGAAAAAATTGAAGAATATGGATTATATGCAATCTTAGAAGGAGAGATGGGCGGAATTGCACCTGAAATAGATGGACATGCTGGTAGATTTTTCGATTACTTGATTGATGGACAATTTGAAAACATGGATCCATTTAGAAAAAGAAAAGATTTCAAAGTTGACATTAAAGAATTCAAACGTGGTGACAAAACACACCATGGAAGATTTGTTAATTTCTGGGATAGACCAGAACTAGATGAGATTCCTGAAATTGTTGAACCAAGTATGCATGGCATGGTTGAAGTAATGCGTGGTTGTGGTCGTGGATGTAAATTCTGTGATGTCACTCTTCGTTCTTTAAGATATTACTCTCCTGAAAAAGTACAAAAAGAGATTGAAGTCAATATCAAAAAAACAGGATTAGATAGAGCATGGCTTCATAGTGATGATATCTTTGTTTATGGAATGGATATAAGAACCGCAAAAAATATGGAACCAAATCGTGATGCATTAGAAGATTTGTTTAAAGCAGTAATGGCTACCGGTATCAGACACACAAACCCAACTCATGGAACTCTTTCTGGCGCAATTGCCGATGAAAGATTAGTTCCAAACATTTCAAAAATAATTAATGCTGGACCTGATAATCTAACTGGAATTCAATGTGGATTTGAAACTGGAAGTACAAGATTAATTGAAAAATATGCTGATAGAAAACTTGCACCATATAGTCCTGATGAATGGCATTGGGTTGTTAAAGAAGGTGTGAAAACTCTTAACGAGAATTACTGGATTCCAGCATTTACTCTGATTATGGGTCTAGATAATGATGAACAACCAGAAGATGGTTGGGAGACTATCAGATTAATTAGTGAATTAGAGCGAGAACAACCAGAAGCAATGTTCACTGCTACTCCTTTAACATTCGTTCCAATTGGATTGCTAGAAAAATCTGAATTTTATGATATGGGTCAAGATAATGACCCAACACAATTAGGTGTAATGTACAAGACTTGGCAACACAACTTCAAGTATGGAATTCAAAAGTTCATGACCAAGACTGGAAAACATGGTAGTGCTGGTAGAATAAAGGCTGCAGCATTTAATGGATTGGCACGTTCCTTAGGTGGTGTCCCATTAGGCGCAATGGAAAGATATGCACGAAGAAAAGGTAGAGAACATGAGCGTGTAATTGAGAAAATCAAGGCTGAATATTGGTAATTTCCAAATACATAAATCCCTAAATTTTAGCGTAAAACTATGGCAACACACGGTTCGCTTACCAAAGCAGGTAAAGTAAGAGGTCAAACTCCTAAAGTAGAAGGAAGAAAGATCGTTGGAACAAACTCAAAATTACGAAATAAAAGTAATTTTAGAAAAAGATTCGTGCTAGCAGAAATTGGTCTTGGTGGAAAAATGCCAGGTCAAAATAAAGCAAGTGCACAAAGAAGAAGACGTCGTTAGACCTTAGTTTATTGATTCAAAATCTAAATCTTATAAAACAAAATGGTTATAAAGTACTGGTACCGTACCTTACAGTATGACTGAAGAAATAACTTTGGAAAGTCTGGCTGGAGTTGGTCCAGTAACAACCAGAAAACTAAATGACGCTGGAATTCATAATATTATGGATCTAGTAGTTCGTGGTCCTGTAGAAATAGCCGAACTCACAAGTATGGATATTGATACTGCAGGCAAGCTTGTTGAAAAGGCAAGAGAAGGTTTAGTTGAAGGTGGATTAATTCAGAAGGATTTTGTTAGCGCAAACGAGTTATACAAAAAGAGACAGACCATTGGTAAAATTACCACTGCAACTGAAGCTCTAGATACACTATTTGCTGGTGGTATCGAAACTCAGGCACTAACTGAAGTCTATGGTGAATTTGGATGTGGTAAAACACAGTTCTGTCACACAATGTGTGTACAAGTCCAAAAATCTAAACAAGAAGGTGGTCTTGAAGGTGGTGTATTATACATCGATAGTGAAAATACCTTTAGACCTGAAAGAATAGTTTCAATTGCACAAGCAAATGGAATGGATCCTGAGAAAGTTCTTGACAACATTATTGTTGCAAGAGCATACAACAGTTCTCATCAAATTCTTATTCTTGAGGAAGCCAGTACTTTAATCAAAGAACACAACATACAACTAATAGTAGCAGATTCTGCAGTTGGTCTATTTAGATCTGAATACCTTGGAAGAGGTACTCTTGCAACACGTCAACAAAAACTAAACAAATTCGTTCATTTGTTAGTTAGATTGGCTGAAACCTATAACGTTGCTGCAATTGCAACAAACCAAGTAATGTCTTCTCCTGACCAGATGTTTGGTGACCCAACAAAACCTGTTGGAGGTAATGTGGTTGCACACACAAGCACATACCGTGTCTACTTGAAGAAATCAGGTAAAAAGAGAATTGCAAGAATGGTCGATAGTCCACATCATCCAGAAATGGATGTCATATTTGCATTAGGCGAGGCCGGTGTAATAGACCCAGAAGATGCAACAAAGAAAAAGAAGACTACAAAGAAATCTGAGCCTAAAGAAGCTCCAGAAACTCCTGAAGTTAGCGCAGAACCAGTAGATTCTGAGCCTAAAGAAGCTCCAGAAACTCCTGAAGTTAGCGCAGAACCAGTAGATTCTGACTCAACTGATTTGAAATAGTCTCATTTCCCCTCCTCTTTTCATTTCTTTAATACGAATTTTTGCCAAATTTCATACTAGTCTTAAAATAAGGGCAAACAAGTGATTTTTTTAATATGGCAACTAAAAAGACATCTGGTCGTTCACATGGATTTAAGCATAAATCTAGATCAGTAATGACAAAAAAAGGTCCTCGTGGAGTATCTTTCTTACTAAGAGAGTACAACGTTGGTGATAGGGCACTAGTCCAAATTGACTCATCACAACACAAAGGACTGCCACACAGACGTTATCACGGAAAAGTGGGACTTGTCACTGAAGTAGGTAGACGACATGTAGTTTTAGATGTAAAATTAGGTGAAAAATCAAAAACTTTAATCACTAGATTAGACCATATCAAACCATTCGGTGTATAAAATGGAAGAAGTAAAAAAGAAACAAGCAGTTTCACTATCTGAAGTAAAAGAATTGTTGAAGAATCAAGATCCTGAAAATATGGACCAAATTCAAAGATGGACTTTTGATTATGTTTCCAAAGTCTCAACATTGGAGGCAAGTTCAGCAAAAAAAATGAAACAACAATTGGTTAAAGATTGTAATATTACTGAAGAAGAAGCTGTTGAACTAATCAACATTTGTCCACAAACAATGTCTGAATTACGTTCTTTTACATTTGGATGGAAAAAATTAATTCTAACTGAAACTTTAGAAAAAATTCTTAAAATTATCAAGGACAATAGTTAGATAATTAGGTGATTTTTTTGGAAAGGGGAACTACCCAATCACGAAAATATGAAGAATATGCATATGTGTTAGATTTTTCAACACGAGGTAGGTCAAAAACTGTTAGAGGACGAGAAGGTGTAATTGTAACAGCTCTAGGTGAAGAACGTTTAACATTACTTGAAGTTCTTGGTTTAGATGAATCAGAATTTGAAATAGGTGAAAAAATTTACATTGGAAAAGAAGGACGAACAAAAGTTCAATCTGTACTGGGTAAGTTAGATTATGAACAAATATCTGATTCTGCCCAAACTGAATTAACTAATGTTGTATCTACAATTGTCACAAACAATGAAACTAGATTTGTAAATTATATCAATAATGCACAACCATTAACCCCACGCAAACATTCACTTGAATTGATTCCTGGAATTGGTAAAACATATCTCAAAGTCATAATTGATGAAATTAACAAAAAAAAGTTTGAAAATTATGAAGATTTAGAATCTCGTGCAGGAATTAAAGAACCTGTTAATCATTTATCAAAAAGAATTATTGAAGAAATTTCTGGTGAAACTCAGTTTAGATTATTTGTCAAAAAATGAGTATTCGAAAAAAATTAGGACAAAATTTTCTTAATTCAAAATTAATTGCAAAATTCATTGTTGATTCGGCAAAGATATCAAAAAATAACATAGTTTATGAAATTGGAATTGGAAAAGGAATTCTTACTCCATTTCTTTGTGAAAAATCAAAAAATGTAATTTCTGTTGAAAAAGATGTTAAACTTTATGAGGAATCAAAAGTAAAATTTTCTAAAATCAAAAATCTCAAAATCATTCATGGTGATGGCTTTAAAGAACATGAAAAATTTGATATTTTTGTCTCTAATTTACCATATTCTGAAAGTAAAAATGCTATACAATGGATGCTCATGGAAAAATTTCAGCATGGAATAGTCATGGTCCAATATGATTTTGCAAAAAAACTACTAGCTGAAGGTAATGAAAGAAAGGCAATTTCTGTCTTGGCTCAGTCTGGATTTGAAATGAAAATTCTCAAAAAAATTGGAAAAGAAAATTTTACTCCAAAGCCAAAAATTGATTCTGCTATAATGTCATTTTCAAGAAAAAATACATTTTCAAAAGAATTAATCCAGTCTGTTAATCTCATGTTCTCATTTAGAAGGAAAAAACTTCAAAATATAGGAAAGAAATTGGGATTAGAAATAAAATCTGATCAGAGATTAGAAGAGATGAACAATAATGAAATTATCAAATTTGCAAAAAAAATTAAAAAAATCTGAACAATACCTTCCTGCTGAAGATACATTCTTTCTTGCAGATAGGCTAAAGGATCTTTGTGGTAAATCTGCATTAGACATAGGATGCGGTTCTGGCTATCTAACTGACATTCTAAACTCAAATTTTCAATTAGTTGTTGGAACCGATATTAGTTTCAACACCCTTTGTACACAAAATTATAAAACTCAAAATGCCATATGCTGTCATTCTGCTGATGCATTGAATTTACAATTTGATCTCATCATTTGTAATCTTCCTTATCTCGCAACTGATGAAATTATTGATGTTGCAACTGATGGTGGAAAAGATGGATTGGAAATCCCATTAGAAATTATCTCTTCAGCATTACCTCATTTAGACAAGAATGGAAAATTCCTGTTTGTAACTTCATCATTATCTGACTATATGGGATTAGTTAATTTTGTAAATTCCAAAGGTTTTCAAGCAAAAATAATTGATAAAAAAAAATTATTTTTTGAAGAACTGATTATTGTAGAAGTAAAACACTTACTTTCTTAAATTTGCTTTTGCAAGTTCTGAAATTTTTTCTGACATTTGTGTTGTAGTAGCTTCTCCGCCAATATCAAATGTTACATATTTTCCTTCATTAATTATTTGATCAGTTGCTGAAAAAATTGCATCTCTAATGTCTCTTTCACCTAAATAATCTGCCATCCATGCACCTGCAAGTACTGTCGCAGTTGGATTAACTTTATTTTGTCCCTTGAATGATGGTGCACTTCCGTGTGCAGCCTCAAACATAGCATAATCTTTTCCCATATTTGACGAATAGATGAGACCGATGGAACCTACAATTCCAGATGCAAGTTCTGAAATTATATCCATGAATAGGTTTGTACTGACTAAAACTGAATTGTTAAACTGTTCTGGATTTATGACTAATTGCTGAGCCATATTGTCTATGTAAATTTCTTGAAGCTCCATATTTGGAAAACTCTTTACTGATTTCTCTACTTCTTCAAAAAATAATCCATCAGTTTTTTTCAAAATATTTCGTTTTGTGATTGCCACAACTTTGTTTAACTCATATTTTTTTGCCCAATCAAGTGCAGAATCCATAAATCTTGAACATCCTTTTCTTGAAATTTTTCTAATTGCAATTGCTGTATCATCATTAAGTTGTGTTTCTACTCCCGTGTACAAGCCCTCAGTTGCTTCTCTAAAACATACAAAATCCACATCTCTGTTTGGCGTCAATCTCTTGAAAGTTTTAACAGGTCTAATATTTGCAAATAACTCAAATTTTTGCCTTAATGTTACAGCAACACTTCTTGGAGCGCCAGGTTTTGGAATTGTAGTTGTTGGTCCTTTAAAACATGCATCAACTTCTTCAAGTGTGGTCATAGTTGATTCTGGGATGTATGATGCATCTTTGCTACCATTTTTTTCCCATTGTTCTGAACCTGCATCACAAAATACCATCTCTGATTGTAAATTACATTCTTTTAGTATGCCTGTCATTGCATCAACAATTTCAGGCCCAATTCCATCGCCTTTCATTATTGCAACTTTTTTTGTCATATGAAAATCATATTTTTCAATTATTTAATCCATTAGAGAACAATCACGTACAAAGAGTGTGAATAAAATAAAAATACACTCAATTCATCGTAGACATGGATATGGTAAATTCATTAGAGCTTCTCGATTCTGAATTTGAAAAATTTCAGACTATAATAGACTCTATATCAAAAAACTCCAAAAAAATGATTCCTGATATAGTGAGTCTCTATTTTCAGGCAACAATGGTTGAAACCTTATCCAAAAAACTCAGACAAGATATCGTGGAATCTGACCAACAAACATATCTTGAAAAAATTAACAAAATTCAAAAATATGTGGATGAAAATTTCTCAAAATCACTCCATCCCGAAATACTTTCTCAGTTAATAAATTCAATTCAAGAATCTACTGATAATCTTAAACTACTTGAACAAAATTCTGAAGAGAAAACTAAAGAAATTATTGAAAATGAGGCACAATTATACAAAGAATTACGTGAGTTAATGAGTACAAAACAATTTGTTGAACAATATGAATCTGGAATTAAAAATGATTGAAAACATATCTAAAAATCTTATCAGTCTAAAACAAGAATTCAGACGTGTTTATTGTGGAACTAGTCATGTTCAAGAAATAATGCCACTGGATGAATCTGATGATTTTCCTATTCCTCAAAATGATCTTGATTCTCTTCATATTTTTTTACAAAATAATTCTATTTACTATGATAAATTTGAAACAAAAATTAATGATGTTAATTGTATGGTGTATGAAGGTGACATTAACAAATACTGGTTAAACAGTATTGGTCATGAATCAAGCACACAGCCATTTTCTCCAACTTGGATGTTAACTGCTTACATAATTACTTCTATGGCTAAAATGTTAAACTATAAAGAAATTCTTGACATTGGCTCTGGTGATGGTAGAATTGCATATTGTGGAAAAGTTTTAGGATTGAATGTATATGGAATTGAAATTGATGATATGTTAGTTGACTTGCAAAATAATATCTCAAAAAAAATAATGATTAATTTTAATCCAATTTGTTCTGATGCAGTAAAATTTGATTATAACTCTCTGAAGCTAACTCAACCTGCATTTTTTATTGGTGGATTACCTCAAATGGGAGGTGATGTATTGGCAAGTAAAATCATCTCAAATTTGGATGATGATTTAAAAGAAAAATCATGTATGGTTTTGACTGGAAGTTATTCTGAAAAATATTCATTTAATGATACAAGAGATGGTGGTTGGAAAAAACTGATTGATGAGAGTGGTCTTGAAATAATTAAATCAAATTCCTTACCTACTGCATGGAGCTTTAATCAAACAACTGAAACTCCTTACATATTCACAAAATTTTCTTAGCAAAAAAATACTGTAATGCCGGGGGTGGGTTTCGAACCCACGACCTCCAGATTATGAGTATTGCCTTCTATGGAAGAACCGTTAGAGTTTACCATTCGAACTGGCACTCTAACCAGGCTGAGCTACCCCGGCACGAATTTTCATCCAAGTATATGGCACTTAAATGTTAAAATCAATAATGTTTTGAGACGTTCTGCCACGATTCATTCTCTGATTTTACCCAGAGGAATTTTTTCTGCAGAGCCGCGGTGTAGAGTTTTTCCCAATCTGCTGTTACCTCATCAGTCCATGATTTGAAAATTCGTGGGTCGATGTAGTTTCGTAGAGATGTACCGAGGTTATAATCTCTAGTTTTCTCTGTAAGGTCTAATTGTAATCTTAATTTCTCAACCCTTTCTTTTTGTTTTGCCTTTGATTTTTTTATCATTCCTTTAATTTTTGTAATTCTCTCTTTTCTTTTCTTCTCTTGTGCATCGGTCTTAGTCTTTGTTGATTCAGCCTTTTTCAATACTTCCTCATTTTTCTTCCATGGTGTTGCTTTTTCTGCTGTTTTGAGTGTATCACGCTTTTTTTGAAGAGATTGTTCAAATGTCTTTGGAATGGTTCTCTTATGGTTACACATGATTGCAGCTTCAAGATTAGCCAGTTTTGCATGATATAGCTTTTCCATTTGTGAACCTTTTTTCACATCTCCATTTTCATTAAGATATTTTGAAACAACTGTTGAAGCACTGAATGTTCTGAAAACTTTAGCAGTTAATCCTTTTACTACCGTCTTGTAGTATTCATTTACATCTCTAGATGTTAAGTTTCCAAATATTTCATCAGTTGCTTTAATTTTTGCAGTTAACTCTTTAAGATTCTCATGAAACTGCTTATCATTTCCAACAGCTGGAACTGTTTCTTGCCATCGTACACTATCTTTTCCAAGAAAATCAAATTTTATTGCATCTGATGTTAATGTTACATGTTCTTTTCTTAGTGTGGTTGCACCTACTGTATCTGCTTCATCAGGATCTTTTTCATCTCCAACTCTCATTGCTGTTCGATAAATTAACCAGCATACTGTAGATATTCGTCTAACTTTTGGATCCTTATTCTGCATATCTTTTACAATTTTATTTTTTATAGTTTCAATTTCTTTTGCTAGCATCTTTGCCTTATCGTATTTTGCCTTATCTCTATCTTGTTTAATTCCTGCAGTATCTGCTAACCATACATATTTTCTTTTTTGTGTTAGAAAATCTGTCCAACTAGCCATCCACATTGATTCTTGGTCATGAACAATTTTACCCCAATTTCCAGCTGGCACCTTTGCTTCTTTGCCTAAATTTAATGTGACATCCTTCGATGTGACTTTTGGTTTCCATTTTCCTCGTAAGGGGTGTTCCCCTCTTCCAATGAAAATTCCTGGTGGTTCAGCCATATAGTTTGCAATTTCAACTTCATTCCCATCCATTTTTCCTGTACCAAATTTCACTTTCATCTCTTCTCTCAATTCTTTACGCTTTGCAGCAAGTGCCTTTTTCTCTTCTTTTGTAAGGAGTTCCTTTGCATCTTTTTCTTTATCAACTAAATTGAACGCATTTTTAAAATCAACATCATCTAATTCTAATTTTTTATATTTTTTACCAAATGTTTTTGCAAAATCTGCAAGAAAATTTTTCTGAAAAACTTTGTCTTGTGCATACGGTGTATCTTTTTTCTTTGCCCATTGATAGATCATTTCTTCTTGATTTATGTCTAAATCAACACTTTCTCCTTTGATCTTAATCTTTATTTTTTTGGTTTCAAAATCTGGCGGAAAAAGTATTCCATTATGTTCTAGTTTTTTCCATTTCATTATAATTCACAATCCTGCGGACTTTGACAAAAATCGGTATTTGGCGTATATATTCTAACCTTGAATTATTCCCCGTATAGTTCCTTTTTCAGATAATTCTCAAACTCAATATCTGTTTTCATTTTTTTTGCCTCCAAGAACATTGCCGCATCATTACCTACAACGTATCTTGGTAAAGGATTTTCTTCTTTTATTGAATTAATTATGGCATTTGCAACTTCTTTTGGCGGAGTTCCCATCTCTGCCATCATTTCTACACCTGAAATTACTTTTGATGTGATATCTTTGTAAGTATCATCATTATCTGCTTTTTTTGCAGTTCTCATTGAATCAAAAAAGTTTGTTTTGATGACTCCTGGCTCTATTATTATCACATTGATTCCAAACGGTTGAAGTTCATACCTTAAAGATTCTGAAAAACCTTCTAAAGCAAATTTTGAACTGATATATGCAGTTGATACTGGAAAACCAATTCTTCCTGCTACTGAACTAATATTCACAATATCTCCTGAACCCTGTTTTCTCATTGTAGGCGCAACTTTCTGAATCAATCTTACAATTGAAAAAAAGTTCGTCTCAAACTGTTCCCTAAATTCCTCAATTGAAACATCTTCACCCGTTCCCCATATGCCCCATCCTGCATTATTTACTAGTACATCGATTCTACCTTTTTCCTGAATGATTGTATCTATTGCATTTTTAGCAGATTCATCGTTATCCACATCTAATTCTATTACTTTCAATGGAAGATTTTCTTCATTTGTAATTCTCTGTATATCGTCGGCCTTTTTTACATCTCTCATGGTTGCGTATGTGAAATATCCTTCTCTTGCTAATGCTAGAGATGTTTCAAATCCAATTCCACTAGAACTACCTGTGACAACTGCAACCTTTTCCATGACCCTTGTTTGAAATGACTATGTAATAGTTTTATTCTTTGGCACTATTCCATGAAAACAAAAAAGGTTAACTATAATGTGGCTGGATCTGGAGTATGGCAGGTTATACATCCGATGTGGCTAAAAGCCATAAAAAATTCACAAATGCTTTGAATCGTGCAAAAACTAGACAAGCATGTCTCAATGCATACTGGAAGCATAAAAAAGAGCATGAAAATCTTCTTAAAAAACATCTAAAAGAAGAACTTGCAGCAGTAAACAAGAAAAAAGCAAAAATTCCTTATCGTTAATTGTAGTGTAAAACATTACAATTTTTCTTTTTATGAAATTTTAAGTAATCATGAATAGAAAAATAATTAATGAAAAAAATTGATTTCAATAAAATCTATAACAAAAATTGTCTTGAGGGAATGAAGTTAATTGATAAAAATAAAATCGATCTAATAATTACAGACCCTCCATTTGCTATTGATTTTAAAGCCAAAAAAGCAAATTACAATAGAAAAAGTTCTCGAGTAATTGAAGGGTATAATGAAATCTTACCTGAAAATTATTCCCAGTTTAGTTATGATTGGATTTCTGAAGCAAATCGTATACTAAAGGAATCTGGAAGTATGTACATTTTTTCTGGCTGGAATAATCTTAAAGATATTTTGATTGCAATTGATGATGTTGGTTTAACTGTAATCAATCACATAATTTGGAAATATCAGTTTGGTGTTGTAACAAAAAATAAATTTGTAACTTCACACTATCACTGTCTTTTTGTTTGTAAAAATCCTAAAAAAAGAAAATTTTACCCTTTTTCAAGATATGGAAAAAATGAAAAAAGTGAGGATGGTCACAGCCTACATTATCAAGACAAAGAAGATGTTTGGGAAATTAAACGTGAATATTGGACTGGAGAGGATAAAACTCCTACAAAATTGCCTGCTGAAATCATCAAAAAAATTCTAATGTATTCTAGTAAAAAAAATGATATTGTATTTGATCCATTCCTTGGTTCTGGACAAGTTGCAGTAGTTGGAAAAATGTTAGATAGACGTTTTTGTGGATTTGAAATTGTTAAGGAATATTATAAATTTGCACAAAAAAGATTACGGAAAAATGTGTACCGATTAAATGAAAAATCTAATTCGTAAATTTATTCTCTGAACTATCTTCTTTGGGTCCAAACTTTGCATCAATAGCATTTTTTAATTCAATATCTGATTTATTCTCCGTGTTAATTCTCAATGTTTGTGCCATTCTTTCTAATTTTTGTCTCTCTGTTTGAACTGGCCCCTCAATTGTAGGGTTTTCCGGTTCAGCTTTTGTCATGTCATTAATTTGATTTTGCATTTCTGTTTTTGCTTTGTTATATTCGCCTACCATTTTTCCAATTTTTTTCCCAGCTTCAGGAAGTTTGTTTGTTCCAAATAATAGAATTAATGCAACGAAAATGATTATCATCCATTCACTTCCCATAATATTTAGGAAATATTCCATGTCTCTCAATATTTTGTTTTAAAATTAAAGATTTGTATTTTTGTTAGGCTCAAGCATTCTTCTTTTTGATATGGAAAGTATTGCAACACCAATTCCTATTACAAAGAATACTAGGTATGGTGTTTCATTTCCAAAGAATTGTGATATTACACCTGCAATTACTGGACCACTAGCCCATCCTATTCCAAATACTGTCTCATATGCTCCAATCATGGTGCCGGAAATCTCTTTTCTTGTTTTACTCAAAACAATTTCTAATGTTAGCGGGAAGAAAATACTGAATCCAAATCCCAATAATGTTATTGCAATTGCAAATTCAACAATGCTTTCTACGAAGAATGATAGTCCTAGTCCTGCAGCTATAGAAAAAGTAGCCAGAATCAATGTGAGACTTGTATTTTTCGCCAACTTGCTTGCCATAATGAGAGTTATTATTCGCGATAAACCAAAAATGAAAAATAAAATTTCAATATTGACTGGAGTCATGGCCCTGTCGTTCAAAAAAGCAGGATAAATGCTCAAAATTATGCCAAATGATGCAGTACAATAAATGAGCATCATGATTACATGTGGAAATTTTATTATCTCTTTGATTGAAGAAAATGAGAATTTTTCACTTTTTACAATTGGTCTATTTCTAGATAGACCAATGGCTGAAACAATTGATGCTACTAATATGTAAGTTGCAATTTCAAAAATGAATCTATAATTTTCATCATAGTTTTCTAATATCACTGAGCCGATAAGTGGTCCAATCATAAATCCTGTTGTAAAAAATCCAGTAAACGTTGCAATGTTTCTTACCCGTGTTTTTCCTTTACTTACATTTGAAATAATTGCTTCACATGGTGGCCAAAAAAATGCATGCGCTACTCCTGTAAGTACTCTATAGCCCATAATTTCTGGAACTGATTGTGAAATTGAAAGTAAGTATACTGATATTGAATTTATTCCAATTCCTAACGAAAGCAAATGTGCATTGTTGAAACGGTTTAATAAAATTCCGACAAATAATGGAAAGAACATGTATGGAATAAAATTGGCAAATCCTATTGCTCCTAAATCTGCATATGATGCACCAATTACATTTTTTGCAAAAACTGGTAACAAAGGACCTTGAAGCCCATATGAGATTCCAATTAGAATGCCGGTTATGTAAACTAGAATTAATCTATTATTCATTTGTATGCAGCAACCATAATAGCTCCGCCCATAAGGTCTTTTTCAAATTCCACTCTTGAAAATTTCTCAAGTAACATGGATTCCAATTTCTTATTTTGTGGCCAAAGCTTGTATGTTCCGTACAGTGTACCAAACTTTAATCCAAGTCTTCCTCCTGCTATCAGTGCTATTACCGGTAAAATCATTCTGAGATAAAATGTCACACCAAATCTAAAAAACGGTTCGTCTGGTTTTCCCAAATCAACTATGACCCACTTGCCGTCTTCTTTTAGAACTCTATGCATTTCAGAAATTGCAGTTTTCAAGCTAATTGCATCGCGTAATGAATATCCTGACAGTACTGCGTCAAATTCTTTGTCTTGAAACGGAACATGTTCAAAAACACCACAAGCAGAGTCTATTTTTCTATCAAACAGTCTGTCTGTATTTTTTAACATTGGTACAAGTGGATCATAAAGAATTATTTTCAAATCATTATCAACAATCTTTGCTGCAGTTTTTGACATGTTCCCAAATCCAGAACCTGCATCTAGAATTTTATCTCCTTTCTTTACTCTACCTTTGATTGCTCTGTTTCTATGTTCAACATCTTTTCCTAGGGAAATGAATGAATTTACTTTGTCATAAACTGGTATGATTTCTCGAAGTACGTCTATTACTTCTCCCCAATAACTGCCTAAACCCATATCTAAATCAAAATCATTGCTCTAATAATTCAATTCTTAAGAATTTCGTTCTATTTGACAAATTTGCCTTTTGCAGCCTCGTCAAACTTCTTTAGGTCTTCAGTAGAAATCTTCTCTATCATTTTTCCTTCTGATAGTATCTTTGACATCTTTATGTGCTCTATGCCGGATTTTTCCTCGCTCTTGAGATTGATTGCAGCAATTGCTAATGATGCAGCCTCATCAATTGTTAATCCTTCTTTGTAGTTCTTCTCTAGGAATTCATTTACCTCGTCTGAACCAGTTCCGATTGCTATTGCAGAATAAGAGTTGTAGGTTCCGCTAGGATCAATAACGTAAACATTAACTCCTTTTCTATCTATTCCTGCAATAATTAACGCAACACCAAATGGTCTAACGCCTGAATATTGTGTAAATTGATGATTTTGATCTGCTAAATGTTTTGCAACTGTCTCAATGTCTACTGGTTCATCATAAGTCAATTTGTTACTTTGAGAAAAATATCTTGCATTGTCAACCTGAACTCTTGCATCAGGAATGTAACCTGCGGCTGCAACTCCAATATGATCATCAACTTGGAAAATCTTTTGCGTAATTCCTTCAACTTGTAATGCTCTTGTTTTTTCTTCAACAGCTAAAACAATGCCCTCTTTTGTCATTATTCCTATGGCAAGTGTTCCACGTTTGACAGTCTCAAGTGCATATTCAACTTGGTAAATTCTTCCATCAGGTGAATACATGGTTGGAGTCATGTCATAACCGCGATTTGGCATCATAATGAAAAACTTAGTTACTGAGTCAATTTAAGGGTTAGTTCTTTTAGATGTAGATACTATCTATGAATCAAGAATTGAGTTGATCCCTTCTTTATAGGAAGGATAAACAAAATTGTAAACTTCTGAAATTTTCTTATTTGAAATTTTCATTGGAGTTGTAAGTAACTTTACTAAATCTCCTCCTAACACTCCTTTTGCTAGAAACATTGGAACTCCACCTGCGTGTTTTGCTCCAATTTTATCTGCCGTGTAATCTACAAATTCTTTAAAAGTTACAGAAGTTGAATCTGCACAAACATATGCTTGATCTCTTAGATTATTTTTTGCAATTGATATCAAAATTCCTACAGCATCATCAACGTGTATGAAGCATTTATCATAATCACCTTTTCCAGGAGTCTTCATCATTCCACTCTTTAATTTTTTAACTACCATCTCTGTAAACCAACTTCCATCGCCATAGACATCTCCAAAATAACATACTGAAAAACCGATATTGTTCTCCTTACAAGAATTTTCAAGAAATTTTTGTGCATCTAATCTTATTTTTACAAAATCTGTATCTGGTTTGATTGGGCTTTGCTCGTCCACTGTACCATTTGGATTCCCAAATACACCTAAACCTGATGCATAAATTATGAATTCTGTTTTATCTTTAATTTTATTAAATAAATTTACAGTTCCATCATAATTGATCCGTTTTTGTTTTTTCTTATCTTTAACCAATGGAGTTGCAGCTGCCAAATGAAAAACCACATCAAACTTCACATCTGGAATCTCAAATTCATCATTTGTTAAATCTGCATTAATAATTTGCATGCCTTCAACTTGAGATGGTGAATCATGAATTGTACCATAAACTTCATGCCCTTCTAAAATCAGTTTCTTTGCTAGTCTGGAGCCTATGAATCCCCCTGCCCCTGTAACTAAAACTTTCATAAATTATCTATTTCATTAGATGATAAAAAATTTGATATTGTGAAAGATACTTTTAAGTATAATTTGAAATTACACAATATTCATCTTGGTAAAACATGACCCTTTTGCTAATGCAACAAAACAAGTAAACGATGCTTGTGATGTTTTAAAAATTAAAGATAAAGGTATTCGAGAATATCTTGCAATGCCAAACAAAGTTCTCCGTGTTAAAATTCCTGTAAAGATGGATAATGGAAAAATACGTGTCTTCACCGGATTTAGATCACAACACAACAACGATCGTGGTCCATACAAAGGTGGAATTAGATACTTTGATCCAGAAGGCGGAGTTCAATACATGGAACGCGAAGTTATGGCATTATCATCTTGGATGACATGGAAGTGTGCTGTAGTTGACGTTCCACTTGGTGGTGGTAAAGGTGCAATTTTTGTAAATCCAAAAAAAGACAAACTAAGTGAAGGAGAATTAGAAAGATTAACTCGAGGATTTGCATATAAAATCGGCGAAATCATTGGACCTCAAAAAGATATTCCTGCACCTGATGTTTACACAACTGGAAAAGAAATGACACAGATTATGGATACTTGGAGCAAAATGAACGGTAACAAATACTCTCCAGGAGTAATTACTGGAAAACCAATTCCTATGGGTGGTTCACTTGCAAGAAATGTTGCAACTGGATTAGGCACAGCATACTGTGTTAGAGAATCTGCAAAAATCTTAAAAATTAAACTTAAAGGCGCTAAAGTTGTATTACAAGGATTTGGAAATGCATCCACTTTTGCTGGTGAATATCTTGAAAAAATGGGCGCTAAATGTATCGGTGCAAGTGATTCTAAAGGATCAATTATTGTTCCAAATGGATTCAAAGTTAGTAAATTAATTGAACACAAACAAAAGAAAGGTAGTGTTGTTGGATTCCCTGGTAGTAAGAAAGTTTCAACTGAACAATTACTCACAACAAAATGTGAGATCTTAATTCCTGGTGCACTTGAAAATCAAATTGATGCTAAACTTGCAAAGAAATTACAATGTAGAATTATTGGAGAAGCAGCAAATGGTCCAACATTACCTGAAGCAGACCCAATCATTTACAACAAAAAAATTATGGTTATACCTGACATACTTGCAAACTCTGGTGGTGTTTGTATCTCATATCTTGAATGGGTACAAAATAACATGGGATATTACTGGAGCTTTGATGAAGTTGCAGGAAAAATGGAAGCAAATATCACAAGAGGTCTAAAAGACACTCACGATATTTCGAAAAAATACAAAATTGACATGAGACGTGCAGCAATGGTTCTTGCAGTTCAAAGAGTCATGGAAGCATTTGAACATAAAGGCATTTGGCCATAATCAAAAATTTTGATCAAAGATTAATATAGCGAAAAATTTTTTCATCGATCGAATAATGTCTTTTGTAAAAAATACCTTTGAAGAAATAATCAATACAGATCATAAAGTCATAACTGAAGAATCATCAAAAACAATTCTAAAGAAATATGGTGTTAAGGTACCAGGTTTTGCTCTAGCAAAATCTGCAGATGAAGCTGCAAAACAAGCAAAAAAGTTAGGATTTCCATTAGTAATGAAAGTTGTATCTCCACAAATTTTACACAAGACTGATGTTGGTGGAGTTAAGGTTGGCATCGATAATGTTGCTGATGTTAAAAAAACATTCAATGACATGTATGGAAGATTATCTAAAAAGAAAGGTGTTGATGTAAAAGGAATTCTTTTGGAAAAAATGGTTCCAAAAGGAGGTGTTGAATTAATCGTAGGTATACAAAATGATCCACAATTTGGACCAATGATTATGGCTGGATTGGGAGGAGTCATGACTGAAGTATTCAAAGATGTTGCATTTAGAATGCTTCCAATTACGACATCTGACGCAAAATCTATGTTGAATGAACTAAAAGGTTCAAAACTTCTCAAAGGTTTCCGTGGAAGTGCACCAATTGATACAAACATGGTTGCAAAAGCATTAGTACAAATTGGAAAAATTGGTGTTGAAAATGCAAATTATATCAACAGTATTGACTTTAACCCTGTAATCGTATATCCAAAATCTTACTTTGTAGTAGATGCAAAAATCATTCTAAATAAAGAACTCAAAAAGAACTCTATCTCAAAAGCAAAACCAGTCATTGCCTCAATGGAGAAATTCTTCACACCAAAATCTGTTGCACTAGTCGGCGCATCTGCAACTCCTGGTAAAATTGGAAACTCTGTGTTAGATGCACTTGGAAAACAAGATTACAAAGGTAAAGTTTTCCCAATTAATCCTAAACAAAAGAAAATTCTTGGAATCAAATGTTATCCTTCATTAGACGCAATAAAAGAAAAAGTTGATCTTGTTGTTGTTTGTGTTGATCTCTCTGCATGTGGACCAATAATGAAGACATGTGCAAAGAAAGGAATCCATAACGTGGTAATTGTTTCTGGTGGTGGAAAAGAGCTTGGTGGTGATAGAGCCGCAATGGAAGCTGAAGTTAAAGAATTATCATTAAAGCATAAAATTCGTGTAATCGGTCCTAACTGTATTGGAATGTTTAATGCAGCAAATAGACTAGATTGCGCATTCCAAGGACAGGCAAGAATGGTTCGTTCAAAACTTGGTAACGTTGCATTCTTCTCACAAAGTGGAACAATGGGAATTAGTATGTTAGAAAGTGCAGATTTGTTTGGTCTATCAAAAATGATTAGCTTTGGTAATCGTTCTGATGTTGATGAAGCAGATATGATATGGTATGCAGCAAATGATCCTCAAACCAAAGTAATTGGATTATATGTTGAAGGATTTGGTGATGGAAGAAAATTCATCAATACTGCAAAACGCGTAATGAAAGAAAAGAAAAAGCCAGTAATTATTTGGAAGAGTGGAAGAACTGCAGCTGGTGCAAAACAAGCAGCATCTCACACGGGCTCTCTTGGAGGTTCAAATGCAATGATTATGGGCGCATTCAAACAAGCAGGAATTATCTCAGTTGACAGTTATCAAGAATTAGTTGGTGTCTTAAAGGCAATGGCATGGCAACCACCAGCAAACGGTAATCGTGTTGCAATGACAAGTAACGGTGCAGGTCCTATGATTGGTGGAATTGATCATTTAGACCGCTTGGGACTCACAATTGGAAAATTAGATTCAAAAACTCGTACAAAAATTCAAAAACATTTCCCACCGACTGTTCCAATTCATAATGGAAATCCAGCTGATGTTGGAGGTGGCGCAACTGCAAGTGATTATAATTTTGTTCTTGAACAATTTTTGGCAGACAAAAATATTGACATTGCAATGCCTTGGTTTGTATTCCAAGATGATCCTCTTGAAGAGACTATTGTTGATTATTTAGCTGCTCTTTCAAAGAAAAAGAAAAAGCCAATCTTATGTGGTGGAAATGGTGGCCCATATACTGAAAAAATGATTAAATTGATTGAGAAAAATAATGTCCCAGTTTTCCAAGACCTCAGAACTTGGGTCGCAGCAGCATCTGCATTAGCCCAATGGGGCAAAGTACGTGGAAAATAGACAACATTTAATTTTACATTCAATTCGTTTCCTATCATGTCAATGATTACAACAAGCAAAGACGAAGGCGTTTGTGTCGTAAAGATTAATCGCCCAACAAAGCTTAACGCTATGAACATTGATGTCGCTCGAGAAATTATTTCTACATTTGAGCAACTCGATAAAGATGATAGCGTCAAAGTAATTGTTTTGACTGGCGAAGGCGATAAAGCATTCTCAGCAGGAGCAGACATTGAATACATGTCAAAAATATCTGCTGATGAATCCGAAGTATATGCAAAACTTGGGCAAGAAGTTACTGCAACAGTTGAAAATGTTTCAAAACCAACAATTGCTGCAGTTAATGGATTTGCTTTAGGTGGTGGATGTGAAGTTGCAATGTCTTGTGACATTCGAATAGCATCTGAAAATGCAAGAATGGGCCAACCTGAAGTTACAATCGGAATTCCTCCTGGATGGGGTGGAACACAAAGATTGATGCGCATAGTTGGAATTGCAAAAGCAAAAGAGCTTGTTTATACTGGTAAAATGATCAAAGCAGCTGAAGCAAAAGAAATTGGTCTTGTCAATAATGTTGTTCCATTAGAATCTCTAATGGAAGAGGTTATGAGCATGGCAAAAACAATTGCATCAAATGCTACACTCGCAGTTCGCATGTCAAAAACAGCTATTAACAAAGGAAGAAATGCAGATCTAGATACCGGTCTAGGTGTCGAACTATTGGCTTGGAGAAACTGTTTCTCAGATCCTGATAGAGAAAAGCGTATGGTAGACTTTGTTAATAAATCCAAAAAATAGAATTAACTCTATTTTTCTTATTTTCTTTATTAATACCCTACAAAGGGGGAAAAGCTTCTTATAATTTGAGGATTGAAAATCTGTATGGCAACTGAACAAACTCACGATGCAGCTCATGAATCACATGGTGATCATGGGTGTGGATGTGGTCCAAATCACGAGGCTCAAACTGAAACAGTCGGTGATTCTTGCAGTACTCATACTGAGACTCCAAAACCACAACAAGCATCTGCTGAATTGGAACAACCAAAAGCACAATCAGGTAAAGTGGTAACAATCACTGCCCCAGCCGCTGAAAAAATCAAAGAATTCATGGCTGAGGAAGATGGAAACCCGCAATACCTAAGAATTTACGTTCAAGGTGGTGGTTGTTCTGGTCTATCATACGGAATGGGCTTTGAAAAAGAAGCTGAGGAAGATGATAGAGTAATTGAAGAAAATGGTGTCAAAGTACTAGTCGATAGTATGAGCATTGATCATTTGAACGGTGCAAACGTCGATTATATTGAAAGCCTAATGGGTTCTGGTTTCAAAATCAATAATCCAAATGTAACAAAATCTTGTTCATGTGGCTCTTCATTCAGTACCGAATAGACATTTTTCTTTTCTCTCTTTTTCATTTAATTTATTCAAATCGTTTATAAATCTCAAATTATATCTCTGAATATTGAATATTAAGGAGATGATAAATAATTGCCATATACCGGTATTGTCAAGTATCACGTTAAACTATCATTCGAAGTTGACGGACTTGTCGAACGAGCAGATATAATCGGAGCTATATTCGGACAAACTGAAGGTCTTTTGGGACCTGAAATGAATCTGAATGAGTTACAACGAGTATCTAAAGTCGGTCGAATTGAAGTAAATACATTCAGTACTGAAAATACTACTAAAGGTGACGCATTGTTACCAATGAGCACTGATATTGATACATGTTCATTAATCTCTGCAGCTATTGAAAGCATCGATAAAGTTGGTCCATTTGATAGTTCATTCAGATTAGATGATATAGAAGATGTTAGAGCAAACAAAAAACAGGATATCTTACAACGTGCTAAAGAAATCAAGCAAAAATGGTCAACAAATTCAGTAAGTGAAGGACAGGAAATGCTTGAAGAAGTTCATGAAAATAATTCTGAAAAAATTACAACATACGGTCCAAAAAAACTCCATTGTAGTACTGGAATACATGATTCTAAATGGGTAATTCTTGTAGAAGGTCGTGCTGATATCATTAATCTTTTGAGAGCTGGTTATGACAATGCATTGGCCTTTGAAGGTGGACGTATAGATGAATCAATCAAAGAATTATGTGAACAAAAAGAAAAGGTTGTAGCATTCACTGATGGTGATAGAGCTGGTGGATTTATCTTAAAAGAATTAAAATCAGTTGTACATGTTGATGTTGAATTACGTGCAGATACTGGAATTGAAGTTGAAGAATTAACTCCAAAAAGAGTTGATGAGATTTTAGCACCTGTGAAAAAACAGATGGAAGAAGAATTGTCTGCACCTGAAATTAAAAATGTCGATGATGGTCCTCTTGCAGAATTGTGTAAAAATAAATTCTCAGAATTAAATGAATCCCTAGAAGCAATTGCACTTGATTCAAATGATACTGAAGTCTTTAGAGTTGCAATTCCTGAATTAGTTGGAAAAATAACTGGTCAATCTGGAATAAAATATCTAATTTTAGATGGTATAATTACTCAAAGATTAGTAGACGCTGCAAAAACTGCAGGTGTTGAAAGTATAATTGGTCATAGAACTGCAAAATTATCTAACTCTGATGGTGTTTCATTAAAAACATTTAGAGAACTTGGTATAGCATCTAATTAATGACTGATCTAAAAACACAGCACCTTCTAACTTTAGCACATATCTTATCAAAAGGTGGAAAACACAATTTCGTTAATGTTACTACTACATCTCTTGGAAAGGAAATAGGTAAATCACAACAATCTGCATCTTTACATTTGAAAGAATTAGAATCAGGTGGATTCATTGAAAGAATTCAATCTGGACGAAAGCAATCAATAAAAATTACTCATAAGGGATTCGTGGAATTATCGACACTTCATAATCTTTTATCAAAATTAATCTCAAAATCATCTAACTCTTTGACATTTACTGGTACTATTACTTCTGGAATGGGTGAAGGAGCATATTACATGTCAATGAAAGGCTATACTAAACAATTCAAATCAAAATTGGGGTACGTCCCATATCCTGGAACCTTGAATGTCCAAATTAAAGAAAAAAAATTTTCTGAAGCTATCTCACAATTATCAAATTATGAGGGAATAAAGATCAATCCATTTTCTGATGGTAAAAGAACATTTGGATGGGTAAAATGCTTCAAATCAAAAATAAATAACAAAGTCGATTGTGAATTAATTTTATTAGAACGAACTCATCATGATACAACAATCGTTGAATTTATCTCAAAACATAATATTCGTAAAGCACTAAAAATTTCTGAAAAATCAAATGTTAAAGTAAAAATCTCAATTTTAGATAATTTTTCTTAGAGACCGTGAATGTCTTTACCGTATTCTTTTTGTATTGATGAACTTGAGGTTTCAGGTCTTGGTGATTCTAATCTGGCCACTTCTACATCTAAGTTAATTTTCTTGCATCCTTCTGTGATGAATTTTTCCTGATGAGTTTGATCATAACCTAAAGCAATTATTTGTGGTTTAACCAAATCCACTGTCTTGAAAATATCTTCTTCATCCCCAATAATGCATAGATCAACCATGTTTAGTGATGAAACTAACTCTTGTCTTAACTGAGCATTGTGTAAAGGTTCACGTTTCTTCATCTTAACTGCTGTTTTATCTGTGGCTACAACCACCACTAAAATATCTCCAAGTTTTTTTGCGGCATTTAACGTATTGATATGACCTGGATGAATTATATCAAAAACTCCTCCTGCTAGAACAATCTTTGAAGAAGAATTTTGTATTTCTGAGAGTGTTTTCATACCATTTTGATTCATGATATGTCCAATTTCAACTCATCGTTATCACATTTTTGGGTCAAAACCTTTTGCAATACGTAATGCATCAACCAGGCCATCTGCATACCCTATACTTAGTACTGCATATTCTTTTTTTCCTTCTTTAAGAAAATTCTCAGCATCATCAATGTACAATTTTGCATTTATCAAGACATCTTCATATTCTTTAAGATTTTCATAATGTGGTTTGATTTCTGCCAATGCTTCTCTTACCATTGGAACATATTTTTCAATCATTTGCTCAGAAATGCTTTTCACATCTGCTGAATTATCAGTCGGTTCATCCAAACACTCTGTGACAGTTTTTACTGCATCTGATTCTGTAAAATGTAGTCTTCCAGGTATGATTATGCTATGCGGTGCTTCTCCAAAATCACTTTTAATTAGGTTTGAAATGTTCCCTGAAATTATTTTTTGACTATCCTTCCCAATTCTTGATGCAACAATTGCAAAAGTTTCTTCTGAAATAACTTTTCTATTTTGTGTTTTTTCGGTATTTAGTAATAATGATAAAGCATCTTTTGGATCTAAGAAAAATGACTTATCTTCATTATATTCCAATAAAATCACTGAATGTGTTTTTCCCAACAAATTTTCAAAAATTGTATTGTATGGAGTAATCATTGATTTTGGATCATTCATGATGGTCAGTACCTTTCCAACTTTGTAGTAGTGTAATCCCACTTCTCCAATTAATGATGAAACAATTGAAGATGAATGAATTGTTCTTGTCTCTATATCATCTCTAATTGCTCGTGTTTTCAGTTCTAGATGTGTTGTGGCAATGTATGGGTCACCATATGAAATTAACACCGTTTCTCTATTCTTTGCATTTTCTAATATCTCATTTCCATCCTCAACCAACCATCTTTTTGCAGTCTTGAACTCTCCACCTGAAATATCTTCTAGCTGTTTTTTTTCTGTATCTGAAATCGGACTGGTAAAAGATTCCAAGTATACAATTTCTGCATTTTTTATGACTTCTAGCGTACTATCTGATAATTCTGAAATACCTGAAATACCTAATCCAATAAACCACAGCATTATTTCGTTCTATCATGCAGTCTTTTTAAATGGTGTAGTGATTTTTTCAGAATTTCTATTCCTTTAACAAACTCTTCAATCGAAACTTTTTCATCAATTGTATGAGCTTCGTGAGGATCTCCTGGACCATATGTAATTACTGGAATCTTTAGTTGATTTCCAATTACATTCATGTCTCCTGTACCTGTTTTTCTAATCAACATTGGTCTTTTCTTTTCTACATCCAAAATTGATAATGTCAATGCTCTAACTAATGGTGAATTATGTGCAGCTTCAAATGGTTCTGTTTCATCTATCACTGAATACAAAACTTCAATTTCTCTCTTTATTGACATTTCATTAATTATTTTAGTTATTTTTTCCTCAATATCATTACAATTCATATCTACTGGGATTCTGATATCTAAGGTTGCAACACATTCTTTTGGTGTTACATTGTGACTAGTACCACCACGGATCTCTGTAAGGGTTGCAGTAAGCATCATTCCTTTACTCTTGTTTTCCTGGCCGCTTTCTAACTCATTTTTTAATTCTATTGCAACTGATGATATTTCCTCTATTGCATTTTTTGCTAACCATGGAGCACTTGCATGTGCACTATCCTTCACATTCACTCTTAGATTAATTGCTAATCGACCTTTGTATGCAATTGTAACTTTTTGAATACTACTTGGTTCTCCAAAAACTGCATAATCAACATTAGGTGTATTCTTCACTAAATTTTTTATTCCTGTTGCATTACCTTCCTCATCTACTGCGCCAACAAATGTTATTGTTCCCTCATTTTCTCCTATACTTGCAGCTGCAAACAACATTGCAATTAGTGGGGCTTTTGCATCTGAAGCGCCTCTGCCATGCAACATGTCACCTTCTATTCTTACCTTAATTTTTCCAGGAACGACATCCATATGTCCACATAGCATTATCTTTGGTTCACCTGAACCTTTTGTCGCAATCAGATTTCCAACTTCATCTTGATGAATATCTCTGAATCCTAAATCGTCACACCTATCTGCAAGAAAATCAGCTAATGCCTTTTCACTTAATGATGGAGTATAGATTCTTAATGCTTTTTCCAAAGTTTTAATCGCATATCTGGAAGTTTCTAAATGATCATCCATTATGCAAACCCCTTGACATGTTCTAACATTAATTTTGGAATATCTACGCCTGTAACTCTAACAACATTTCTAAATTCTGTAGTATTGTTTATTTCGTGTACTACCAATCCTTTCTCATTACTTTCCATTAGATCAATACCTACAATATCACCAAACACTGCATCTTTTGCCTTAATGCATATGTCTTCTAGTTCCTTAGTAATTTCACAGGTTTCTGCTGAACCTCCTAGGTGTGTATTTGTTTTCCAATTTCCATCTCCTGAATTTCTGTATATTCCAGCTGCAACATTGTCTCCTATCACAATCACACGAATATCTCGTGGTGGACGTTGTACAAACTCCTCAAGAAAATGTATATGGTGAATCGGATACATTGCTTCTCTTCCTTCTATAATTCCTTCAGCTGCATCCATGTCATTTAATTTTGAAACCATTCTTCCCCAACTCCCTACTGTTGGTTTAATAATTTTTGGAAATCCATGTTTTTCTAATGCTTCCAATGCAGAATCCTTTGAAAATGCAACTGTTGCATCTGGTGTTGGAACTCCTGCCTTTTGTAATAACATATGTGTAAATAATTTATTTCCCGCAAAAATTCCTGTATTCAAACAATTCACTACTTTGGCACCCTGACCTTCAAGAGCTGCAGTCGAATGTAAATTCCTGTAATAGCTAACACATCTTTGTAATACTGGTCCGTCCAAGCAATTTTTTTCATTCAAATCCAAAAACAATTTTTTACAATCTACCATGTCTATTGCGATATCATTTTTCTTTGCAGATTCGATTAGTAATTTTTCTTCAAGACGGATTGTATCGTAAAGGATTGAAATCTTGCTGGTCACTGTCCCCAATCCTCTCCGACTGTTTGAGCTGGTTTTAACTCAAAACCTTCGGATGCTTTAGCAAGTTCAAAACTTGCGCCGCATTCTGGACAGGTGACAATTTCGCCTTCTACTGCATCGTCAGGGATCTTCATATTTGCATCACATTCAGGACAATTTGTCATTTTTATCTATTTTTCTCCTTTTTTTTCATCCTTAATTATTTTCCGTTCAAGGCGATCTTCTAATGGGATTTCTAAAACATCTCCCATTCTAAGATTTTTTAGCCCGGCTGCAACACTTTTTGCAGTTTCAGGATCCTTGCTTATTCCTAATAATGACATAAGATAACTAGCACCTGTTTTGCCTGCCAATTCCCCAAATACTATCTTTCTTCTATTGCCGACTACTCTTGGTGGTATTGGTTCATAGGCTGCTGGATTATTGAGTATTGCCGCCAAGTGTGTTCCTGCCTTGTGCTTATAGGCTGATGATCCTACAATTGGTTTTGAATCATATGGCTTAATTGTAGTATATTGTTCTATGAGTCTTGAAAGATCTGCTAACATATCTAGTCTAAAATCATTTGGAGATTTGAAAAGATATGTCAAGGCTACTGCTACTTCAGCTAATGCTGGTATTCCTGTTCTTTCTCCGATACCGTCAATCGTTGTATGAATTTGATCAACTCCTGCATCACATGCTGAAAATGCATTTGCCAATGCAAACCCAATATCATTGTGTACGTGGACATCAAGTGGTGTCTTAATTTCACTACGAATTTTTTTAACGAAATTATACATTCCAATTGGTCTCATTATTCCAACAGTGTCTGGCAGACTAATTCTATCCACTCCTGCTTCTTCAATTGCTCTGCATAACTTTAGCAAAAATTCTGGTTCTGCTCTACTACCATCTTCTACTGTAAATCTAATTTTTAATCCATGATCTTTTGCATAAGTTACTGTATCTACTGCACGTTCTAATGCTTCCTCTCTTGTAATTCGTAATTTATCTTTTAGATGTATATCTGATATTCCTAGATATGCAGCTACCCACTTTGCATCGCATGATAACGATGTATCAATATCTTGTCTTAATGCTCTTCCATGTGCATTGCTAACTCCACTGTACTTAGCCTCACCAAAAGTGATTACCGCTTCCGTTGCTTCTGAATGGAAATCGAAACCGGGATTACCAGAAATTTTTTCTTTTATTAGCTCCGCAAGAGGAAGACGCAAATGCCTTAAATATTCTTTTAGCGCCGAGAGAGCTGTGTCTGAAACCATATACTCTCCAAACTCTTCGGATAATTCGCTTTGCACGTTGTTGAGAATCTCATTAACGACTTTATCAATTGTCGGTTGAGAACGCGACGAATAAGTCAGCTCATCAATAATATCTAATGGTTTTAACCAACTAGTATCGGTAACGGTGTTGTACATCTCTGTTACCCGTTCCTCTACATTTGATATACAGATAGCTAAAGAATAGATTTTACCTTCGGAGCGTTTTGAAAGTTCGGACATGTCCATAACGTCCATTTGAATTAATTCCATTTAAAATAAACTCCACCGTAGAATGTATTCACAAAGTCTTTCAGCTTCTCCGTAAAGCGCGGTGTTGCTTTCTTGCGCTGAAATATACTGAAAGGCTTCTCCATGAGACCAGCCACTTCTTCGCGCAACGGTTCTAGGCTGTTGTAAATCATTCGTTTGATAACATCTTCCATGCGCTCTGGAACAAATTGCTCTTCTTCTGCAATTTGCTTTATATGGTTTTAATCCCTCTTAGAGAGAGTCTTTAATCATAATATTCCAGACTAACTCAAGTTTAACTTAATCTAAATGAAAAGTAGCGTCCCTATGAAATCTAAAAATGTGTATTTTCTTCTTATAAGTTTACGTTCAGCTCGTTTCATGGAATATTAATGTAAATGCATAATTTCAAAAACAAATGACTTTAAATGAAGCGCAAAACAACACTGTTAATAATATCCACATCTAGCGCGTTAATTCTCGGGCTTTGGTTAGGCGCTTGGTATGTAGGCACCGAGCAAACTGTAATTCGCCAATTTACCAGCCAGCCCTTAGCTGATGTTTTCAGTAGTATAAACGCTTTGTTTGCTGGATTTGCATTCTGTGGAGTAATTTTAACTGTTTATCTTCAAATCCAAGAACTTCAAGATACTAGAGAAGTATTGGCTGAGACAGCTAAAGCGAACAATACAACAGCTGAATACGCGAAAGAGAACGCTATCGTAGAATTATTCCAAACCTACTGTAGTGATTACTTTCAAAATGTTAAAAATTCATCAATGAATATTCTTATTCCTGCGATGGCGAGCAGAGGTTACTTTGACTTTGTGATTAGCCGATTTTTTGTCGCTGAGCAACTTTCACTATCTGAAGCTGATTGGCCGCGGATTAGTCTTGTTTCTCGATATTCAACGTTTGAAGAGTTCAAAGAAAATGAGCAGCATGACCGTTATAAACTGGACGAATTAATCAACTTTTTCACCATACTTGCTTATCAAAAAGACGCAGGGGATGTAATTGCACGTTGCGACTTTTCTTACTCGTGGTGGCGTCCAATGTTTTGGATGATTGCGATTGCGCAAGAGCTTCGATACGACAACAGCCCTACTATCCAAAAATACGGAACAGCTTTGTATTTTAAAGAAGTTGTTAAAATGCTAGACGAAGCATATGCCCTCAAGCCAATCGAAACAGGCATTGAGCTAGTAGATTTGATAAAGGAGCATCCTAAGCTAAGTAAACAGTATCAACTAGATGATTTACACAAGCTTCCTGAACAATGGGAAAAAACTCAATGAATAGGCTAATGCCGTACAATTAAGAAAACTTTGGTGTGATTAACGATAAATTTACACGCCTTAACATAGAAGGTAAGCAGTGTTTGTTTTTAGTTGCATGAGTATTGTCAAAAAACAGGATAGCCAATATCGGCTACCCCAAACAGTCAAGATTAGGTCAACTGAAAAGGCTACTCAACGCCTTACTGGTGGCTCGTATCCCCATTGGAAGTGTTTCTTCGCATCATAGTCGGCTCGGCTACTTTTTTTGAAGGCCGCAAGCGCCTCTTTTTTAGTATCGTACTTTTTAAAATAAGACTTCGATATACCTTGCGTATATCTTTTCACCTCATCATACCTACTGTAAATACCAGGGGATGCACCAACAAAAACAACATACCAAGTTTCTGACTTTTTACTTTTCATATAAACTCCAAAATTAAACACGCAACATTGCGCCGTTCTTGGGTTTACAGTTTTTGAAATGTAACTTTGCTTATGTTGAAGTGCTGACTTTGAAGACTTCTAGCTCTAGCCAATAATGTAAAAAATTACCCTCCCATATCTGATACATATCGGTTGCCTGTTCAATAGGAAAAACGCCAAAAAGGTTTTGAAATACGCCTGCTTGGAAATCAAAGTCGAGGTCTTTGGCTAACTCTACATAAGGGCCGCTCCCTACGTAAGCGAAGTCTGTGATGTAGCACAGATGCCAAGCATTATTTTGCCGTTCCAGTCTAATTTCGACAGGATGAAAACCACCGTTCTCGGCAGAGTAAGTCGGGTCACGAAAGTTGATAGTCACACTATCACCCGAAATCCCCTCTTCGTTGAGCATAACCGTTATTGCCTTAGTAAACTTGTGAGTAACAGGCAAAGCTAACCCTTCGCGAAGAATGCGCATAATTTGGTTCCTTGATGTTAATTTGAAATAGGTTGGCTTTTTGTCGAAGCCAGTCGCGTAAAAAGCTAATTTAGTTGTATAGGCAGCGTTAAGTTGCTTGTAGAAACAAAGCGTGATGGTTTGCCATTTAGCCTTTGACTGCTGAACCACGGAAAGAGAAAGGGCGATACTGATTATCACCCTTTCAGCGGTTCTACTTTTATTGACTTTTTGGCCCTGCCTTTTTAAGAACAGCTGGTTTGAGTAGAGCGCTATCAAGCTCACCTTTTTCAATCGCCTGTATAACGGTATCGATAATCTCAGGTAGCTTGGCTTTATCGCCAACGTCTATCGCAGGTTTACCTTTTTGAAGTTCAATAGGTTTATTACCTACTTTTATTTCAAGATAGTAGTATTCGTCGCTATCGTAATACCACGGTCGAACAGTGGTGGGTCTGCGCTGAATGATGATTTCACCTGTTTCAGGGTTCTTAACTTTCTTTTCCTTAAACGCCTCAAAACGTTTGTTGTCGATAAGGCATTGCGCCATCTCTTTTTGTTGCTCTAGTCTCTCAATAAGCTTTAAACGCTTACCGATAACGGGAGGCTTAGGCTCAATTTTAGGGCGAGCGATGACCTTGAGCGAACTCAATACGGATGTAGACATAGTGTTTACCTCTATGGGTTAGTGAGGGCGAATAAAGCCCGGTTGGGGTTTTGCTTGCTTACGTTGGTTTTCATCTGCCAATAAGTTGATGGCAAAATCTCGAATTGATGCGTTAGGGCGAAATTTGGTGCGGCGCGCTAAGATGGCAAAGTCACCTGGCGTTAGGTATTTCAGTTGAAGCAGCGTTTCACTTTCTGACTCGCTTAGCCTTTTAACTCTTGTTACCTGTTTATACAGCTCTAGCACTTGCACTGAAGTTAAGTACTGACAATCAAGCTTGAAGTCGAAACGACGCAATACCGCTTTATCTAGTTTGGTGGCAAAGTTTGTAGCAGCAAACAAGGGCTGCGTGAAACACTCTATTTGCGTTAGAAACTCGTTAACGAACTGAAGTTCATGTTGAGCATTTAGACCTTCACGAGCACTGAGTAAGCTGTAAAC
>ENA-UPTF01000403-UPTF01000403.1-marine-metagenome-genome-assembly--contig:-NODE-403-length-30736-cov-3.752960_pt1 | contig 30736 bp, 24 predicted proteins | sample MGYA00238166_ERZ767019 | MGnify/ENA primary metagenome ERZ767019 (study PRJEB28930, sample SAMN06266391) | marine metagenome | isolation source: Sea water from 250 m depth | place: Atlantic Ocean | study... | reverse complement strand
GCATAACACCATCAAATAAATATATTAACCAAAAAGCCCGGCCTATTAATGGTCGGGCTTTTTGGTTAATAAAATTTTAGTTCAGTGTTTCAATCAACGCCTCACAGGTGGAAAGTTGACGCTCGCACAGCATAACTGTATTCCCAACCACAGCGTATGCAGGATATAAGTTGACCACAGGTATCAAAAAATCGCGTTGACCCGCTTTTTTGGCAATCACCTCTTCAGCTGGTTCAACACCAAATTCTAGAGCCGAGGCATGCGAATCATAAAAGCGGACTTCAATATCTTTTTGTTGAAAAAAGCCATACCAAATATCATTTGCGCCTGGAACCAGATCCACCTCAAACTGCTTGTTCTTCTTATAACCAACAGCTACAAGATCATCAATGGTATATAAGGCACCCGGTCGAGTTATGAGCCGTAGTCCCTCTTCGTCAACTGACTCACCATCAACAGATGGTTCTTGCTCCGAGCTACATCCAAAGGATAAAAGTAGCGTACTGGACAACGCTACAAATAAGAACCATTGGGCAAAACGGAACTTCGAAAGACCATTTGACCACGATTGTGAATCACATAATGCTCTCAGATTTATTACAGATTGATACATGAACTGAAGGATAACCTAATGCACCATTCCAAAGTTGCCGTTAACTAGGAGTGCCCCGCCATATTGGCGGGGCACTCCATTCGCGTCATTTATCTCAAGTAGCAAAAACTACTAGAGTCTCGCTACTTAGCCGTAAGTGCGTGCAGAACCATACCCCACGTGAGGTGCCAAGAGGCCTCGTTCACGTAACCGTCGGTCTGTCCACCTAGAGGCCAATTTGTCCAGCGCTTCTCACTCATGACGATACGGTGGTAGAACTCGAGGACTGGAACGTCCGGAAGCTCAACGATCCAGATTTCCATGGCTTCGTGCCACAGTTCCTGCATCTTGTCGATGTCGTCAGGGTGAGTCTTCGCTACTTCGTCAGTAAGCTCGTCCCACCGCTCGTTCTCCCAGTGGTAGAAGTTAACCTGGTGACCACCAGGAATGTTTACTGATGCTGACTGGTAAAGCTTCATCGTGAAGTAAGGGTCACGGACCGATCCGCCGTGTCCGAACATCAGACATTCGAAGTTACCTTCAGCCATTCGTGAAGAAGCATCGGGCGGCTGTGAGTAGGAGGCATTGATGCCTTGACGTCGCAGCTGCTCAGCAGTGATAGGACCGAGGTCCACCCACGGGCTGAATCCAATGATTTCACAGTTGATGCCATTGCCCTGGGCGTCTACCCAGTTGCCATCTCCGTCCTTGGAGAAACCTGCACCTTCGAGCAAACCGTTGGCTTTTTCAACGTTGAACTCGGTGGTGTCATGTACTGCAAGTATGTCGGCTACGGAATCAAAGTACTTCTTGAGTGGTGGGTAGCCAGGCATAGTCAGCGGGTTGAATGCTGCTGCACCGTCATAGGCCACGTCACTCAGTTCCTGCCTGTCAAGGAAGTAACTGAATGCCCATCGTACGTCTTTGTTGTCGTAAGGGCCGAACTTACCTGAGTTGTTGAATCCAATGGATACGGGCCACCAGTCAACATAGCCGTAAGGGCTTTCTGTACCGGTGTGTGTCACGAGGTCTGAGTTCTTACCTAGAGTCTCAACGATAACGGCTGGTGTCGTCATTGCTGAGTAGTCGACGGTATCAGAAATCAAAGCCTGTGACCTGACTGTCTGGTCAGGGGTCGGAAGGTAGACCACACGTGCTGGTCCAGGCATCTTGCCGAACTGACCGAGGTCAGCCACGCCATCGCCCCACCAAGAATCGCGGCGGTCGATGATCTTCTGTTCTGGTGTACCAGATGTAACCTGCCATGGACCTGTTGTCAGAGGGAAACCTTTTGAAGGGTCGTAGTCTTTGAAAGTGGTCCAGTCTCGACCGTTGTAGTGGTGCTCAGGCACCATGTATACACCGATGTCGAACTTGTATGTCAGGAGGAACATGAATCGTGGGTCTGGTCGATCGAGTATCACCTTTACGGTGTGACTGTCGACTTTCTCTGCACGGTTCATGGCGTTGTCAATGTCTGTACCCCATCGAACCTCTTCCTTGAGGTCCTTGAGAGTGTTCAACGTGTAAACAACGTCGTCTGCGTTGAACTCTTCACCATCAGACCAGTTAATTCCGGTCCTCAGGTTCATAGTCAACTCTGTATAGTCGCCGTTCCAGTCCCAGCTTTCAGCCAGCCACGGGATCGTCTTTGAGTCGAATGCACTAAAGAATGCAAGAGGCTCGAAGATGATGTTTGGACCGGATTGGTGGTTTGCACCAATCGCATAAGGGTTCCAAAGCTCATGGTCAACGAAGCGACCTTCAGCACCACCGAGGTAGGCCATTAGAGTGTCGTCTCTAGAGACTTCCTCTACTGCCAAAGCCTTAGGGGCTTCTTCAGCAGGCTTTGCTGTAGGTTCTGGAGCGGCAGCCGGTGCCTTAGCGGCCGGCGCTGCTGATTCTGCCGGAGCATCTTCATCATCGCCGCCACAAGCGATCGCAGCTACAAGAGCAAACGACAGCATGGCGAGGAAGAGAATTCTCCAACTCTTAGTAAAAGTCAATATGACCTCCGAATAAATGTCAGACGCGAATTACGATGAGACCCCACACGGGATCTGCATGTTTAAGGGTTTTTTATATCCGAATTAGCCCATTCAGTCAATATAAAAACGTTCAGCGCGAAGCATAATATTCGCCCGCTTCACCCTGTTAAATAGGATTAAGTCAGACCTAGACACCCGTAAACGTGTATTAACCACGTCTCACATGCTCGTAAAGGTCAAGCGAAGATTAGACAACAATATTTACGAATGAACAAGAAACGAGATTTGAGGTCACAATTCATCCATTAGCCCGCCAAAAAAGGTCCCCGCAGTCTAAATACCGTAGCGACGAGCGCTAACAATTGTTATCTTTGGACGCCAGCCAAAGCTATGATCGTTATAGAAACTAATAATTGTTGAATTGAGTTTGTGCCCGTGACAGAGCAATCAGAGGTCGCTGAAAACTCTTCACCATCGAAACTAACTTCCTTAGCCGGGTCGTCGCTCCAAATCCTGTCAGGGATTTTGGGTAATTTCGTAGTGAAGCGGTTCCTATTTTTTCTTTTCGTCGTATGGATAGCAGCAACGGTGATTTTCATAATCCCCCGCCTATCAGGACAGGATCCCGTAAAGGAAAAACTCCTCCTAGAAGCTCAACGTGGCGGAGCAATGCAAACAGGTCTTGACGAAATGGCGAAGACCTACCAAAAGAGGTTCGGTCTAGATCAACCACTTTGGACTCAATACACCAATTACATGATCGACCTCTCGAAGCTCAATCTTGGCGTATCGATCGCCTTTTTCCCGCGAACGGTCAATGACATCGTTTTCGAGTCTTTAATGTGGACCTTGGGATTAATGGGAACGGTCACAATTTTGGCGTTTCTGCTAGGGACACTAGCTGGAGCTTTTTTGGGTTGGCCCAGACGTCCCGGTTGGCTTCAGTACGTGTTTATGCCCCTCCTTACCCTGTCCGCAATACCACAATATCTTTTGGCGATGATATTAATCTTTACCATAGCGTTCAAACTAGGATGGCTGCCATTATTCGGAGGTTATTCTCCAGCGACCCTTCCAAACTTAAGCTGGGATTTCATAGTTGATGTGGTCCGTCATGCAATCCTACCTGCTTTCGCCATCATCTTTTCAGCGATTGGATTCTGGGCAATCGGAATGAGAGGGATGATGATCAATACCCAGGGCGAAGACTACATGATTCAGGCGGATGCCAAAGGACTCAAGGGCTCCCGCATTTTCATGCGATACGCAGTTCGTAATGCCCTACTTCCACAAGTAACCGGTCTCGCCCTCGTCTTGGGGACCATCGTCACCGGTCAGGTCCTTGTGGAGAGAGTGTTCTCCTACCCCGGAATCGGAGACATCCTGTTCCAAGCGATCCGTCTTTCCGACTTTTTCGTAATTCGCGGCATCGTAATCGTAATAATTCTAGGAATCGCCGGAGCAACCTTCCTGCTCGACGTTTTATACCCGTTGCTCGATCCTAGGATCAAAGTGAGGAATACTTAAATGACTGACTCACTTGCCTCACCAACTCCAACGAATAAAGCCGCCAGCGGAGGCTGGAATCAATTTAATCAAGAGCGTGTAGTTCCTATCAAGAAGTACGCTGTACGTAATCCATCCCTGATCGTGGGATTAGTTTTACTATTCGGCATGTTGTTCTTGGTCGGGATCGGGCATCTGATTTGGGATACGGAGATGTTCAGGCCACTTTCCACTCCAACCAGACTGCCACCTACAGGAGAGCACCCATTTGGAACAGATACTCAAGGCCGCGATCTACTTGCGATCGCAATTCTCGGGACACCTCTAACACTCCGTATAGGATTAATCGCAGGAATCGTAGCGATCAGCCTCGGGACCGTGGCCGCCTTCCTATCCGCCTATTATCGAGGTGTAATAGACGGTGCTATTCGATCGGTTGTCGATGTAGGCTTGGCAATGCCAGCTTTGTTGATCCTAATTCTTGTTCGGATCAACGTCGGACGGGAACTCTCGACAGATGAAATGGGAATTGCGATCGGACTAACAAGCTGGGTATTTCCCGCACGCACCATTCGATCACAGGTACTTGTAATGAGAGAGCAAGCTTACGTCGAACTATCTCGCCTATCTGGAACCAGCGGTATGGGAATTATCTTCAAAGAGATGATGCCTAACTTGATACCGTACATAACGGCAAGCCTTGTAGCATCGGTAGCTGGAGCAATTCTTGCTTCGATCGGGCTAGAAGCCATCGGTCTCGGTAATTTGAGTGACCCTACTTTGGGTATGACGATATATTGGAACATTCAATTCTCGTCAATCACGCTCGGAATGTGGTGGTGGTGGGTCCCACCTCTCGTAGCAATTGTAATCGTATTCGTTAGCCTGTTCTTGATTTCATCAGGACTGGATGAATGGTCCAACCCACGATTGAGGAAACGCGTTTGAGCACAGAACAAGCAATCCAAACTTATAGAGAGGGTGCTCGGATTACTGATGCTGATGCCCTCGTCGTAGAGGATCTATCGGTTTACTACGAAACCGATACTGGAACCGTGAAAGCGTGTGACGACGTCACATTCACTCTTAAACAGGGTGAACGGTTCGCACTGGTCGGCGAATCAGGATCAGGTAAGACAACCCTAGCTATGGCTCTGATGCGATTAACCAGACCACCGGGACACATCGCAAAAGGAAGCGTCACACTCAACGGACGCGACATCACAAAGCTCCCGGATGACGAAATGCGCAAAACACGCCTTTCTGAGTTAGCACTGGTACCCCAGGGAGCAATGAATTCCCTGAACCCGGTAATGAGGATCGAACGACAGATTACCGATGGGATTATCGACCACCTCGAGGATGGTGATCCGACACCTACCAAGGCAGATTTGCAAGAAACGGTACGCGATCTACTTACCCGCGTTGGACTAAGGCCATCTGTAGGTCGATTATTCCCACACGAACTATCTGGTGGGATGAAGCAACGTGTAGCAATGGCTATTGGTATTTCATTACGCCCTAAGCTAATAATCGCCGATGAGCCCACCTCGGCACTCGATGTCGTGGTTCAACGCCAGATCATGCAAACCCTGGGCCGATTACAAGAAGGCTTGGATGCCTCAATTATGCTTGTTGGGCACGACATGGGCTTGGTCGCACAATTTGCTGACACAATCGGTGTTATGTACGCAGGCAAACTCGTCGAAATAGGTCCGGTCGAAGAAGTCTTTAGCGACCCTAAACACCCATACACAAAACTGCTAATTGGTAGCTTGCCATCGCTTCAGGAAAAACGGGAATTCCTAGGGATTCCCGGCTTACCTCCTCAGTTGATATTTCTTCCGGAAGGGTGTGCATTTGAAGATCGCTGTCCATCTCGTTTCGAGAAATGTCAGGGCGCAATCCCTGACCTGATTAACCTTGGAGGCCGTAGAGAAGTGGCTTGCCATCTGTACGAAGAAGAGGCGAAGTCATGAGTGCATTCCTGGAGTTAGACCATGTAACCAAAACCTTCGGAGGCACAGGTATGTTCGGCGGTGGCTCAGTAACAGTCGCTGTTGACGACGTTTCACTGTCAATTGATGAAGATGAATCTTCCATCACCACTGTAGCCGGCGAAAGTGGGAGCGGTAAAACCACTCTGGCACGACTTCTTCTGGGTAGCCACGTACCCAACGCAGGCAAAATGCTTTATCGCGGTAAGGATTTCACGCGTCTTACTCGCCGCGAACGCCGCAATTTCCGACGTGAAATTCAACCGATATTTCAAGATCCATTTGAGTCTTACAACCCGTTTTACAAAGTCGATCATGTCCTAGATGAGCCGATTAAAAATTTCAGGCTCGCTTCGTCTACATCTGAGAAAAAACAGATGATCGAAGATGCTCTTGAAATGGTCGGGCTGGTACCAGAAGAAACTCTGGGCAGATTTCCGCATCAGCTAAGTGGCGGTCAGCGCCAGCGTGTAATGGTAGCCCGCGCTTTGCTATTGAAGCCTAGAGTGATCCTGGCTGACGAGCCGGTTTCCATGGTAGATGCATCACTCAGGGCAACCATCCTTGATTCCATTCGTAGACTCAATCGTGATTTGGGTATTTCTGTTATTTACATCACACACGATCTAACAACTGCTTACCAGATCAGCGATAACATAATGGTGATGTACAGAGGAACCGTTGTAGAGGCAGGGACCGTTGACGCAGTAATCCCAGATCCTCAGCATCCGTATACAAAACTCTTGATCGAATCGATCCCACAACCTGACCCTAAAAACAGGTGGGGTTCAGAACCGCCACAACAAAACTGGGACACCTCTGACCTTCAGATCGCTGGCTGTAGATTCGCTGACCGATGCCCTGCCGTAATGGATCGGTGCCACGATACAAAACCTGCGCAATACCTAATAAATGAACACCAGCTCACGGCATGCCTCTTACACGAAGAGAATGGTGAGATGACCGACACAGACATCACCACCACTTTCCAGACGGAAAAAGAGACTATTAAGGCCATCCCCGCTAACTCATAAGTTCTGATAACAAAAATCACAAACTCATGACCAATCTTGCCCCGACACGGTTAATGTTGTCGGGATGAACAGAAGTCCTCATTCTCAGGATGATGGCACAGCGAAATCAGTGACAAACTCAGGTTTTCCCTGAATATCGAGCTTAACCCGATAAAGATCACCACCTCGGTAAGTGTTCATATTGAACCCTTCGGGCTCCCAGCCCGTCTTCTCAGGATCACCAGTGCCAAAACTGGCAGTCGTAACATAAAGCTCGTTCAGATCCTTACCACCGAACATCGCAGAGGAGGTTTGAGCGGCGGGAATCTCTACACGGCGTTCTTCCTTGCCGTCAGGATCAAATCGCACCACCATCCCGCCATACCATATAGCCGACCAAACAAATCCCTCCGAATCAACAGTCATACCATCTGGAATCCCCCAGTTATCAGGGATGGTAGTAAACACTTGTCTATTTGTGATGCTGCCGGTCGTCGGATTATGATCCCACTTATAAATCTCGTGCTTGGGTGAATCAGTAGAGTAAAAAGTTTTTAAATCTGGCGAAAATCCCATCCCATTGCAGAGATCCAATCCATCATCAATTATTTCCGCCGAACCGTCAGGCTTAAATCTGAATAAGGTGCATGAGTCCAAGTGTCCACTTCCACCATAAAGGCTCCCGTCCGGGCCGACACTAATGTCATTTAACTTAAAGGGACGACCATCAACATCGCCGTGATGCAACCAATGGAAATCATCATCAGAATTCCATAATTGAACCCCCTCCCATGTCCCAACAGCAAGCCCGCCACCCTTATTGCGGGTGACACCTGCGACGTTATAGCCCTGATGAAGTAATTTGTTCTCTCCACTGGCGGGGTCGTAATTCCAGAACTTACCTCCCTGAATATCAATCCAGTAAAGTGTCTGAGATTCCACATCCCAAACAGGTCCCTCGCCGACCAGTGCATTCTCAGCCGCGAGTTTCTCTACGTTTTCTCCCATGGATGGCTCCTGTTGCTAATACAAATACGTTCAGAATCGAATCCCTGTTTCAATCACTTATGCCCTTACAGTAACAAATGTGACCCAAGCAATGGCGATACTTGGTAAATTAGTCCCGCGCAAAACGCTTAATATCGGGTATATTTTCGCTGCAACACTATTTGTTTTTCAGAAATTTAGGATCCTGTCATGACATCTGACGTTTACTTCATGGACGCGCGGAGCGACTCGGCCGACACAAGCTTGATTGCAAAAACAGTAACTGTTTTCGACGCTGCGGGACTGGACGAACTAGTTGAACCCGGAGATGTCGTCGCAATAAAACTTCATTGCGGCGAATGGAATTCCAGTGCCTACCTGCGGCCGGTTTATGCCCGTGCGATTGCTGATCGAGTGAAAGAACTTGGCGGACGACCGTTCGTATGTGATACAACCACTCTGACTTATAGTCCGTTTTCGACTCGCGCAACAGAGCTTGATCTCTTGCAAACAGCGGAGAGAAACGGCTTTTCATCTGCAGTCCTTGGCTGCCCGTTCATCGCCGCTGATGGTTATGTAGGAACCAGCGACTACCGAGTTGATATTCCTGAAGGCTATTTACTTAAAGAGGCGTACGTAGCGCAGGCGATCGCTGCAGCAGACGTTCTCATCACCCTGACGCACTTTAAAGGTCACGGTATGGGCGTTATCGGAGGGGCGTTAAAGAATCTTGGAATCGGAGCACAATCGAAACGGGGTAAGTTCAACGTCCATATGGGCGGCCATCCGAAGTACGGCGTAGGAGCCGTAGTGGAGTTCGACGAAAAATTCGTTGTGGACAAAGAAAAAGATGTCGAGTGGGAGCTGATAGAGGAAGCCTGTCCAATTGGACTCTTTGAGATACAAGAAGACAACACAATAGCCTGGGATCGAGACAAATGTATGACTTGCCTTGGCTGTCTTGGTGTGATGAATCCACGCGGCATTTTCCAGCCAAACCAGATGCTGTTTGATGCTACTGATATTGCTATTGGAGACGCAGCCTTAGGAGTAGTGAAAACAGTCCCAAAAGTAGGGTTCGTTACGCTCGCAATCGATGTGTCTCCCAAATGTGACTGTGCAGGCTTCTCAGATATGCCAATCGTTCCGAATCTCGGAGTTTTCGCAAGCACAGATCCCGTCGCAATCGATCAAGCCTGCGTAGACGCAGTTACCAATTCCCCGGGGATCCCAGGATCCCTGAGTGACGAGATGGGTGTAGGAGATGCCGGAGAGCGAAAATTCGATCTCGCCGGAGCCGCCATAGAAGGCCTCTCCGAGCAGACAACGATAAATACTGCAGTGGTCAACGGTCTAGGCAGCAGGAACTACGAATTGCATCACGTAGAACCCGTCGGTAGAGAAAAATTCAGGTTCCCTTACGACGAAAGGCCAACTCGTCAGCGATTTGCACGAATGTTTGAAAAATTCCAGCCTTTCCCATTCGACCGCCACGATGGACATGGCTTCGACAGACTGCCTGATGTAGATATCGAGGCAGTCAAACCACACGACGGACCAACCGTAGGAACTCATTCACACGCTCCCTACCACGGCGATGGAACTAGTCATGGACCGAACGGTCACAGTGCTCCAGAGAATCAATGGCATCCCGGAGAAGAAGGTACGCGTTCGCATTCGACGACACACGAACACTGAGAAGCAAAGTTTAAGACAACACGATCGTATTAGGAGTTTTTTTTAAATGGCAAGAGCGCAGGATATGCTCGACGAAGCAATAACACTCATTTCAGATGCAGGACAAAACGATCTTGCGGATCGCCTCTCGGTTCAACGTGAAAAATTTTTTTTCACGTCGCTTGCGGGTGTTCCACTTGCCAACAAGGTGAAAAAGGCGGGCACCGCTTTAAATGCTGATGGTTCACAAGCAAATCTTGCAGCAGTAGAAGCATTAGTAACCGAGATCGAAGATAAGGCTGATGCTCCTGGAACAGTCCTGACCTAATATGACATCCGTATTGGTTACAGGAGGTGCCGGCAGCATGGGTCGACTGGTCTGCAGTCGACTTGCATCCGAAGGTCATACGATCCGAGCTTTTGATCTGGCAAGTGCAAATTTCGAGGGGCTTCCTGATGGTGTTTCTGCCTTACCAGGAGATCTCACATCTGAAATCAGTTTGAAATCAGCGGTCGAGAACGTTGACGTTGTTGTTCATCTGGCGGCAATACTGCCACCGGTAGCCGACCAGCAAATCGAATTAGCCCAAATGGTTAACGTGCAAGGGACAAAGATTCTCATTGAAGCAATGCAATCTAATAACCCCACTGCAAGACTGGTGTTTAGTTCATCCGTGAGCGTTTATGGTAAGCCGACTACCGACGCAGAAGTATCCACTTCGGTGCCTTATAAGCCAGATGACAATTACGCCAAAACTAAAGCTGAATCTGAACAATTAGTCTTAAACTCGGATCTGGAGTCTTGTGTATTGAGAATCTCAGGGGTTTCGGTCCCTGTGTTCCAAGAGCCACCTGAAGCATGGCCTTTTCTCCCAAATCAAAAAATTGAATTCATACACAGAGACGATGCAGTGGCCGCAATCACCTCAGCGGTAACAGCAGAATTAGACTCCACGACCAAAATCATCAATGCCAGTGGTGGTAAAACTTGGCGTATGAAAGGATCTCAGTACGTCGCGGATTACTTCAAAATGATCGAGGTCAATCCTGATGAGGCTATATACCAGTCGTCCGCAGGTCACTTCGCCTGGTATTCAGACGAGGGTGGAAACAGCCTGCTCAAATATCAAAACAATTCTTACCATGATTATCTTGATCAGTTACAGGGCGATATTGACCGTCTCATGAACGAGTAACTTTCGGAAAAGGCCTTTTGGATCAAACCGAATCATTATCTCGCTGCGACAATTTTCCGACTAGATAACCGGAGCACTAACGGTCAACCTTATTGACGATGATTCTCCTGTGGTAGCTGTGGAATAACTCTTACCCTGTTCTACATAAACGACATCACCTGTATCAGCAACAAATGAGTCCTCACCTTCAACGGACCAGGTGATCTTGCCTTTTAGTACAACCCACCAGCGATTTTCTTCAGAATGCATCTTCGAACCAGAAGAGCGGCCAGGCAATTCATGAGTATAGGTAGCATAATTCCGATTGTCGGAAACAACTATTTCCGACCAGTCAGTGGAAGTGCCATTCCTATCAACAAGGACTTTCAGTTTTGTATGTATCAAATTAGGACTGGACTGACCATCATCCACAGGTATTAATCGACAAGGGGGGACACCTTTTATGTCATGGTTGCTATTTGGATGAGTTACCCCGAACCGAATCGCCTGCACACCCTCTTTTGGTCGGATGTCATGCGCAAATCCAGCAGGGGCCATAATTATGTCTCCCCAATTAGAAAGGACCGGTTCATACTGCCCAATCTGCCATTGGGTCCGACCATCCAGGGCTATCCACCACTCATTGAAATCAGGATGGATATGAGGGTCCGGCGGGGTACCAGGAGGCCCAGATATCCAAACCGCACGATTTCTTCCGTCTTCGAGCAGTTGCTCGGCCCAACTCTCGCCTTCACCATGCCGCCCCATAATTTCCGAGTGACGAGTTATGCGCGAATTCATAGGCGCTGCAGAAACCATTAATAATTCTCCTAATTCTCACCTTGGGACTGAGTCGATATAGCTGCCTGCATCATGGCCCTAGCATACCCGACAGTGTAGGCAAACCCTGTATACGTCGTAGCAGATATTCCGTCGAAAGGAAATTCTGTATCAGCATCGTTTGCAGGGGGATGCTCCGGATAAATCAATCGTGGGTATTTCTGCCTAACGAGTTCACTCATTACGGCAAACATATCTACCTGTCCCTCATCAATCCAAACTTCGGTGTAGTCAAGATTCGGCACACGTGAGACAACATTGCGAAAATGAACATGGTTGATTTGATCCCGTAAGCCGAAATAGCGACATACCTCAACTGGATCGTGCCCAAGTTCTTTTGTCACTCCACAGTCAAAAGTTATCCCATTAAATGGGCTAGGAACAATATCAGTAAATTTCTTCCACCCGTCCAAGGTGCTCATTATTTGTCCTGACCCTCGGCTGACGGGGGCAGGAGGGTCATTTGGATGAAGTGCCAAACGTACATTAGCTTCTTCCGCGACCGGAATGACAGCTTTTAAAAAATAGGTGACGTTATCCCACATGTCAGATAATGAATGCTCTTCCTCACCAACGAGGGGCGGTAAATCTTTTACCCGTTGATAATTAAATTCCATTAACCCAGAACCACCTCTTCCGGGCACCACGCGATAGCCTTCAACTATACGATGGGCGTAAAAGTTATACTCCATCACTGGCAGGCCCTGCCTGCCAGCAATTCGAACCGCCTGATTGATAATCTCAATATCCTCGTCGCGGCCTTGCTCTCCAAATCGCACCCGTGACGAAGGGTTAAACATGACGTTTCGTAACTCGAGACCAGCGGCGGAAGCTCGGTCTATGTGCCGTTTCAAGTTCTGGTCAGTCCAAGTTTCAAGTCCGCCAGTGTCAAGTCCGGCCATACTAACTCCCGTCACCCCAAGTTGCTTTACACGTCTAAGAGACCGATTTTCAAGGTTCTCCAAGAACAATGTGAGTGTCGGAGTATCGTTGGACTCAGCCCAGTGACCCTGATTTTTTATGGAATCATCAATACCTTCAGCATCGTAAATCATGCGTTCATCCTAACCTGAGAAATTCGATCACCAAATTTTCGCTTTATCGTTGCATCCCGTGCGCCACATAACAGTGATCACGACGATGAGACAGAATAACTGAAGAAACCGCAAGGTATGAATAAAAATTATGCAAAATTTATAAATTGAGAGCACTCAAAAAGATGGATTCAGGATTTTGTTCACAGAGTTAAGTAATTTCTCTAATCTCCTAAAGTAAACATAGCAAGAGCCTTATTCGGGGTACTCTTAAATAACAATTCCAAACATCGGACGAAATTATCACTAGGAGCAGAGGTATAAATGCCTGAATGGTGGATTGAAGCAACTTTACCTTCAGCCGTTTTCATCTGCCTATTTCTTTTGTGGGTGCTAATACCGGCTCCGGATGGCGAATCTGATTTTGCAAGCAGGTTGCGGGACAGGTTCCGCAAATAATGTTTGCATCAGCCGATCGAAAGAGACTCATAGTAGGCCTGCTGATATTAGCAATCGTTTTAGGCTTGTTTTTGGCTTTTAACCGTTTACCAAAAATCGGAATAGTTGGCGAAGATCTGGATGCCGTCAATTCCCCTACTAGTCAGTGTTTCCAGGGATTTTGTATTGAACGCGATCCTGGAGTGAGTTTTGTAACTCGCTGGCTGAATTTCTCTGTTTCATACCTACGCCTTGTAACCGTTGGCATGACTTTCGCATTCGTCACGGCCGGTTTAGCTGAAGCTTTTCTTTTTTCAAAATCTGTAGGAAAAGGCCTGCCAACAGCAGGGGTGTTTAGACGAACCGTCCAGGGAGCGGCAGCAGGAGGAGTAATGAACCTTTGTTCTGCCTGCATCGTTCCTGTGTCATCCGCCTTTCATAAACGAGCGAGCGTTGAGGGTGCTGTTGCAATGGTGCAAGGATCGACCACACTAAATATTCCGGCACTTGCGATGGTATTTTTTGTGTTTAGTCCGGTACTTGGAATAAGTCGACTTGCCTTGGCTGTGGTCGGGGCCCTAATCATCGGACCAATTGTTGTTTTAAGTATCAGAAAAGATCGAGTTAAAGCTGTAGAAATACCTGATTCATTTGTAGACAACCCAGACCATGCAGGATGGAAAGAAACGCTGGCACCAGCTTTCAGACACTGGGGAAAGGCAAGTATTGGCTACGCCATCAGGCTTTCACCCATCATGATCGTGGCAGGCTTTGCGAGTGGTTTAGTCATTCAATGGCTAAACCCTGAAGTCGTTGCCACCTATCTTGGAAACGATGTCCGGGGCATATTAATCGCCGCAACATTTGGAATACTGATAAACGTCCCACTGCTTTTCGAGATTCCTTTGGTCGCCCTACTGCTGCTGCTTGGCATGGGAACAGCACCGGGCGCAACATTGCTTTTCAGCGCTGCTGCAGGTGGGCCTGTAACTTTCTGGGGTCTCGCAAAGTTAATGCCAAAAAAAGGGCTCGCTACATTCGCTACCGCAACATGGGCAGTTGGAGCTTTAGGCGGTTTACTGGTCCTTTTTGGCGGAAACTACTTCTGGGAAGAGGCAGGACTCAGTGACAGGATTAAAAAAACTACAGAACAAAGATCAATTCAACAGTTATTCCAAGCATCTGGTTACGTCCCTTCTGAAAACACAATTAACTCTGAAGTCTTCGATGGTGTTGCTGCCAAGGATGAATTCGCCCCTTTCCAAAATATCGCTCCGCAGATTGGAGATGACGCCCTGATCGAAAACCGTTACCCAGGAGTAGTGATTTTTGATTTCGACAGAGATGGAGACTTGGATTTCTACGTTACATCCGCTGAATCAAATGCCGTGTTCCAGATCACTCGTGGCGGGGCCAATAAGTTATTCAGAAATGATGGAAATATTTACACGGATGTTGCCGCATCAGCCGGCGTCGCTGCAGATGACCACAACTCGACTGCCGTAGCTGCTTGCGATTTCGATAATGACGGCTATCAAGATCTTTATGTAGGTGCTCAGGGCCGTATCGGAGACAACTTGGATTACCGTTCTCTTGCCCAGCATCCTAATCTAGCCGTTGTAATGCAAGATCGATTATTTCACAACAACCGTGATGGCACCTTTACAGATATCACGGCAAGCGCCTTCGCTGAGCACGTGAACATCCGGTCGGCTGCCAGCGTAGCTTGTGGTGACTTAGACAATGACGGCTGGGTTGATATATATGTCGGCAATCGGGCAGATCAAGATTTCGTCCGATTTGATAGTTCGCGTCATCATGGGCATTACAACACGCTGTTCCATAATAACGGTGATCTCACGTTTTCTGATCGTACAGTCCAAGCAGGATTGATCTCACCAGAAATTCGAATGCTTGACCAAGATGGCAATCCAATCAAGTTCCCAAGGCCGGGTGGAGCATCTCTCGAAGGATTTGACACCAATATGGTTGATGGAGAAGGGAATGTAGTAGGAGATCCTGCCGGGCAGACTTGGGCAACTGCAATGTTCGATCATGATTCAGATGGAGACCTCGACCTTTGGGTTGGAGACGATGGGGATAGGCTCAAGGTATATCGCAACGACTCTACGGACGACGGAATGGTGTTCACTCCTATAGCAAAGCAATTAGGCATCGATCAAGTTGGTCAGTGGATGGGTTTCGCGATCGGCGACTACGATGGAGATACTGATCTAGACGTGTTTGTGACGAACATGGGATTCCAACCACTCGGCCGACTGCGACCGACAACACCTTCGGCCGATTGTGCCTACTATCACTCGACGGACTATGGAACCTGTTTCCATGCGCTTATAGAGAACCGCGTCAACGAAAGTTCTGACCCCGATCGACATGGAGCATTCCACTTTGTTACGGGACAAACGGAAGTCATTCCCAGTCCGCTTCTTCCCCCTGACTCTTTAGGGGAGAAATTTCAACCGACTGATAACTCAGTCATCGCTGGACTTGAAGCGTATGAATTTGGTTTTGGTACGGCCTTTTTTGATATGGACAATGATGCGGATCAAGACCTTTACTGGTTAGGATCATTGGGATCCAGAGGAGAAGGTCCAAACGGAAACATAGCAATTGGTTTTGGAAGGATGCTGCAAAACACTGGAGATAGATCTTTCAAAGACGTCACCGTTGAATCTCGAACTATAGACGCATTGGCGGTGGACTACTCACTTCTAGACTCCGAGAACCCTTCTTTCAACGCTCCCAAACAACGTCTTGGAGCGATGTACCACGAAAACGGTAAGGGTGTCGCTGTGGGCGATCTGAACGCTGATGGATTTATCGATGTTATCGGTACCAACAGCAATGGAGAAACATTTAACCATGATGGGGAACTTGAAGTAGCAAGTGGGCCCCTATTCGTCTGGATGAACGGAGGTGGAGATAACAACTGGATATCGTTCAGATTACAAGGACGCATGGCCGTGGATGGAACCGGCTCAAACGCCGATGGTATAGGAGCTAAAGTTAGCGTCTTTCACAACTCTGAAGGCAAAGAGCTAATTAGCCAGATGCAAGAAGTGATGGGATCATCGAGTTTTCTCTCAATGAGTTCACTAGATTCTCACTTCGGAGTTGGTGGCGCCACTTCCGTAGATGTAGCGGTCGAATGGCCTAGTGGTAAAACCACAACCATAGAAAACTTAAGCGTCAATGAACTATACGAAATTTTCGAGGCTGCGGATTAATCAATCCGGCAAATCAACACTACTAGGTTTCGTAAAAATCGCCAATCCCAGTCCCATAAGTGAAAATACCATCACCAGGATATAAGCAAGTTTCCATCCGTCTAGAAACGATGCGCTGGCCGCCTGATTGCCTGTGATTTCACTCAAAGGAATATCAAAACCATCGGCTGCCATAACTCCTACGACAACAGCGGATGCTATAGCCTGCCCGGTCACGTTGCCGACATTACGCGTGAGATTGGTCAGCGCACCGACCACTCCAAAAGCTTCTCTGGGGACACTACCCAAAATCGTACTGTTATTAGGCACTCCCCAGAGTCCCATGGCCAGTCCATTTATCAAAAGTACGACCATGATAATCCACAGCGATGTATCCCCATTAAAAAACGTGAAAGCTAGCGCCGTAATCACGACAATCAAGAATCCGGCAACAGTAAACGGTCTCTCTCCAATACGATCACCCAACCGACCGGACGTGCTGGCAGCAATAGCCATGCCTAATGACGTAAGAAATAAAATCCCACCAACGGCTGCTTCCTGGATATCACGCAAGCTGATCAAGTAAATCGGAACCAGGAATCTGACGGTGGTTGTTCCCAAAAATCCTAAAAATCTCGTCACAACCGCCATGGTCATGACGAGATTTTTAAACATCCTCAATTGCAACATCGGGGAATCTGAATTGAGTTCCCACCATACAAAAAACGTGAATAAGCACACCGCAGAAACAAGCCCTCCAAGAATAAAAGGAGAAAATATTGCTACCCCTAGTGGGTTATTGATCAAAATCACTAACACCGTGATAGTCAATGCAGAAACAACAGCACCTATCCAATCGAATGATTCATGGGAATCTGTCTGTTGTTCACTAACGATTTGTTCATCGAGAATGAAATAACCAGCAATAAACGCAATAACAATTGGTACTGTGAGCAACAAGAAAAGTGCTTGCCAAGGTAAGAATTGCAATACGAGGCCTGCGATAACCGGGCCCATTGCTCCCCCGATCGCTACAGAGGTTGTTTGAGCACCAATACCTTTACCGCGCTCATGTGGAGGGAATATTGAAAGAACCATAGCAGTCCCTACTGACTGTCCCATGGAATTGCCGACCGCAGCGACAATTCTTGCAACTATAAGCAAGCCAAATGTTGGAGCAAATGCAGTGAACACCGATCCGCCACCAAATAAAACCAAACCCATGAGATGAACTTTCTTTCGGCCGATAATGTCGGCCATTCGGCCCATTGGCAGCATAAAAGCCGAGATTGTCAGTCCTTGAGCAATAACAACCCATGACGCTGCACGAAGAGTCACGCCGAAAGTTTCTGCAATTTGAATCAGCGCGATAAACACCATACCCATACTCGCTACCATCGTGAAAAACGAAATGCCGATTGCTGTGAACGCTATCCATTTATTAGTCGACGGGGCACTCTTATTAAAATTTCCGGCTATGGGTTTCTGATTGAGATCACTCAAAGTCCAAAGCTCTGATTTGATATACGGTTAAATCTCAACACGACAGAAATATTGCCCTCACTATTTAAAACAAACGTTGATGGATTATGAAAAAAGTAGGTGTACTTAAGCAGATCGCTGCTCGATCCAATCAAGATCAAACTCAAACCCAAAACCTGGAGCATTGGACGGAGTGAGATAACCGTCTTTAATTACCGGTGTACCTGGAAGAACCACTAACTCTTCTAACGGTACGCCAGGGGGAGCAACTCCTTCGGAACGTTCAGCCCACATTACGGCGGACATGGCATACGCGAGGTGTTGTCCATATGGATAGTTGGTCGAAGCATGTGGAATAACTGTCAAACCGTGAGCTTCGGCTAAATGACAAATCTTGATCCCAGCCGTAAGTCCACCAACCCACTGTAAATCTGGTTGAAATATATCGACAAGACCATGACTGGCGGCCAGGGCAAACGGATGTATAGAGTACCAATGTTCACCGGTTGCTAGCGTCTGATAAGGAATCCTCTGGCGCAAATTAAAGTAACTGTCCATATCCTCCGGGAGCATGTAGTCCTCGAGCCACTTTATGCGATACGGACGCAGTATCTCGGCAAGCCTGACCATGTAGTCGGTGTTCATTGACATCCAACAATCAACAGCGATTTCGATATCGCTACCCACTTGCTCACGTGTTTTTGCAACCAACTCTTCGGTCCGATTGAGTCCAGCCAGACCAGCGTCTGGACCTTCTCTCAGAAAAAGTTTTACAGCTTTAAATCCTAGTTCCAAGAACCAGTCAATTGAGTTATGAGTACCGTACGACAGGTCTGTGTTACTTGCATAACAAAAAATTTTTTCTTTCTGTGGTCCGCCAATCAATTCGTAAACAGGCTTACGCAACAATTTACCTTTCAAATCCCACAGGGCATTATCGACAGCACTAATTGCAAAACTGGAGACCCCAGCCGTGCCATAAGGAGCCGTCGCTTTTTGCATCAGGTCCCAAATTCGTTCAGTTGCCATGCAATTTTCCCCCTCAACCATTGGGCCAATATGCTCATTAATCAAGGAAACCGTGACGCCACTATGAAGAGTCAATCCAAATCCCCAAGTTCCATCATCTGCCGTCACCACACAAGCGGTCCGATTCCATTCATTGCCCCAATCTGACCGTTTCAACTCCGGGTATCTCTGCATCGGACTCACAAAACCATCTGTCTCTATCTTGGGAACACGTGGCGCAGTCTTGACTTGAGGAGTCGTGTCAATTTCAACTGCTTTTACTGATCTGATCTTCATAATGTTTCGTCTCGAGTGTAGTTATTCGGCATCAATTTTTCATGGGCGCTTTGGAAAGCTACATTTTGCTATTCACCGCGAAACTGCTTATCGGAATTTGCCCGCATAAAGTCCATGTTCATTTCAATTCCAAGGCCTGGAGCATCAGACATATGCAACTTACCATCTCGAACGTCTAAAGGAGTTTCAATAAAGTTGTCGTATGCAACTAGTCTGTGGCGAGCTGTTTCGAGTTTATAGAAATTGGGAACGGTCATCATAACCTGCGCCCCAGCGAGCACATTAATTGGACCGCTGGCATCATGGGGCGAAATCGGGACATAATAAGCTTCAGCCATCGTCGAAATTTTCTTCAACTCTGATATTCCGCCGGTCCAAGTCACGTCTGGCATTAGAAAGTCGGTTAGATCCTGCTCGAGAACGGCTACAAATTCCCAACGGGTATGAAGCCGTTCACCTACAGAAATGGGGAGATCAATTTGATCACGTACATTTTTTAGTGCATGGGTGCTTTCGACAGGTACGGGTTCTTCCCACCAGTGAATGTTCGAAGAGGCGACACTCCGTGACAAACGAACGGCGGTAGGCACATCGAAGCGACCATGAGCATCAATAAGCAACTCCATTTCAGGACCTGCCCCTTCGCGGAAAGCTGCTGTTATTTCATTCCCCTCTGCCTCACCCTGAGCGGTCATCTTTCCACTCAAATAACCGTTACTTTCCTCCGGCATACTCGGATACGGATCAAATTTCATAGCTGTATGCCCCGAATCTGCAATCTCCTTCGCCTGCCTCTTTGCTTCGTCAGGCCCAATATTGGGATCAGGATGGGTATAAAGCTCGATGCTTTCTCGTACAGGTCCACCCAATAGATTGTAGATCGGCTGATTTAATGCCTTCCCACGGATATCCCATAGCGCTATATCAATACCACTAATGGCATTCGTCGTAGCGCCACGAGAACCCATATAAGTGAAGCGTCTGAAAATTTTGTTCCAGATCATTTCAATGTAAAGGGGGTCATCTCCCTGCAACATGGGTTCCAATTGTTGAAGAACAGCACAGACTGCTCGATTAGCAGCCGGGTACGTTGTCGTCACTTCGCCCCAACCGGTAATTCCCTCATCTGTCTGGACCTCTACAAATATGTACTCGCCCTGTCGACCAAAATTGTAAGCAGCGGTAGCCAGAAGCAGCCAAGGGGTTATCTTTGTGATTTTCATGAAGGTTTCCTAGTACAGAAATTTAGTCTGAGTACCTGTATTTGCGATACAAGTTTCACAAGGAATCACCCGTGCCACAAGGGGTTTACCTGTGTGAAAAAAAAGCCGATTTGCTAATCCGTAAACGGGATTACCAGCAATTAACACTTAAATTCCTAAATAATTACTGACTATCATGAGGCACTCGTTTTAGAGAACGATCAAATCAGAATGACCCCAGTTATGCCAATAAATAAACAGACAAAAGTTGAGAACATCGTAGTTATCGGTGCAGGTTCTGCTGGCCTAGCAACAAGCTACTGGCTCACGAAAATGAGACTAAACCATATAGTCCTCGAGCGAGGCGAGATCGGTAATACTTGGATCAACGAGAGATGGGATGGGTTTCACCTTGTGAATCCAAATTGGGCGGTGCGTCTGCCAGGTTTTCACTACACCGGATCGGAACCAGAAGGTTATTTATCTAAAGATTCCACAGTTGCATATTTACATGATTACGCAAAGTATTTCGATTCCCCGGTGCGCACGCATGTCACAGTCGAATCACTACTGAAAAAAGATAGCTCTTACCTTCTAAATATTTCCAACGAACAAAACATCGATGCTCGATGCGTAATTGTTGCAACCGGAGCATTCGGTATACCAAAAATTCCTGATTATGCGTCACGGATTATCAAGCCCATCAAGCAAATACACTCGTCAGAGTACAAAAACCCTCACAGCTTGCCAGACGGTTCAGTACTGGTCGTGGGCTCTGGCCAGTCGGGAGCTCAAATAGGTGAAGAGCTTCTAGAAGCCGGAAGAAAAGTTCTTTTATCAGTTGGGAAGGCTGGCAGACGACCTCGACGCTATCGTGGGCGCGATTCATCTTGGTGGAACTACGCTATGGGCAGTTTTGATAAGACAATCGACGATGTCGAGTCAATTCACGAATCAAGATTCGGTTCCTCAGCCCACACGAGTGGGACTAAGGGAGGTCACGATATATATCTGCGCGAGATGGCCAAAAACGGTATGCAGTTAGTAGGCTCTGTAAGTGGGGGAAGCGGAGACCTCCTAACAATGGATTCTGGATTATTAAACACTCTAGATCAGGTGGACAATTATCCTGTCGAATGGAAAAAGAGCGTTGACGAACATATTGAAAAATTTGGCATCAAAGTACCGTTAGACGATACGATCGAACCCCAGGGACTCGGAAGATGTCCTGTATCGGAAGGTCCAACATCATTGAATCTAATTGACTCGGGAATAAAAACTATCATATGGGCCACAGGTTTCAAATACGACTTTGATTGGATCAAATTACCCGTCACAGATGAATACAATTTTCCAATTCAGCAACGAGGCGTAACTGAATTTCCAGGTCTATATTTTATGGGACTGCAATGGATGTACGGGTCAAAGTCGGCTCAGTTCATAGGCGTCGGTGAAGATGCAGAGCACGTATCTAGACACATCGCTGGTCTCTTCAAATAGTGACCAAACCCGATTGAGCACTACTTGAAGAGACCAAGCAGTCCAATTAAACACCTCCTTTATTTTGTTCAAACAGTGGTTTTACGCTAGGTAAGAAAACCGTTAGTTCATTACATCAGGTAAAGTGCGCCACAAATTACATTCAGATATAGATCAAGGGTTATCTCAAAAATGACACAAATGTCTGGTGCCGCCTTTCTAGCTGAGACCATGCACGGCTATGGTGTTACGCACTTCTTCTTTATGCCGGTTATCGTCGATGATGCGATGCCACACATGGAAAAACTTGGAATAACACGAGTCATGGCTCATAGTGAAAAGCCCGCGGCTTACATGGCGGACGGTTACGCACGGGTTAAAGGATCTGTCGGTTTCTGTGGCGCACAGTCGGTTGGAGCTACGAATCTTGCTGCAGGGTTACAAGACGCATACCTAGCAAATTCCCCAGTTATTGCTCTGACAGGCCGTCTGACTCAGGAACAACAAGATCGAAACGCCTACCAGGAAGTTGACCACAGCAGACCATTTTCAGCCAATACTAAATACAGTGCCAGAGTAGACAAAACCGATCAGTTACCGATGTACCTACGGCAGGCCATTCGTGAGGCGACCACAGGAACACCAGGTCCAGCTCACCTGGATTTGGCGGGTATTGCCGGTGGAGAAATCAGCAAGAACAGCGCAGATATGGAAGTGGTAATCGAAAATCAATTCTCAAGCCTGCCGCCTTTTAGACCGGAACCGGATTCGAGTTCGGTAAATGCAGCACTTAGCGCTCTAGGAAGCGCTAAAAAACCGTTAATTATTGCGGGTGGGGGCGTGAAAACATCAGGCGCTAGTAAACAGCTAATCGAACTGGCAGAACGCTTGAATATCCCAGTAGCAACAGCATTAAATGCTAAAGAAACATTCCCTGCAAATCACCCGTTAGCTGTTGGGGTCCCTGGATCCTACTCACGAGCCTGCGCCAATCAGGCAGTGGCTGAAGCCGATTTAGTTTTCTTCATTGGCAGTCATACCGGTGGACAAGTCACAAATGACTGGAAGCTCCCACGGACAAAGACGCGAATCATCCAAATGGATATCAATGCCGCTGAACTGGGACGTTCATTCCCCATTGAAGTAGGTCTTCAATCTGACATTCAGGCAGGACTTCAAAAAATGCTACGTTCGACGGGCGAAGTTGGAAAAGCCAGTGATGAACAGGATCGGGCAACGTGGGTAGCCCACGTTCAAAACTTGGTGGATGATTGGAAAGCCAGCGTAGATCAACTGTGGAACTCTGATGACATGCCTATGCGAACCGAACGATTATCCAAAGAACTAGCTGATCACCTTCCTGGCGACGCTATCCTAGTGGCTGATACAGGTCATTCAGGCATCTGGACAGGGACAATGATAGATTTCTCCAGCCCAGACCAATCTTTCATCAGGTGTGCGGGTTCCCTAGGCTGGGCATTCCCAGCTGCCTTTGGCGCTAAAGCAGCTGCCCCCGACCGACCGGTGATCACGTTCGCTGGCGATGGGGCCATGTGGTATCACTTCATGGAAATGGACACGGGTGTCCGTTATGGATTAAATACGGTAACCGTTGTAAATAACAATGCATCACTGAATCAGGAGCGTGCATTAAACGAACGCAATTACGGTGGTCCGCTTCCAGGCTCAGACGAACTATGGAAGCTGACCAATGTTGATTTTGCTGCTATGGCAGAACAGATGGGCGGCTTAGGAATAACAGTAACTGAGCCTACGCATTTTGAAGGGGCACTGGATCAAGCATTGAATGCTGACAAACCTGCGGTGATTGATGTTAAAACCAACATAGATAGTATCGCTCCGAAAGCCTGGGACTAGCGAACTTACTTTCATAAGAATTAGAAACAGGCCTGAGAGAACACCAGGTGTTCCCCTCCTTAAAAAAGCCTCAACACTCACATCTAACATCATGGAGACATAAATGCTCGCAGCTGGAACGGGACGGACCGACATCACACCACCGATCGGAATAGCTCACGCAGGTTGGGGTGCACAATCTCATGAAGGCGCAGAGGGTATCGACATGCCTCTAACAATCACTGCACTCGTGATCGAGTCCAGTGGCAACACAAGCGCATCAGAGCGCATAGCAATTCTAGACATCGACACTTGCATGCTAGTGGATGCCTACGACATCGTTATCAGGCGTGCAGTAAATGAAGCAACAGGAATCCCCCACTCCAACCAGCGTATAGCGTACACGCACACTCATTCAGGGCCGATAGAGGGCCTGTCCTGGATAGCTCAGGGTTCAGAAATGATTAAGCCATGGTTCGATTCAATGGGCCCAGCCTCAGCCAAAGCCGTCGAAGAAGCAATATCTAAACTTACAGATGTTCGTGTTGATTCGGGGGCCGGTCATTGTGAAATCAACATCAATCGTCGGCCTGTCAGTCATACCGGTGAAGTTTTTACAGGCCGCAACCCCAATGGTTTTGTTGATCATGAAGTGCTCGTCACTGCAATCGATGATCTTGAGGGTAAACCCATCGCAACTTTAGTCAACTACGCCTGCCACCCAACAATCATGGGACCGGAAAACCGCCTAATCACTCCCGACTACCCGGGGGTGGTACGAGAAACCGTCGAAAATATCATCGGTGGTACGTGCCTATTTCTACAGGGAGCGGCCGGCAACCAAGGACCAGTAGAAGGATTTACCGGTGATACCGCCGTTTACCGGCGGCTCGGACAACAACTAGGAATAGAGGCTTCAAGAGTTCGCCTTAAAATCGATCCCGTACCGAGAGAAGAAAAACTTGAAACAATTTTGGCCTCTGGTGCTGATCTGGGCATTTATTCTTTTGATCAAGTCGGAGAATCTGACGACTCTTTCGGATCACTCGATTCTGTAGCCTCGCTTGCCATCAAGGAAATGCCTCCAGAATCAGAAGTACAAGCTAATTTCGACCGAATAACGGCCAACCTTGATAACGTACGGAAAAATGGGGGTTCGATAGACGAAATAAAACAGGCCGCATTCCCAGCAAAACGCGAAACACTTCTATTGCGCCACACCCAAACTTTTGGAAGAGGGGGAGGAACGCACGATATACCGATCCAAGTGATTCGCATCGGAAACACCGCTCTGGTTGCCATTCCGGTAGAGCCTTTTGCGGAAATCGGCACAGCGGTGAAAGAACGATCTCCCGCTGACTGGACATTATTTTCTGGGTATTCAAACGGATACTACGGATATTTACCGATGGCGTACGCGTACGCGGAAGGAGGCTATGAAGTTGGACCAACTGCACCTTTCGAGCCCGGAGCAGCGGAACAGATGATTGAAGATTGCCTAGAGGCAATTAACAAGCTATGGAATCACGGCTAACACCCTTAGGAGTCCTAATCAAATCATGACCGACACTGCTGATGGACCAAAAATCGGAATATCAATAAGTAATTTCGACGACTCGACGCTTAGACGTGTACGCCAGCTAGGAATCACCACCGTTCACTCTAGTGGCGGCATTCCGAGCCCGAATACAAACTTTGGCCTTGAAAAGCACCTCCCATGGACCGAAAAAATGCTTGGATCCGACCTGAATGCCCTTAATGCACACGGCATGAGGATGGGGGCAAAAATGATCACCGGATTCCCAAAAGCCATCTATGGTCGTCCGGGTAGAGATGAAGAAATCGAGGCAGTCATAGAATCCGTCAAAGTCGCGGCATTATTAGAAATACCAGTGATCGAATATAACTGGTATGTCCACCGAGCTACCGAGGGATACTATCTAGTAGAAGGACGTGGCGGATCAAGATATAGGGCATTTGATTATAAAAAGGTCGAAGGTTTACCACCATTGCCAGACGAAGGTGCCCACACAGCTAATGAGGTGTGGGACAACATCACATACTTCCTCGAAGCAGTGATACCAGTCGCATCGGAAAAAGGTGTTCGGTTTGCATTACATCCTAATGATCCACCGGCACCAATCAGTAGAGGATCCGAACAAATCATGGGCAGTGTTGCCGGATGGAAGAATCTGGTAAACATCGTAGACAGCACATCAAATGGAATAACTTTCGATTGCGGGGTCACCCGTGAACTAGGTGAAGACCCTGTAGATACAGCACGATATTTCGGTGAAATGGATCGAATAAACCATGTGCACTGGCGAAACGTAATTACTGAAATCCCCGGACAAAAATATACCGAGGTATTTTTAGACGAAGGTCAAGTCGATATGCAAGCTGTAATGGAAGAATTGGTCAGGCAAGGCTATCCACGAATGGTCTACCCCGAACATCCGCCAATCATTGATCACGATGAGGAGTTCAAGCCCAAACAATCTAGTGAGGGATACGCAGGTTTGGCTTACACAGTCGGCTACGCAAGAGCTTCTCTGAAAGCAGCACTGCGAGCGTGATCTGCTCCTTTACGCTCGAGGAACCAAAAAGATAGTATCCGTTTTACGCAACTAGCAACCAACCAAGAGAGTCGACGATGTATAACCTCAATCACATCCATTTGAAATCCAATGATCCAGAGAAAACAGCAAAATGGTGGGTTGAAACGTTTGGATTCGAGATAGTGGACGACTCGACACGCGAAACAGGAGACCGATTCATCAAATGCCGGTCGGGTAACGGCGTTCCAGTCAATATATCTGGACCGCTGGACGGTCAAGTCTTACCCGTAAGTGACTCAGGTCCAAACTTAGGGCTAGAACACTTCGGATTCGATGTAGAAAACATCGATGATGAACTCGAACGTCTTGCAAAACTAGGAGCGCCACTAGTCGATGGTCCGAACAAATTACCCGACGGCACTCGGTTTTGCTGGGTTAGCGCTCCGGACAATGTACGAGTCGAACTAATCCAGTGGCCCACTTAAAACATCAATTGATCGAAACCCCTTGCATTGTCAATGTCTAAAACATGAATCGCTCCACAATATCCGGTTTACAAGAAAAATCGGCAAGCGACAACGAAATTCGATCCACATGGGGTATTTTTTGGTCAGATAGCTCAATGCTTTGTGATATACAACGGCACATCTAGATTAATATGCGAGTATCGTGATCCAGTTTCCAACAAGCTGGACACAACGTAAGTACATAAAAGGACATTGCATTGAAAGCGGTTGTATATAAAAAACCATTTGAAGTTGCAGTCGAAACAGTACCCGACCCTCAAATCGGCCACCCCAACGATGCAATTGTAAAAATCACATCTTCGTGCATATGCGGATCTGATCTGCACATGTACGAGGGTCGCACCGCCGCAGAGCCTGGAATCGTATTTGGGCATGAAAATATGGGTGTGATCGTAGAGATAGGATCTGCTGTCAAAGACCGCAAAGTTGGTGACCGTGTTGTCATGCCATTCAATGTCGCATGTGGCTTCTGTAAAAACTGCCTTGGCGGTTACACAGGATTTTGCACAACGGTCAACCCAGGTTTCGCAGGTGGAGCGTATGGATACGTTTCTATGGGACCGTGGGTCGGCGGCCAAGCAGAACTAATGCAGGTTCCATTTGCCGATTTCAATTGTCTCCCATTACCTGAAGGCACTGATTATGAAGCAGATTTTGCATTGCTGGCCGATATCTTCCCTACTGGTTACCACGGTACGGAATTGGCAGGAGTTACTCCCGGAGAACGGGTCGCTGTATTCGGAGCGGGGCCGGTCGGGTTAATGGCAGCTTACAGCGCCGTTTTACGTGGTGCCTCTACAGTTTTTTCAGTCGACCACGTCCAGGAACGTCTAGATAAAGCGGCTGAAATAGGAGCAATTCCTATCAACTACGATGACTCAAATCCGGTAGATCAAATCAAATCTCACTTGGACGGCGATGGCGTGGACAAAGGAATTGACGCGGTCGGTTACCAGGCCACATCGGCAGGATCATCTGCAGCCGGTGGTGAGCAAGACGAAGTTCCCAACATCGTCCTAAATCAGTTAATCGACGTAGTTAACCCTACCGGAGCCTTGGGAATACCCGGGCTGTACGTCCCGTCAGATCCCGGTGGTGTGGATGAACGTGCAAAACACGGTGCGCTGGCGATCAATTTCGGGCAGCTGTTTGAGAAAGGTCTCCGGCTAGGAACCGGGCAATGTAACGTCAAACAATACAACGCACACCTAAGGGACCTGATTATCGCCGATCGTGCAAAGCCGAGCTTCGTCGTTTCCCATGAGATCGCTTTGGATGAAGCTCCAGCTGCATACAAAAAATTTGATCGGCGCGAAGACGGCTACACAAAAGTTATCCTGCACCCATAACTTACTAAATGGTTAGGATAGGTGGCACGAACTTACTCTGAGCTTGATTGGACTGGTCGGGGTTTAACGCGATTTCACAAGTTTTGTGTAGCGACCGCCTATCAACCACTCGCCCGAATATATGTTCCCATCATTATCAGTTGCTATGCCATGAGGGCTGTTGAATTTTCCAGTTTGCAAAACACGGCTTCGGACAGGGTTGCCATTATCATCTAGGTTATTTGGCCAACCAGGTATATCGCCCGGGCTATTGCGTTCAACTCTGGATATTGACTCATTTTCACCTATGTACGTGATGAAGTCGTCATCGAGATCAAACACAGCTAGCCGTGCTCGTAACTCTGCAACAATCATGTATTGTCCATCGACAGCGAACGCACTAGGGCTTGTCAGCACTTCTTCACCAAATACGCGCTTGTAAACACCCTCTAGGTCATAAACTTGAACCCGCCTATTTGCGCGATCGGCTACATAAAGTTCAGGGTCTGCCTTACGGTAGTCAACCCACACTCCGTGGGGGCAGTCAAAACGGCCTGCGTCGCCTTCTTCACCGTTGATAGACCCAATAAGATTTCCAGCGGAATCCATTCTATGCACAATACTTTCGCCATAACCGTCAGCCACCCACACGTCTCCATTGCCCCCTGATCCAGTGTCGAAAACAGTCATCGAAGTAGGCGCAAAATTGCCATGCTCATATACAGGATGTTCTGGGGTTGAAATAGTTTTCTTCGGCTGCCCAGTCAGAGAAACACACAGCACCTGCCCTCCTCTTTCACCAGGCACCGGGTCATATCCGCTGGATTTGAGATTCTTTCTCCCCGGGTCCGCAATCCACAAACACTCTTCGCCATTGTCCGTTGATAGAGCCAATTGATGCCCTTCTCGAATTGGAACGGTAAAGGAACGATGTAAATCTCCTGACTGACTAAATACCAATATACTGGGATTCGCAGGATGTACCCCTATTATTTCCCCAGTTTGCGTAACAGCCATGCCGTGATGAGCCCATCCGAATTCTGCCGAATCCGAATCAGGGATCGCTGCCCAATCAGATAACCAATCGTATTCAAAAGGTGGGTTTCCAATTTTCAAGGTTTTCTCCTAAGACGAAATCCGCTGCGTACCAACTAGCCATTTTCTGTACCCATTTATCCCAAACCATGTCGGGACCGTCAAATCGCACAAAATACGTCGCTCTTTTGAAAAAGACTTGACGCTAGGCTATGCCTAGTCATTTATCCCAAACATTTTGACTGTTAGTTCTCAATTGTCGCAAAATCTTAACGACATAACACATGAATTCGTTATATTATCGTGCGATCGTAGCAAACAACTGTCTTAATCCGGAGCGAAATACCGTGGTCACTGCCAGTAAAACCTTTACAGAAGAATTTCTTGAGAACGGGTTTGTAATAGCTGAAGGTGTACTCGATCCTGAGACTGTTCTTGACCCGATCATACATGAGTACCATGGCGTACTGGATAGACTGGCGTCCGAACTCTATGAGACAGGAAAGATCAGCTCGAAGTTTGAATCATTATCATTCGATGAAAGACTGATAAAAATTTACCAAGAAACTGGTCAAGCACATAACCAGTACTTTGATTTCTCACTGCCTTTCCAAGACGTCAAAGAAGACACCCCCTTCTGGGCCGGGCCAGCGGTTTTCAATGCATTCACTAACGAAAAACTCTTGGATCGTGTCGAGCAACTAATCGGACCAGAAATTTACTCTAATCCAGTGCAACATGTCCGAATTAAGCCACCTGAAAAGCACCTGCCAACTGATGATCTGGGTATGCCAGTTATTGGAGCCACGGTATGGCATCAGGATCATGGTGTCGTCACTGAAGAGGCAGACGAAACCAACATGATTACGACATGGTTTTCACTAACTGATACACCCGTCGAGTCCGGTCCCCTTCGAGTCGTGCCTGGCAGTCACCGAGATGGCCTTCTAACCCATTGCAACGACTATGAGGGAAACGGACCCGAATTTCGAGGACGTCAGATACCGGAACGATTATTTGAAAACGATGAAGCGGTTCCTTTGCCCACTCGCCGAGGGGACGTCGTATTCCTTCATAGACAACTGGTTCATGGATCGTTGCCGAACGTCGGTGACAACATCAGGTGGAGCTTCGATCTGAGATACAACCCAACCGGACAAAATACGGGTCGTGAGGCTTTCCCAGGTTTCGTAGCACGTAGTCGAACAAACCCTCACACAGAACTCAGAGATCCAGCTAAGTGGCATCGTATGTGGTCGGATACCCGAACACGTATGGCTAGAATCAATCAGGCGAATACCGACGAAATTCCTTTCAGCCGTTGGGAAGATGGTCATCCTGACTGCGAGATGTAGCCAACCAAGTCGGTGAAACGTTCGTCTTTCGTATTACCTAGTGCCAGATGGGTGTTCTGCATAGCTCTCACTGACCCTGTATCTAGTGTTTGTATAGGCTGATCATCTTGTCGGAGTAAAACCCTCGCGGCTTT
>ENA-UPTF01000402-UPTF01000402.1-marine-metagenome-genome-assembly--contig:-NODE-402-length-30743-cov-4.097633_pt1 | contig 30743 bp, 28 predicted proteins | sample MGYA00238166_ERZ767019 | MGnify/ENA primary metagenome ERZ767019 (study PRJEB28930, sample SAMN06266391) | marine metagenome | isolation source: Sea water from 250 m depth | place: Atlantic Ocean | study... | reverse complement strand
CTTTGGATATCTTTGGAGCCTGTGTTGCAAGGTCTTTTTCCTGTTGAATCGGTTTGGTCTTTCCTTTTTCCAGTTGGCATAGAGTATCAAGAATCAGATCAGCACCTAAATGGCTAGACCTCTCAGACAGGGTACCATAATCATCACTATCATGGATTTCTATTTTCTTCTGTAAAAGAATATCACCGGTATCCACTCTTGGATCAATAATGAAGGTAGTGACACCTGTAGTTTTATCTCCATTCATTAATGCCCACTGTATTGGTGCGGCACCTCGATATTTAGGCAATAGTGACGCGTGCAGATTTATTGAACCAATTTTTGGTATGGTAAGGATGGACCTTGGAAGAACCCGATAAGCAACAACTACAAAAACATCAGCATTGAACGAAACGAGTTGTGAGATTATCGTATTCTTCTGAAAGGACCCTATCTCGATAAGTGAAATCTGATGCTGATTAGCATATTCACCAACAGCTGTATACTTTAAAATTTTTCGGCGGCCCATAGGTTTAGGATCGTTTGAAACGATACACATGATATCATGGTGGCTTTGGATTATTTTTTCAAGGGTGGGAATCGCAAAACCAGGGTTTCCCATGAAGACTACTCTCATACCAGAAACATCGGTATAAGACTATTTATCTGGTATAAATTAAAGAAGGAACCTCTTTTCAAGGGACCGCTTACTCATCTTTTTATCCGCATTTATTTTAATTTCTTTTAATTCTTTATTGATCTTCATTTTTTCGAGTGAGCTTACCCGATCTATGATTAAAATACCGTTCAGGTGGTCCATTTCATGCTGAATTGCCCTTCCCAAGAGACCATTGAACTCTTCTTCCCTCCATTCTTCATCCAAACCCTGGTATCTGAAAATAATGGTCTCAGGACGGGTTATATCCAGTGATACTTGCGGTATGGAAAGGCACCCTTCTGGAAAGTCACATTCACCCCTCGAAACAATGATCTCACCATTAATGAATACCCTTGGGGTATCATCTTCATCAGTGTCTGTTATATGTATGACGAACAGGTTCATATCTATACCGACCTGGTTTGCTGCTAAGCCAATACCTTCTGCCTCATACATTGAATCGAACAGGTCATCTACCAAAGAACTTAAATTGGAAAATTTACTAACAGGAGAACACTTTCTTCTCAATATAGGATCGCCGTAATGCACTATATCCATCACCGGCATCAGGATTCCCCTTCAAAATTGGTATCACTAACTTTTCCCGCCAAACCAGCAATAGCTGTTTTGTTCAGGGTCAGATTTGTGTTCTTATCTACTTTTAATATAACGGACCGACCACTGTTCTTAAATCCTGAAACTGTTCCAAAGATACCACCCATGGAAATAACCCTGTCCCCCTTTTTAAGTTCTGAAAGCATTTTTTCTTTTTCCTTCTGCTTTTTGGTCTGTGGCCGAATCATGAAAAAATAAAGAATTGCCATGATCAAGATAAAGGGAAGGAACGCTAAAATTCCTCCTCCTTCCTGACCCGGCTGCGCAGCAGCAAATAGAATATCCACAAGATCTCCTTTTAAATTAGTTTAAAATTTACACGTGAATCAGTTTAAGCCAATCCACCAAAAACAGCTTGAAACATCATTGTGATGGTATGGTCAACTCAAATATTGTACCAGTGATAGAACTAGATTCAACTATAAAAAGTTTTCCATCGTGTATCTCTTCAATGATACGCTGGGCCAATGAGAGCCCTAGGCCCCAGCCTGCACTTTTTGTGCTAAAACCAGGTCTAAAAACATTTTTCCAATCTTTTTTTGGCACGCCTCTACCATTATCTTTTATTCTGATCCGTGCGTATCCATTTCCTTGTCTTAGAGAAACAAATATCTCACCATTGTTACGATCTATGGCATCAATACCATTACGGATCACATTCTCAATTGACCATGAAAGAAGAGAACCATTAGCATGAACATTGACACCAGATTCAATATCATTGACAAGTTTGACCTTTTTCCCAAGTGTAGGCATTCTCCGATCAAGATAGGATATAACCTTTTCGATTCGCTCTGATAGATCAAAGATCTCCATATCAGGATCAGAACCCATTTTACCGAATCGTCGCCCGATCTGTTCCAACCGTTGGAGATCTGCTTTAATATCTGGAATGATCTCAGTTGTCTTATCCGGATGTGCTTTTAACCAATCTACCCAGCCCATTAAGGCTGAGACAGGGGTTCCCAACTGGTGAGCAGTCTCTCTTGCCATACCGATCCAGATATGGCGTTTTTCGTTATTCCGAATGAAAGTGAATCCAAAAAATCCGAGTAAGATAAATATTCCAATGGAGCCCAGCTCAATATATGTCCACCATTGCAGTTTCTGAATCAAATAAGAATCCCCATAATGAAGAAAACCAAAGATGATACCGTTATAAACCAGAGAAATGGGTTCATTCAATCTATCCATTGCGATCAACAGGTCTTTTCTATCTTTGGCCGTGTCTATACCTGGCGGCATATTTTTCCATAATTGAGGAATATGCTCCGTGTCAGATTGTATAATAGGAAACTTTACTTTTCTGATGATTTGGTCAAATACAAAGTCCAGATTCTTATCAGACTCATCCTTTACAGTTTCAGCAATGATCTCTGCATAAAGCTGAACTATCTCTCGGTTATCCTTCCGAAGTTCATCTGCTAAATATCTAGTATAATACAAAAGACCAATTATTAAAAGAATACCAAGTAAAAATAGACCTGCCTTGATGTTTCCAGCATGACGATATGATGACATTTATATCTCGACTCTCTTGTTATCTTTCCAAGATAGAAAAAAAAGGGCACACACCAAGAACAAAAATGAACTACGGGAAACTATTCTTGCAATCTTCCACGAACCATGATCATAATAGAATCTCACTTCGTGCTGTCCCTTTGGAATGTAAATGGATCGCAGAACATGATCTGTTTGAAATATCTTTGTGGGCTCCCCATTTATATCGCACTTCCATCCCGGTGCATAATAAACTTCTGATAGAACAAGCAAGGCTGAGCTATCTGTCTGAACATCAATAAGTATCTCATTTTCTGTGAGTGTTCTTATCGTAGCAGTACCCTGCACGGTTCCAGGTAGGTCTGGCCCTGTATAATTGACTACAACTGCCATTCTTTGCGGCCTGAATGATTTAGAAATTATTTTAGATAAAGATGCTTTTTGATCTGTAACACTTTCAACGTTTCCTACTAACCAAGCCCTGGGCATGACATCCTTGTTCTCATAGATACCTTTAAAATTTGGCGCAGGTATAAATGATGTATTGCGTACTTTTTTTCCCGTGATCAGATACTTCACATTTAACATACTTAATATAGCAGGTCTTCCGAAACCTCCAGCATCCATCAGGTCCTGATAGTGTCGAAGTTTGACAGCACGATATCCGCCGATGCTCTCAATACCCCAGTAGCCATATCTGTTCGAACTCAATTCATCGGCAGGAAATATTCTGTAACGACCTTTGTCTTCAAGAAGATATGAGATCACTGGATCCATTCTAAACTGGGCGCCCATATTTTTGGCAGGTTTCAACTTTAAAAATTCCTGATTAACTGTCCATAGGTCAACTAACGATAACATGATAATCATAACAGAGAAGACCCATGCATTCAGGTGTCCTTTGGTATAAGCCCATACCAGACCAAATCCTGCTCCAACTATGGTCAGCGCTAATAATAAACCTTTATGAAAAAGATCTACCCTGATATCTTGCACTTTGGAAATCAAAGCAGGGTTGAACCGACTATCTCCTATCGATGAAAAAGATAAAAGAGACTCACCAAATAAAAATAATAATAGGGTTAACCCAATAAAGCTCCCAAAAAACCATTGACACTTAATAAGGGTTTCTTTTTGTCTTCCTTTCTCTATAAGTAAATCCATACCACTTGCAGCAAGACACGGTATTGTGACCGCAAGCAGAATATAGATCATGGAAGGAATCCTGAATTTTGAAAAGAATGGCGCTATTGCGAACAATGGTTTATAAAGCACTGGAAAATGGCTCCCAAAACCGATCAGAAGAACTAAAAAGCTGGTCAACCAAAAAAATAATTCATAGCGATCAGGTTTTCTGAGCAAGGAACCTAAAACTGCTAAAAGTATCACGATCAATCCCAAATAATGGGTGGATTGGGTGAACGGCATATATCCCCAATATGCTGCGGCGCTCATATCCTTTGCGGGAAAATTCTGTAGTCCATAATGATATGGGTATAGGAATGAGATGGTCTCTTTAGGATGGAAGGACCATTGGGTCGCATAATCCCACTTTGTGCCTGTTCTTGTATCGTCTGTTTTATCTGTCACAGAAGGCGCACCACGATTAGAATACTTTTGAAAAGTATAGACATCTATATAGGGATCAGAAACCATTAAAAAAGCTAAGAATAGACCGGAAGAAATAAGACCTAAGCTCGATCCGGTCCTATACAAAGAAAAAGTCTTATCCTTTAGATCAAAGCATATACTCCATAGCCACCACACACCAACCATCATCCAGGTATAATATACTATTTGAGGGTGATTAGCCCATAATTGCAGTGCAGTGAGGATGCTGAGAAAAAGTATTGATCTTAGAGATCTGGTTCTCGATGTATACATAATAGCAAATAGGATCCATGGTATAAAGGCCATTGCCATGATCTTATTGTTGTGACCAGCATTGATTAGACCAAACCCATAAGGCGTCAGAGCATAGGAAATTCCGCCAAAGAGGGCAGGGAAAATACTTTTTCCCAGAAAACGTAGAAAATAGAAAAGGCCCAGTCCTCCAAGTGTAAAATAGAACCAAATTTTTACGCCTTTGTTAAAAAGAATGATATCCAAAATTGGTTTTATGGGATCACCTGGCGTATAGATATAACCTCCATAAGATGGAAGTCCTGAGAATAGATTTGGAAACCAGTGTGGGAATTCTGATGTAGTAGCGATCCACTTTTTAATAGGTTCATGAGCAACCATGTCATTTGCCAAAGGGATATATCCATAGACAATCATTTTCCAGAGAAAAAGAGCAGTTATAAACAAGATCAAAAAGGGTATATACTTTTTATCTATCAAGGGTTCATCCTTAATATTCTTTGAACTATCCATTTAATACTATTGAGCTCTTTTAACCCAATGATACGAAAAACAACCAAGCCAATAAAAAAAATTGTCAAGAGTAGCAACTTTTCGAATAATAGCACATCACGATCAAGGGAAAGTATGAAATTGAAAAATACGTATACTATAATACCAACCAACAAAAAAAGGTTCACCAGTTTTTTCCATTTCCATTCGATATTAAAAGACCGACCGGAAACTATATACACTATGATATCCAATAATAGATAGGATATTAGCGTGGCAACAGCAGCTCCTATTACACCATGCTGAAGAATTAGCAGATAATTTATGATTCCACTAACACAAATAGTTATTATTGGTATAAGTATCAGATCCCATGTTTTTCCTGTCAAGGCGGCTCCAGCCTGGAAAAATATTCGGTAACCATGGAAAAAATAGGCCAGTGCGATTATCGGTATGATACTTGCGGCAGAATCATATGAAACAGTAGCTATCGCTCCTAATATTTCCCTGCTAAATAATAACAGCCCTACAAATAGACTCATCCCAATTATTGAATAATAAAGCAGAAAATCCCGGTGATACTGCAGGCTATCTTCTTTAAGCCCCAATTTAAACATCATTGGGCTCCACACACGCTGCATGGGAATCACGAGAATCATATTAATGATCATACCAAATTTATAGCCGACGCTGTAGATACCGATCTGATCCAAAGGTAGCTCTAACATCCGCATTATAAATCTATCCAATATTGTTAATATGGGATGAGTCAATCCTAAGACCATTAATGGGAATCCAAACCGTAGCATGGATATATATCGATAAAAGTCAATGGTCTTAGGATATTTGAATAGCATATATAAAAGGCAACCTACAAATACAACCAGGTAAGAGAAAAATTTTCCAATTATAAATCCTTCCAGACCTTTTCCCAGGTATACAACAAACAGGATAGATAAAAGAAGGGTCCCTGCAAATTGTATAAATGATACTACTATAAATTGAATTGCTTTTCCCTCATATTGAATAAACCAAAGAAAAACGCGAATCTGAACATTGAATAGAATATTTAAAAGGATCAATTTATAGACCCAATCTATATCTTCAGGTATCCCTAAAAAGTATATAAACGATCCACTGCTAAGGTATAATAGTAAAATGGCTAAGGATGTGGTTATTAGCGACCAGTAAAAAGCAGAAGAAAAGGATTGGAATTTTTTCTCGGGGTCTTTTTTTAATTTCTCCCACATACCATAGGCAACTCCATTAGGTAAAAAATTGACAAGAAGATTCTCGAACAGTTCAATTAAGATCAAGATACCCACAACTGATGTTGGGAGAAATAACGTATAAACAGGAATTAGCAGAAAGGATGCAAGTTTATTGAGTATGTTTCCTAATCCATAAATAAAACCCTGTTTCCCCGCTGTAATTACTGGTTTTCGTATTGCCATAGAAAAATGCTACGTTTGCATTACAGTAGTGATTCGCTTCCACATTTCATTCAATCTCTTTTCCCGTCTTTCGTTTTCCAGAGAAATCCTTTTAGTTATGGTATCTGATATAATTGCATCAAAGAGACCGGTCATCATGTTACGTATTGATCGAGGATCATAATCAGAGATCATATAATCTCCAAGACCATATTCATTCATCAATGCTTCATATTTATGAGTCCAGCCTGTTGCAATAACAGGTACAGATTGGTAGAGCGCATTTATGAGACCATGATAGCGTGAACTGATAACTAATTTCGAACTACCAATAATACCCTTAAGTACAAGCGGGTCACTTTCACTTATGATATCTAAAGATATATCGATTCTTCCTTTGAGGCTCTCCAGGAGAAAACTATCCTTATTATATTCATGTAGTAGCAGAAAAGGGCGAACCTTTTTCTTACTGCAAAATAAAATGATAGAATTGATTAGTCCGATATACTTATTTTTATCGATAGTGTGTGATTTGAATAACTTTTCATTGGGTATAATGCACACTCTATCCTTCAAACCAATGTACTTTTCTTTCTCCATACCCTTTAACGAAAGTGTAAAATCAGGAGCATAGATTATTTTCTCTAAATGACCTGCCAAATCGGTTACATGACCAAATGAAACATCATCCCTAATAAAAATCAACTCAGCAGCATCTATGATCTTAAGAACGGATTCTCCAACATTAGGTTTTTCAAAAGGACCCATTGCTTGAGGCATAATAATGATCCTTGCACCGGCTTTTCGTAATTGTCGATAATAATCTGCCATTCTACTGGACGGCTTTGATCCAAAATCATCGGAGTAGATAAAACCTGAGATATCCAGTACCCATTTCACCTCATTCTTCAACCATATATTATACTTTTTTCTAAGTTTACGAGGAAAAAAAGAAAAGAAGGTCTCTGTTAAAGTTGCTGCAGGAAGATAATTCCATGTGTGTAGCCATGCTAAATGTCCCATTCGGTAGGAATTTCTCTCAGAGAAAGATCCGGACCTCATGTGCATCACAAATATAGAATCATCATTAAATAATTCTCTTTTTGTAATCAAAGCTTTTAGCATAAGCTGAGCGCCCTTGTTGACAAAAGAAGCTCCTTTTATCTCAATGACCATCAATTATATTTACGGATAAGGTCCAATGGTTTTTTTTCAGAGTAAGCTACTTTCCCTTCTGGGTCTGCCCATCCTACAGCCATGAGCATGATAACACGATTTTTTCGTTCAAGGTTTAGTGCCCTTTTTATTCTTTTCTCCCGCTTGGGAATATCTGGCCAGTTCAAACAGCATGTTGATAGCCCCATAGTTTCGAAGGATAACACCATTGCCATTGATGCTAAACTGGCATCGATATAGATTAGGTGCCGGTCTCTCTCGTTGAAAAATGCATCAAGATGACCAACAACAGCGATAATGACTGGTATATTATCGGCGAATCCCTTTGTACCCATGGGTATGGTCGATACTTCTTTAACCATTTTCTCATCATCAATAACTCGGAATTCATATGGCAGACGATTACAAGAGCTTGGCGATTGAACAGCAGCTAAAATAGCTCGGTCTATCATTTTCCTTGGAACGGATTTTGGGAGAAACCAGCGTACTGAACGTCTGTTCTTTGTCAATTTGAAAAATTCGTCATATTGAATTGGTGAACCTTTAGTAATCAGGTTAAAAGGAACCTTTTTCTCATCAGACTTATATGTTATATCAATCTCCTGGAATTGGTCTCTACATTTAGAAATTATTGTATGTTCTCCTACAACAGAGAAATATTCTTCCAACACATCATGGGCCCAGATTAATTGATTCTTTATTGACGAATCATTTTCTATATCCTTACTGACTAATCCTTCATATACATTTATCAGTTCTTCAATATATTTTAATCCAAAAACAGATCTACGGGGACGCATGAGCAAACCCTTTTCTAAACGATGGACATTTCGTCTCAATAAGAACATATTTTCCGATTTTTCATTTAAACGCTTTAAATACAAATACCGTCCCATCAAAACACTATTGAATTCCCTCCAAAATGCACTGGAAAAAATACTGTAGAAGAATGCGCTCAAAAAAAATGTGCTGCTGAATAACCTTAGAAAAGGCAACCTGAACATTAGTAGAATTGATTTGATGAATTGTTTGAACTCGACCATTTATGCGTTAACACAATTTGAAAATATTTCTGATAAAATCTCTGTCTGATATCGCCTTGAGTATTGATCTAATTTAGATTTTTCTCTCAGGATATTTTTAGAAGCGACCTTTCCTATATCAAGATAAGGTCGATTTTGGTTAATGCAAAATCCACCAAAACTCTTAACGATATCGGCTGCATCACAATTATCGTTCCCAATTAGAATTATTTGTGATCCGCTACGTAAGTATTCATACAATTTTCCAGGAATGATTCCATTGTTTCCTGGAAGTTCAGGTACCACAATTAATAGAGCATCAGATTCCATCATGTGCTTGATAGCATCTGCATGAGGTAAATATTCTATGAATTCTACTATGTGATCCAATTTGAACTTATTGATCGTGTCCTTTATTTCCGGATGAACAGATCCTATAAGTCTCAAACTGATACCATTTTTAGAAAATTCTCCACAGTACGAAAGAATAGCCTTGAATAATAATATCGGATTTTGTGATCTTGAAAGAGAGCCTATATGTGAGATCACGATATTCTCATTACCCTTGTTAGGAAATGGCATCTCTTTGAAATCTTCTTCATCAAAACCATTAAAAAGAATCTTCGATTTATCTTTTATTGGAGCACGGTTATCTAACTGATCGAAAAATCCCGGACTTACTACAGTTATTTGATCTGCTTTACTTAGTACTTTTTTTTCAAGTATTCTATCGAACCATCGTATTAATCTATTTCGTGGAGACTCAACATAATAAAAACGATCGGTCCATGGATCCCGAAAATCTGCCGTCCATTTCAATCCGGAATTTTCAGATAATTTTCTTGCGATCAAATGGGATGTATGGGGTGGTCCAGAAGAGAAAATTAGGTCAATATCTTCACTTTCAAGAATATTCAAACCTAATCTTACAGCACCGGGATACCAACCTATCCGGCCATCAGGAACCACCATATTATACCGAACCCAACGAGCGAACCTTTTGAAGATAGGTTCATTTGTTTGGGCGCTTAATTGATGGGTTTGGATTCGTTTCGAGTTAGAGAAGACCTTGAATAATGCATAAGGAGATAGTGCCCCTGCATAATGAACCCTTATCGATTGCGCTTCAATTATGAGGGATTCATCCAGTGATGGAAATTCTCCATTTTTTACCGTTAGTACGATTGGTTCCCAACCAAACTTTGGTAAATATTTACAAAATTTCAATACGCGCTGCACCCCTGGACCTCCGCTAGGAGGCCAGTAATAGGATATCACTAAAACTTTCTTCACTATTGGTAATATCTTTTTGTGAAACCTGTGAACTCGCCCCTATTAAGAATAAATCTGCTAAAAAATGCAATTAAGAACCCCGATCCATATCCAATAACCTGTGAAGGGATTACAACAATCAAAATTAAAGTGACAAGTATGCTTTTGTTTTTTATTCCTCCAACCACACAGGCTAATAGCAATAATCCGATCCCTATAGATATAACCGGAAAATATATCTGACCATTAAAAAATGTACCTACAATTATCATAATTGATATGAGAGTCGCGACAGATGGAATAAAATGGATAGGTTCAAGCATCACACTATCAATCTTTCCCAAATTGATTCTCGCTACTCCCCAATTGAATACCTGGCGAAAGAATTTTTTTAGTGTTGTCCGCCTGCGATGGTAAACAATGGCATCTTTTATGAATTTTACTCGTGCTCCACTTTTATGAATCCGGTAGCTTAGTTCAATATCCTGACCATGGCGGAGTGAGCCAAAACCACCAATCTTTTCATACACGGATCTTTTCAAGGCCATATTGTGCGAGCGGGGATAGAACTTAGCAATCATTTTATCACTATGTCCCCGCATACCACCAGTTGTTAAAAAGGATGTCAATGAAAAATCAATTGCTTTCTGAAACAGTGTGAAATCACTTTTAGCATTATCTGGTCCCCCGCAGGCATCAAACTCATCACGTTGATAAGCATTTAAGATCGTTTCTGCCCATGATCTATGAGCCTCACAATCAGAATCAATAAACAATATCAACTCTCCTCTACTCTTAGATAAGCCATGATTCCTTGCCGCACCAGGACCTTGATTATCCTGTGTTAAATAGCGTAGTTCGAAGTTGATCTTTTTCTGCCAAGAATCTATAACAGATGCCGTGTCATCTGTTGACCCATCATCTGAGATGATCAGTTCAAAAAGGGAGTGATCCAGTGTTTGATTTTGTAGTGAATGAATAAGCGGACCTATCTCATCCGCTCGGTTATAAGTGGGCGTTATAATACTTATGATCGGTGTAGACGTTATCATATATCACGATGAATCACTGGATGATATTATTTCCTTGATCCTATTTTCCTGCCCTTGACCAGTCCGGGCCATCATTTCCCCTAAAAGACCAATAGAAAAAAACTGAATACCAATCACCATGAGCATCACACCAAAAATGAGCAAGGCAATATGTTTAGAGAATGGATCTCCTAATCGAAACTTGTAATATAGTACAACAAATTCAGATATCAGGCCAAAGATAAATGTGATTAACCCAAAAATACCGAAAAGGTGTAATGGTTGTTGAGTGTAACGATTAAGGAATAATATGGTCATTAGGTCAAAAAACCCATGAAAAAGGCGTAACCCTCCATACTTTGTTTTACCGTATTTCCGTGGTCGATGATTAATTACAATCTCACCAACTCTAAAATTTTTCTGGCCAGCTAATGCAGGGATATAGCGATGACGTCCGCCAAAGATCTCTAAAGATTTTACTACTGCTTGTCGATAACATTTTAGCCCACAGTTAAAATCATGGATCTTAACACCCGTTAATAATCGGGTAACAATATTAAATATTTTGGAAGGAAAGGTTTTGGTCCAAGGGTCATGTCGCATCTTTTTCCATCCTGAGACCAAATCATAACCGTCTTCTAATTTTTTGATCAGGTGCGGAATTTCTTCTGGGTCATCCTGCAGGTCTCCGTCCATTGTAATGATTATATCACCTTGAGCATGGTTGAACCCTTCCGACAAAGCAGCTGATTTGCCAAAATTGCGGTAAAATTGAATAAGTTTGGCTACAGAGTTATTTTTACATAGATCAACTAGGTATTCTGTTGTACCATCAGAAGAACCATCATCAATGAATATTATTTCCCATTCTGATGCATCGGATAATACATGATTGATTTCTTTCCATAAATGCGGAAGAGATTCACGTTCATTAAATACAGGTATAACAATAGATAACATAATATCTAACTATGCATTAATTCCCAAGCTTTAGTTAGATCGATCGGTGTTTCATTATGCTTCCTAGAGCTTAAACGAATGATGATCTTTTGATTAATGGCTGAATCTATAAAGGTTGCCGTGGTAACTCCTTTTAGTGTGTTCTCCCCAGCTTGGCTTTCAAATATAATAGATATAGTACCCAAATTTTCTTTTAGCACTGTAAAGTCTTGTTCTAAGTATTCCGGCTCGGTTCCCCACAAGAACTTTGTTATGTCATCAGGTTTTACCACTTGCAAAAAAGGGAAATAATCTCTTATCGCATCATACTCATAGTATCTATTCTCAAATATATTCCATGCAATGATCGCTTCAGGAGTAATCCACATTAACAACATTTTCCTACCCAATGGATCCTTGAATTGGAAAAAAGAACTATCATTTTGTGATAAAAAGCTAAAAGATAATTTTCCGCTGAAATTCTCTCCAATCGTAGAGATGTTCCCATACCCACCACAAGAAATATAGTTTCTTTTCATTACTAAATAAGAAGAAACGTCATCAGAATCAGGAACCGGTTTATATGGTTGATGAGCACATGCTACAAATAAAAATAGGAACAATATTTTATTCACTATCAATCAGAATAAAGTTTTTTCTGGATTGATAGACTATCACCGCCTATTTCAATGGCTTGCTGGTATATTAAATTCGCCTTTTGAATTTGATTCGTTGCTTTTAATACATCTGCCAAATGCTCAAGAATTACAGGGTTGCTATTATCTATTTCCGATGATTCCTTAATATACTCCAATGCTTTTTCGGGTTGCTGCAACTTAAAGTAGATCCAACCTAGGGTATCCAAATATGGAGCAGATTTAGGTTGTAAGCGATTGGATATTAAAGCCATTTCCAGAGCTAGTTCCAGGTTGTCATTTCGCTCAACAAGGCTAAAAGCAAAATTGTTATATGCTTGAGCATCAGTACTATCTGTTGAAATTAAGCTCATATACAAGCTATCTGATCGTATCCAATCTCCATTATTATCAAAGATCAGTGCAAGTGTATGTTTTGTATTTCGAGATTCAGGAAATATTTTCAAGGCCTTTATCAGGTGAGCTTCTGCATTGAAATAATCTTTCAATTGATAAAAAGCTGTCCCCAATAAAAATTGCGCTGAGTAATCATTTTGGAATTTTTCAATATGCGACGATAGAGCTAAAACTGCTTCTTCAGGGCTGTTTCTATTGAGTGATAAGATTGCTTTATTCACAAATCCACGAGCATCATTTGGAAAATGACGAATAAATTTTTCATTATATATTAAGGCTTCATTAAAATTTTCCATTTCGATATAAATCGAGATCAGACGCTGAAGAATATCTGAATTCACACTATCCTTTTCAAAAGCAACATGTAAAAATGATAATGCATCACTGATATTATTGAACTCCTGTTGAATCGCACTTTTCTGCAAAAGGGATTTAATTGAAACACCTTTTAAAGATTCCAACATTTCAATAGCCTTAAGGGATTTTTCATAGTGTTTATTAAAAAGGGTTAAATCCCTATATGTCTCCCAATATTTTTCATTACGAGGATTATCTTCCAACAAAATGTTGCAAATTTCCTCCGCTCGAAAAAATAATTCAGCATTCAATGAAATCTGAAGGGCTTGCTCAACAGGCTCAATCACATTTTGGTTTATATCAAAAGCAGACAAATAATGGTCAATAGCATCATTCCACTTGTATTGCAGTTTAGCTAAGTCACCAAGAATAATTAAATATTCACTATTATATGGGTCAAGTCGGTTAAGCTCAAGAAATTTCATTTCTGCTTCCTGGTACCGCTTATTAGAAATATAGAGTTGTCCTAGCATCTGCCGTGCATCTTTTTCATCAGGATCGAGTTCTATGGCAATATGTAAGTGGTCTTCTGCACGCTTGAATTTTCCAAGACGTCGATAAGCATCTGCAATGGATACATGAATTGTTGATGCATTGGGATCAGCTTCTAAAGCATCCTGAAATTCTATCACAGCTAAAGCGAAATTCCCTTGATTTAATAAAAATTCACCCTGCATGAAATGGTGTAATGCTATTTCATTGCGGTTATTACGATCTTTCTCGGCTTTGAGAGTAGAAATATTCAAAGCAAAGAAAACTATTAGAAAAAAATACTTGTTCATGATGGTCTTTTAAATCAAATATTCTATTGCGTCTCTAATGTTCCTTTCTCATCTTGATAAATGGTCACACCATTGCCGCCTCTTTTTTTCGTTGAATACAAACCTTGATCAGCAAACGAGATCAGATCAGATAGCTTTTCTGAATCCTTCGGATATTCACATAGACCTGAACTAATGGTCATTTTTATATCAGTACCATCCATAGAGAATTCATGGTTTGCTATATTGTCGACTATACGTTGTGCCACCACCATGGCCATCTCTTGGGTCGTGTTAACCAAAACAATTGCAAACTCTTCACCGCCATAACGCGCCACAACATCAATAGTGCGAACATTATCTTTCATAATTTGCGCGGTGGTCTCAATAACATAATCCCCATAAGGATGTCCGAGCGTATCATTTACTCGTTTGAACTTATCTAGATCATACATTAGAAAGACAAGATGGTGTTGAAATCGACGTGCACGCTGAATTTCGTCTGAGGCACGTTCCATAAATGTTTTATGATTTAAAAGACCTGTCAAACCATCACGAATAGCATTCTGATAAATTTTCTGATATTCATTGACCCAGAAGATGGCTGCTCCCAAGATACGCGCTATCAGGTTAAGAAGTGTTTCATCATCCTTTGAGAAACGGACAGATTGTGAACGTTCAATTATGATGCAACCCCAGATATCATTTTCGATTGATATTGGTACTCCAAGAACGGAATCGAATCTATGCTCGTCCGTATCACCAGGCTTGAAACGAGATAGGTTTGAATATTTTTTGCTCCAATTCATTACATTAATAGTTTTCTTTTCGTTATAAGGGAGTCCATGAAGAGTACCATGAATATTGAATGTGTTTTCTGAAGAGAGATGTACTTGTATTCCATCAGCCAGTTTTATTTTTGCCTGCATGTGATTGTCATTTAGAGATGATATTGTTAAACAATCATAATCAATAAAAGATCGAATCAAATTCCGAAAAGCATTTAGTACTGCAGGCTCATCTTGTTTAAAGTTTAATTCAGAGATCAAATCAAGTAATCGTGATTTATTTTGATTATTCTCAATGGATTGCTCTAAACTATTCAGTTCTTCCATGAATAGAGAAACAATATCCCCCAAATATTCGAAAAGCATTAAATCGTTTGGATCAATATCACTGAAATGCTCTGATCTGACCAAGATAAAACCGACTGATTTATCTTTGAATCTTATTGCTTGACCTACAACACATTCACTGCCACGCCAGTTTTGACCTGCGAATATTTCCTGCCATGGTGTAGTGTAATCCTTTTGGTAAAATGTTGCAGTAGATTTTTGATCAATACATTTAATAGCAATAGTATTATTTATATCTATCTGTTCTAAAAATTCTGAAGAAGTACTCTTTTGCAATTCAAAATTCTGGACTTTAGGGTTTATTATATATATCCCTGATTCAAACGCATTATTCATGGATTTGACCATTGAAAATATTATGTCCTGTAGTGCAGTATAATGGGTCTGGGTAAAAATTTCATCTGATAAAATACCTATTTTATTACTATCATCTTGTTCACTATGATGAACGTTTCCACTTGCCAGACCTAAATAATGATAGTAAAAATAAATCGCATATACTAACCCCGCAATTGCGGAACCTCTTATTATGAGACTAATGGTATATCCAGCATCAGGTAAGAATATTAGAAGTAATACGGCAAGACAAAAGCTAATAAATATAAACGTTGATCTGTATTGATTATCCATACATATTCGGGAAAAGAAAAAATCCCCGTCGATAAACTTAACAAGTTTCAATGGGGATTTAAACAGGTTTAGCCGAAAATTAATCTTTTACAAATCTAATTTTTCCAGAGTAATCCTTATTTGTTTTATCCATATTATCTCTGTTAAGAGAATCATTTTCTACCGCAGTTAATCCTGAGTCTGGTTCTTGCGCTGGTATTATCTGATCTAAGAAAGCAGGTGGTTTTTCTTGGGCCACTGTACTTAATTCCGATGTTGATAATGGTAAATCGGTAGAAAAAAGCTGGAAACCCACAAAAACAAGCGCTAACACTAAGCTGGTCATAACAGATGCATATAATGGTGTAAAACCAAAAATTGCACTCTGTTCTGCAGTATATTGCCTAGTATTGTTCTTTGACACTTGAATTTTATTCATAAGTCTATCCATGAAATCAACGGATGTTGTTACTCTCTCTACCGATTTCATTTGCATAATTGTGTTTTTCATCTGGTCAACTAATTCAGCAGAACCAGGATTCTCAGATAGGTACAACTCAAAATCCTTACGCTTTTTAAGTGAAAGTGAATTCTCCAGATAATCTGATATCAAATCCTCAAATTCATAACGTTCCATCAATAAAATCCCTCCTTTTGTTTCAAATCCTGTAATTCTACCTGTAGCTGGAGCCGTGCTCGATTAATTCTTGACTTAACGGTTCCAAGTGGCACATCTAGAATAGAACTTATTTCTTCATAAGAAAGTTCTTCAATATCACGTAGAATAATGATCGTTTTGAAACGATCGGGTAATCCTTGGATTGCAGCCTGAATCAGTTTCAGAGCAAATTCACTCTGTATTTCCTGTCCAGTTTCAGGTTGACCTGAAGGTAGTTCATAATCTTTTTCATCGCTGTTCATTTGACTTAGTACTGTGATTTTACGGCTTTTTTTTCGACGCAATTCAGTATATGCTAAGTTCTTTGCAATAGTGTAGATCCAAGTCGAAAACTTAGCGATTTGCTTATAATAATGCTTTTTTTGATACAATTTTAGCATAGTATCTTGAACGATATCTTCAGCTAATTCCATATCACCCAAATACTGGAATACAAAATTCATCAGCCTGTCACGATAACGATTCACCAATTCAACATAAGCCTTTTCATCACCCTTTTGAAAAAGTGCAATGAGTTGTTCATCAGTGTATACGTACGGGGAAATTGAATTACCCAAGGACATTGTAGATAAATTGGATAAGTTCTGATTGGTCATCACAAGATATTGTTTTTTGACGTTTTTCAATCCTCTTCAGTTGTTTTAGAGCGAATTCTAGTTTTTTTCGACTAAATTTCTTAGCAAACTCAGGAATACGCTGCCTTATTGAGCGCGATATGGGTATATAACCTTTATAATGAGAAAAAGTTCCAGAATTCATTTTGGCATAAAGCATCTCCTGGTATAAAGCAGTTAACGGATATATAAGTGATATCATATTTTCATTCTCGGTAATAATTGTTTTCCCAATTGACACAGATTTGTCCAGATTACCACTCGCCAAAGCCGAAATGAATTCCCAACGTTGGCTGTTCCGGCGCCAACCAGAAAATTGATCCAGATCATCATCATTGATGGTGCTCCTTTCACCCGACCAAATACACAACTTTTCAATTTCATTCTGCATATGATGTAGTGAGTCACCCGTCATTTCAATAAGCATATCCACAACCCTTGGGTGGACAGATTTTTTTCGTTCATTAAAAAAATACAATACCCAACTTTTTAAGTTCCGTTCGAAAGGTGTTTGCACATTAATTGGTTCGATTAGCTTTTCAATGGACTTTGAGAATACGGAAGAATCACGGAGATCATTGTTAACTATTATCAGAATATGATTTTGATTTGGCGTTCGGCAGTACGCCAAAAGATCCTTCCCATATTTACCCCTCACTTGTTGTGGATCCCGAAGAATAAACAATTTCCTACTGCTGAATAAATCCGCGGATAATAATCGATCAACTATTTCTTTACCGGACATTTCGATAGGCAGCAAGAAGGTTTTATCTACAGGACCATTAACAAAAAGGGTCGAACTGACTTTTTCAATAAATAATGACTGGAGATATTGGTCATTTCCTTTTAAATAATAAATTGGAGTTATTTGTCCACCATCAAAAGAGCGTATGGCCTTTTTTATTTCAATTGCCATTTTTCTGAAACGTGAACATGCTAACGATCATGACTGCAGCAAACGCAATAACAAAACTAGCAAATCTTTCAGTAACAATATTTTGGAGCGATGATACATTAACCCATATAACCGTACTAAAAAATCCAGATAACAAACCAGCTATTACACCTTGTCGTGTTGTTTTTTTCCACCATAACGTTAGTACAAGAACCGGACCGAAGGCTGAGCCTAGTCCACTCCATGCATAACTTACCACTCCAAATATGTTTTTTCCCTGGAGCTGGGACATAATAGCAATCCCAAAAGCAAAAAGTCCAAGAATGATAATCGTGATTCGACTGAGTCTTAACAGTGATTCATTTGAAAGTTCTTTACCCAGAAACTGATGAATAAAATCTTCTGTAATAGCCGATGTGGATACAAGTAATTGTGAATCTGCTGTTGACATCATAGCTGCAACGGCACCTGAAATAAAGAGACCGGCAAGGAAAGGGTGTAGAAGTTTGGTGGCTAGCAAAGGCATAGCTTGTTCTACGTCAACGGTTTTAAAGTAATCAGACCCAAAATAATTGAGTGCTACTAAACCGATAAGGAAAGCACCGGTAATTCCAGGTATTGCCCATAATATGGCAATAGTCCTTGCTCGTTTTACATCATTTGGATCTCTTATGGCCATATAACGAATTACCAAATGAGGCTGCCCAAGATACCCAAACCCCCAGCTCAACCCACTTAGGACAACTGTTAAAGCAGCAATTCCCTCTTTCCCCATTGTAAAGGATGCATTTGTCGGCCCGGCCTGTAAAAGGTTCTCCCATAAACTCTGCTGCGTTGTTTGAAGCTCAATAAAACCCACCAATGGAAGAATTATTAAGGTACCAAACATTAGCACACCCTGTAGAAGATCAGTCCAAGCAACAGCCAAAAATCCACCCATCAATGTATAAATAACGATCACAGCAGCACCTAAGGTAATTCCATAGAGATGAGGTATATTGAATAGAGTATGCAATACCTTACCTGAAGCATGAAACTGCGCAGACACATAAAAAGTGAAAAAAAATGCAATTATCAGTGCAGAAAAAAGTCTAATAATATTAGAGTGGTCTTGAAACCGGCGATGCAAATATTCAGGAATGGTCAAGGTATTGTATTTTTTTGTTTCTATCCGAAGTCGTTCTGCAATCAATAACCAGGAAAATATTATCCCCAAAATAATGCCAAGAACGGCCCAGGATTCTCCCAGACCAACTGAGATAGCTGCCCCTGGGAGAGCCAGCAATAGCCAGGCAGATTCTCCTGATGCACGCTCTGAAAAGGCAGTAATCCAAGGTCCGAGCCGGCGACCCGCTAAAAGGTAATCTTCCTGAGTTTTGTTGAAGCGAAATGCCCAAACACCTACTCCCAAAAGGAAAACGATGTAAAAAACGAAAATAATCCCTATCAAATTCATGATCTAAAATATCAATGTTAGAGTGCCAAGTATAAAACAGTAAAATCCAAACCAATGTAGTTTACCCTTTTCAAGCCACCCAAGGAACCAGTTAAGAGATAATAGTCCGATAACAAAAGAACTCAGAAATCCTCCTATAACCACATCTATCGGTAAGCTTGAATTTGTTTGAATATCAAAAGCTGTCAGTAATCCAGCACCACTAATGGTCGGTATTGCCAATAAAAACGAAACCCGGGCTGCTTCACTTGGACTCAAGCCTAAAAATAAAGCCGTACAGATTGTCATGCCGGAACGAGAGATACCTGGAATAATAGAGATGGCCTGTGCACAACCGATCACAAATCCCTGTAGATAGGTTCGATTACCTGTGTTTTTTTTGGAAAAAATAGAAATTATCAAAATAATCCCGGTAAATAATAATGCTCCACTAACAGCTTTTGGATTTTCAAAAAGGTTTTCCATGAAATCCTTGAATTCAAATCCGATTAAAACTGCGGGGAGAGTTCCGATAAATAAAAATAGTAGAAAGCGCTGCGTTTCCTTATCTGAAATATTCAGAATAATGGATTTAATATCGCTGTAAAAAATAATTAAAACACTAAAAAGGGTACCTAAATGAACCAAAACTTCAAACTCATTACCGGGTTGTTTAATTCCCAAGAAGAATTGTCCAAGGACCAAGTGCCCAGAACTGCTAACTGGTAAAAACTCTGTTAATCCCTGTATTGCCCCTAATATGATGGCGTCTAAAACATTCATTGTTAAAAATAATAATGGCAAAATATAGATGTGATGTAAGCATAGGAAAACCTTTTATCGCCAGCCGATAATAGCAATCATTCGTCCTGCTTTGGGGCCGCTTCGACGATAAGAATGGTATTCATTCTGGTTGCAAAAAGTGCATTTATCAATAAGGAAGATCCGGCTTCGAATAATTCCCGAATCTACCAGTTGTTGGAAAGCCCATTTCTGAAGGTCCACCGTATACCTATTTTTAGAATTTTTCATGTAAAAAGTTGGATCGAACTGGTCAATAATATCATTCCGCACCTCGAAACAACAAGCTTGTATCGATGGACCTATCACAATAGTGTAGTCACTAAGACTCTCGCCTATTTGTAAAATTGAATTTATAGTATTAGGTAAAATTTTTAATACCAATCCACGCCATCCCGCGTGAACCAGTCCCACAGTCCTCGATTGAGGATTCGCGAGGAAGACCGGTAAACAGTCCGCAACTTGAATAGAACAATTGAAAGAACCACCAGGACTAATAACGCCATCTGTATTAGGAAAAACCCCCGGATGGTATACTATTTCCACATGCCCAGAATGAATTTGCTTAGGAAAGGCTAATTTATCTGGGTCCAAACCCACAGCACTTACAAATGATATGTGCCCTGATTTGCCTTCTACAGAAAAATTGCGATTCGAAAAAGCTACTGTTAAATCATCATGGTTAAATATTGACGAGTAATCGTCCCATTGATTCTGAGTCATTATTTTAGATCAGTTTTATAATTTACAAGGGTATTACCATCAAAAATTCCAATCGCTTTCATCTGCTTTCCATGATATTCTAATATTTGGAGAAGCTGATTTTCATTTCGCTCTTTCCCTGATAATTGAATTACGGTTGACTTACCGATAAATCGCATACCCCTCCTTAGGTGATCTTTAAACATTCTGCGCTTTCCGGAACTTTGACTGGTAATCATATTCACGAATTTTCCTTGATCATAGCCCATTGAGTAGAATGTATTCAGATTGGCATTCTTGCTAATACCAACACTTGGGCTCATAGAACTGAGAATGGACAATCCCTGAACGTGTGGACCAATAACATCCTGATTCAGTACATCAAAATCATACCAATTCTCATTGCCTACCAACAGAGTGTTCAGGTTATACATGGGTAATTGTGTGCCAACGAAAGCAAGTTCATTATTTTTAATAGGAAGATAGAGTGCATGTATTGTTTCCAGAACGATCTTTGAAGAGTCTCTTTGATTCATGGTCTCCACGTCAGACTCTTTTGGTAATTCAAAAAAGTCCGTTACGTCAACATCGAACAGAGCATCTAAACTATCAATCTCTAAATCCAGTGCATCCTGATTTGGATTTATTTCAGGTATTAATTTCCAAGCTGTTTTGCGCAAGACTCTAAACTGCCTGGAAATATTTTCCGGTTTACCATGATACCATTCTATCGCAACTGGATCTATACCAAGTTGGTCTAGTTCATCAAGGAAATAATCTGCCTGTGCCCTATCTTCATCATCTCCTGGTGCAATCACTGCAATATTTTTTAGTAGCAGATGATTTACTAAATAACGTGCCGTAAAACGAGCTTGTATCTCAAGGCTCGGGGATAAAAGAAATAAATCTTCTGAAGTTTGCGGTAAATCTGGAAGGTTCGTTCTTGAAATCAGGATAGGTAATGAACCCAAGATTCCGGCAGCGGCTATGGCAGATCTGTCAGATAATGGACCCATTGCCGCAATGATTGATCTGTCCAAATTTACCATTTTCAATAATTGCAATGATTTAACGTCATTACTCCTATTATTATAAATTTGGAAATTAACTGTCATATCGTGCTTGTGGTCATTTACCATATCCGCTAATCCCATTAGAAAAGTTTGCCCTATGATTTTATCCCGACCCGTCAATGGCAAAATTAAGGCCACAGATGCCTGGAATGATCCCTTGTCCTCTTTATATAAGTTTAAAGCGTTAAACATATCTTGATACTGAATTGGAAGTATACTCCGTCCAATCACATCTATGGAAATTCTTGCTTCATAATTATCTCCATCCAGCATTGATCTGTATCCTCGAGCTAAATTGAGGATTGCCCGATTCATATCATTGGTTTCATTAAACAATATCTGTTCGATTTGATCGGATCTCAAACCAATAGAAATACAAGATACTATTCGGTTATCGATCTCAAGCAGAAACAGAGAATCTGTTATTGATGGTCGGATAGATAGAAACCGATTCATGGCACTTGAATAATCTCTTTTCAGAATCGATATATCTCCTAAAAGGGCTTGAGCGTGAAGTTCATAAGGACTATTAGGAAATGTGTTTAGAAAAGATCGACAAGTGCGATCTGCATCAGATAATTTCCCTTGGTGGAGTTGGGATTTGGCCAGCATCAATTGGGCTGCTGGATCGTAAAATTCCTTTTCATTTGTCAGAATATGCTGGAAATGACTCTGAGCCAATCGGTACCTGCCTTTTTCAAAAAAAGATACGGCAACATCGAACCTATCATAATAGGTAATAATCGTATCAGGCTCAACAAGCTGGGCTTGAACAATCCCAAAAGACCCAACAGATGCTAACACAATTAAAATATGTAAAATCATAATTTATTGAAAGAAGACCGATTCTTGTTAGTAACTGAATGCATACCTGATTTATTTATTGGTACAATAGTAATATAAATTTGTTCACTATATATTTTTTCACTGATTATTTAAATAGGAAAATTTTTCCAATGGTAATGTCTATTAACCTATATATTGGTATTAATCAATCTTGAATAAAGGATAGACCACCATACTCAAAATACAAATAGGTTTTTCCTCCAAGACTATCACCATATATCCATTGTTCCCCAATTCCATGTCTACTAGAAGTATTATTAATGATATTAGGATTGCCCTGAGAGATTCTGACCTGTTTTTTACTCATGTTTATTTCCAATCCACCATTTCTCACTAATACAATAGTATCACGACCCCAATTTTTTGGTAGTGGATCTTCAATAAAATAATAATTCTGTCTCCCCAATGTTTTTTTGGCACCATTATATCGAACATTTCCACGTTGACCGTCTTTTGATTCAATAATCAGCCACAATGGCCAATCTTTATCATCATTCTGATATGTATATACATCTACAACTTTCACTTTATCAAATCTTTTGAACGGTTTTTCAGAATATGAGAAGAAACTACTAATATCAACTACATTATTTAACCAAATATCGATTCCAATCATTGCTTTTGCATTTTTATAATCATTTAGCAAATAGAGGTGATTCGGTAGTGTATTGTATTTTTCCTCCAAAGGTGATTTTTTTCGTTTATATTTTTTATGTTTTAGTTCAATAACCAAATATTTAGAATCATCAAACAAGTAATCACCAACCACAATAGCCTTACCTTTTTGAAATTTATAATAGGATCTAGTTCGTTTTCTGGCCAAAGGTGACCAACTGCGATTGATATTAGTTTTTTTTAATATTTGATCACTTACATCAGCAAACATTACTTCCTTCCCACTCCAATCATTAGCAATAATATCGATAGAAGAAGGTTGAAACTTTAAGAGACTACATGATGAGAATAGGACAAAATAAAATGTTAAGAAAAGTATTCGACCAATCATAAAAATTTTGTTAATCACTAATAAGCCCGGTAAAAATTCAAGTTAATTACGTAAAGGTTTTGTCCAATATTCTAGACTGCCATTTTTATCAAATCTTAAAATTGCATTTGAAAATCCCCAGAGTTCACCACCATAGGCAAATTTTCCTACCCTGTCTGGCGATCCAAACGTAGACTGTACATCTTTTTTTTTCATGTTTTTCTTTAACTTATGCCATCTTGATTCTATCAATGTATCAATAGATTTTCGCTCCAAATCAAAAACTTTTCCCTCTAATTGTTCGACTCGCTTTTCAAGATCCTTGAAAGTATTGTTTTGGCCTTTAAGAAAAGGAATAATTATTAAAACTAAAAAGATTATGTGGATAGGTTTTGAACGCATTGTAAGCTCCTTTTCATGAAAACGTGGAATGAAAAGTATGTTAGTGAATAATGGTCTAACAGTTTTGATCAAAAAATTTAAAACTAATTAAAACGTGGTGCACTAATAGTTAACACGTCCAAACGAGCATTAATATTTTTTCCATATAATATATATTCCTCGCACAACTTGCTCCACTTTTCTATATCTTTTGAATATTCATTCACGGAATAAGTGCTCGCATTAGAATAATGATATAGTCTCATACAGATATAGCTTAATTGAACTATGGTATTACCTAATAATCTTACATAGGTATCCAAAGTATCAATAAATCTCAACTCAAATTCTGAAATATCATTTATTGGTTTCAACTTTTTAAACAATGTTTTTTTACTTATTAATAATGTATCATATAAAACACTAAGTCTGTCTGCGAAATTTTTATAATTCATATCATAAATACCTTGAAAAGGAGAAAAAACTGAAAATTGTATAGATATATAATCTTCATGCACATTTTGTATAGATAACAGATATTCCTGAGTCTGGGTAGAAAGCACAACATGCTCAGAAATTTTTCCAGCATTTACAGATGAAATAATCAGATATAACAATAAGAAGAAGTTTCTCATGAAAATATCATTATTAATAACACAAAATCCCAAAACAATAGAATATGAAAAAATTACAAATGTTCAACTGCAGGAATATTTGGAGTTATAAAATATAAACCTTCAAATTCCCCTGATGGTAGATATTTACCTTCCTGAAATGGGTATCCGTCTTCGTACCACCATGTCCAATTCCCGACACTTTTTCCATCTTTATATTGTCCATTTAATTCCTGTTTTCCATTCTCGTACCAATTGACATGGGATCCATGTTTTTTCCCATTTTTAAAATTTATTTCACACCATTTTTGACCATTCTTATGCCATCCTGTCCATTTTCCGGTTCTGCCATTCATAGGAATTTCAAATTTTCGGTGGAGATTTTTCCCATCACCAGACAGGAAAGATCCCTCAGCTTTTAAAACACCATTATCCCACCAATAGGTCCATTTTCCATTCATTAATCCATTTTTGTAGAGTCCTTCCTGCTTTTTCTTTCCGTTTTTATACCACACGGTGTTTAATCCTTGAACCTTTCCATCGGAAATTGTTATTTCTTCTTTCTTCTTATTGTTCTTCTCATCCCACCAAGTGATCGATTTTCCATTCCATATTTTCCCATCCTTATATTGGGCAATCATTTTACCAGAAGCAGACCATTTTGTAACTATTTTTTCTTTTTTTCGATTATCTCCTTGACCTACATATATATATTGAACAGTCGACTCAATCTGACCCTGATCATAATAATTATAATTCTTTGCCTTTTCCAGATTTCCTGCAATATAATCTTGTTTTAAATACTTTTTACCATCTTCATTCCACTTGGTATACTCTCCATCTAATGTATTATTTTTATAATTTTCTACTAATTTTTTCTGTCCGTTTTGGTACCAATGAATAACAGAACCGGTTATTTTACCTTTCAAATAAGTAATCTCTGACTCTTTTTGACCATTATCGTACCATTCGGTTTTTTTTCCATCCTGAGGTTGACCATCTTTATAAATCAGATTTGAGCTATCCTTTCCATTAGGTGCATAATATATCCAAGGTCCATCTTTATCGCTTTTATTGTAACCCCCTTCAAAATACTTATTCCCATTCTGAAACCATTGTATCCACTTGCCGGTTAACATATCATCATGGTAAGATCCTTCTAAGAATTTCTGTCCATTTTCGTACCATTGTGTCCACGAACCTTCATACCTGCCATCGCTGTAATTTCCCGCAATCATTTTCTGCCCATTTTCGTACCATTGCGTATGTGGGCCATCCTGCACCCCAGCTTTATAGTTTCCTTCTTCCTGCTTTGTTCCATTAGGGTACCAAATGACTAAACTCCCATTGAATGCTCCATCTTTATATGTTTCATGTTTATTGATGTTTCCATTTTCATCCCGTGATATAGTCTCCCCATGTTGTTTACCATCTTTATAGTTGGTAGTTATCGATTTAATTCCATTATTGTGCCAAGATGTGTATAAACCATTCCGTGCTCCATTTTTATAGGTACATTCTTCCTGTTTTTTCCCATTTTGATACCATTGAATGAATTTCCCATTTTTTTCACCATTTTTATACACCACTTGATTGTTCTTTTTACCATTAATATGCCACTCAATCCATACTCCGTGTTTTAAGTTATCCCTATAAATTCCTTTTGCCATTAGCTGCTCATTCTCATACCATGACTTCCACAGTCCGCTTTTGTGTCCGTCACGGTATAATCCCTCTTCCTTTGTCTGCCAATTTTCCCATTCATCAAAAACCTTACCTGTATATGGTTCATTTTCATCAGGCTTATACATTTTACCATCATATTCAATAAGAACATTTATATTGACTCTGGATTGGGGAAATCCAATGGAAATGAAAAATGAAAAAATGAAAAGTATAGTTCTCTTCATTATATTATAATTTACTAAATATTATTCTATAAAATACAAAACCCAAGGAGTGTGAAAATCCTATTACCGATTTAGTTCCCAAAAAGAAATACTTTCTTTATTAATAGTGTAAGTACCCTGCCCATCCATCTTATCATTTTTCCATTGTCCTATATACCTGTCACCATTTGAATAAGTGTATGTACCCATACCATCCAACTTACCATCCAAAAACGTACCTTCATAAATGTTACCATTTCTGAAAGTATATATCCCTTTACCACTTCTCTTATCATTTTTCCATTCACCCTCGTATTTATTCCCATTAACAAAATGGTAAATACCTCGCCCACTTCTTTTATCATTCTTCCATCTTCCTATATATATATCACCGTTCGAATAAGTGTAAATACCATGACCATTTGACTTTCCATCCAAAAACATACCTTCGTATATACTACCATTTGCGAAGGTGTAAATACCCTTCCCATTCATCTTATTGTATTTACATTCTCCTATATACTTATCACCATTCGAATAAATAAAAGTACCCTGACCAGTTATACTATTATCTAACCATTCTCCTATATAAATGTTACCATCTGAAGTAGTGAAAGTGCCTATTCCTTCCATATTACCATTTTTAAATTCACCTTCATACTTTTCACCATCTTTAATATAAAGAGTGCCATATCCATGAAAATTATTGTTCTTAAACTCACCTTTGTAAAAACATCTTTTATCTTCAAAAGTAAAAGTGCCCTGGACACTCGAATTTCCATTTAAAAACATTCCCTCGAACTTATTTCCATTTTTAAAAGTGAAAACACCCTGACCATTCCTTTTATTGTTTTTCCAATCACCTTGATACTTATTACCACTATTGGATATATAAACACCCTGACCATTCATATTACCATCTTTATAATCGCCTGTATAGTAATCACCGTTTGAATAATGTAATGTACCTTTACCATCAAATTCCCCATTTAAGAACGTACCCTCGTACTTATTACCATTCGAAAAGGTATAAATTCCTAAACCATTTATTTTTCCGTCTTTCCAAGTACCCACATATATATTACCAATATTGAAGGTGTAAACACCTGCACCATTTCTGTTATCGTTTTTCCATTTACCTACGTACTTATCTCTATTTACATAATTGAAAGTACCTTGACCTTCTTTCATGTCGTTCACCCAATCCCCTAAATATTCATCACCGTTTGAATAATGGAAAATACCTTGACCTTCCCTTTTTCCATCTTCGAACATACCTTCGTATTTGTCACCATTGGTAAAAATGTAAACACCTCGACCAGTCCTTTTATCTTTTTTCCACTCACCCATATATTTATCATTATTTGAAAAAGTATAAGTACCATTACCTTCCCTTTTTTCATCTTCGAACATACCTTCGTATTTGTCACCATTGGAAAAAATGTAAACACCTCGACCAGTCCTTTTATCGTTTTTCCACTCACCTACATACTTGTCACTATTTTTAAAAATAAAAACACCTCGTCCACTTCTCATACCATTTTGCCATTCACCATCATATTTATCACCATTTGAATAAATAAAAACCCCCTGCCCATGTCTTACACCATCTCTATACTCACCTGTATAATTATTACCAAATTGGATAAAATTTAGGATATTTAATTCATCCTGTGGGATTGCCATTGAATGTACTAATAGGAGCATGATTAAATAGTCTTTCATACCAAGTAGCATCAAATTACAAAAACTTATCCTATAAAAAACAAAATCCCATGGATAAGGAGTAGGATGTATTAATAGTTAGTGGTTTTTTTATATCAAGGTTTTTTATTATCATTAAATGGACTTTCCAATAATTTTTCCATACCAATAACAACTTTATTTGGGAAATCTTTTACATTATTTAACGGTTTCAAAAAATAAGAAAAAGGATTTTCATTAATTGTATCAAGTAAATCCTGAAATTTATTTCCGTTCTTATTTTTCTTCTTTTCTTTCATTTCATGGACAATTACTGATGTCTTGGTTTCCTACATAATCTTCGACACAGGATGGATATGGGGGACAAAGTCGGTTCTCTTTAATATTGAAAAACTCATATCCCCAATCATTCATCCCACCAAAATCTATATCCAAATCACATATGCTTTCGGGTATTTGGCCTGAAAGTTGGTTAATGTTTAACCACAATTCATTCAGATTAGTAAGATTCCCTATCTCCGATGGAATCTCTCCAGTGAATTGATTATTATTTAAATAAAACCACTTAAGATTTGAGAGGTTACCCATCTCTATGGGGATTGAACCTGTAAGTTGATTATTATCTAAATACAAATGAGTCAGATTATTCATATTCCCAATCTCTGGAGGAATCTCCCCTATGAGGTGATTATTATATAAAAATAAACCAGTCAGATTAATCAAATTACCTATCTCTGATGGGATTGAGCCTGTGAGGGTATTATCCCGTAAATTCAAATAAGTCAGATTGATCAAACTGCCTATCTCTTGCGGGATTGGACCTGTCAGCTGATTATTATACAAGATCAAACGATTCAAATTGGTCAAATTACCTATCTCTGGGGGGATGTTTCTTGTGAGCTGATTACTCCGTAAATACAAACCGGTTAAATTTGTCATACCCCCTATTTCTGGTGGAATCTCCCCTGTGAGTTGATTATCGTTTAATCCCAAATAGGTCAGATTGGTCAAATTACCTATCTCTGGGGGGATTGAACCTGTGAGCTGATTATAAGACAAAAACAATAAATTCAGATTGGTCAAATTACCTATCTCTGGGGGGATTGAACCTGTGAGCTGATTACCACCTAAATTCAGATAGGTCAGATTGGTTAGATCACCTATCTCTGATGGGATTACTGTGAGTTGATTACCACCTAAATTCAAATCAGTTAGATTCGATAGTTTGCCTATCTGTGATGGAATCGAACCTGTGAATTGATTGCCACTTAAATTTAGATAAATCAGATTGGTTAGATTACCAATTTCTGGTGGAATTGAGCCAGTGAGTCCGTTCATATTCAAATATAAAGTATCCGTTGTTTCTATTAAATAAACTCGTTCCCATAAGGTTACTGTAGTTGAAACAATATCTTGTTCATCTGTTGGAGTTATATTTTGTTCTTCACAACTCAAACGGATACTCCTGCAAACAGTTGCAATTGCATACTATATCATTATTTAACTGGAGTCCATCGCGGCTTTTTTTAAAACTCATTGATGATGTAAAGTTAGGGCTCTTCGACGTTGACGTTAAGAAGGAAGTTGGATTTAATTAGGACGAATCAAGGACAATATCTAATTCAGTGAGTATCCGATTGAGAGACGGGCGGTCGACCGCATTTTGTCCGATGTATTGCCATTGGATGCTGGCATCAGGTGTGATTATAAAAACTGCTGGAGCAGAAATCCCGTCGCCTAACAGGTTGTATAACCCAAATTCGCGTACGACTTTTGCATCAGGATCTGACAGTACCGGATATGTCGTATCCAATAGAGTACTCATTCTCAAGGCATCTGGCTGAGTATCCGTACTGATCGCGATTAGACCAGTATTTCGATTTTGAAATTCTTGCCGATGTTCCTCCAACTCTCCGAGTTGATTACGGCATATACCTCAGAAAAAACCTCGGTAGAAAACTATTACTAACGCTTCATTTTGGGTGAGGCTGGTTTTTAGAGAAACTTGAGTATTGTAGCCTGAACTTAGTGTAAATGGTGAGGCATACCGGTTTTTATTGGATTCTTCAGTTGACACACTTTGTGATGGAGTAATGATCGCAGACGTAACGGGCGTCGATATTGTATTTGTTGATTCGCTGTCATTACAGGCCGTTATTATGACACACAGTGTACTGATAAAAATAACCAACACGTAACGGATACTCTTGCATAGCTTTTCTTTGTTGAT